>R14__coassemble_1384_pt1 | contig 12305 bp, 9 predicted proteins | sample R14__metabat2_low_PE_047 | metagenome-assembled genome bin R14 | reverse complement strand
GCGCGAAGCTGCCGAGGAGGCCGCGCGCCGCGAGGCGGAGGCAAAGGCCAGGGAGGAGGTGCCCTCCGGCGAGGACGCGCCCGCCGACCATACGGAGGTCCCGCAGGAATAACGCGCACATGCAAAGAAAGGAACGCTGTCCGTTGGACAGCGTTCCTTTTTGTTGAATATCCGCGTTCGGCTCACTTTCTCTTGTAGCCGCGGTTGAGACGCATTTCGAGCGCGTCCAGCTCCTCGTACAGCTCCTCGGGCACCTTGCCGATCTTTTCGTAGTAGGCGCGGGCATCCTCGCACTCCTGCAGCCAGAGGTCGCGGTCGACGGAGAGCAGACGGCGCATATCGTACATGGACATCTCAAGGCCCTCCATGTCGATATCGTGCGTGTTCGGCTCGTAGCCGAGGGCAGTCTCCGCCGCGCCGATCTCATCGTCCGCGCGGGAGATGATCCACTGCAGCACGCGCATATTGTCGCCGAAGCCGGGCCACGCGAAGTGGCCCTCGTCGTCGGTGCGGAACCAGTTGACGTTGAAGATCTTGGGCGGCTTGGGGATCTTCTTGCCCATATCCAGCCAGTGCTGCCAGTAGTCGCCCATGTGGTAGCCGCAGAAGGGCAGCATCGCCATGGGGTCGCGGCGCACGATGCCGACCTGACCGGTGGCGGCGGCGGTCGTCTCCGACGCCATGATGGAGCCGACGAAAACACCGTGCTGCCAGTTGAAGGACTGGTAGACCAGCGGAGCGGTCTTGGCGCGGCGGCCGCCGAAGATGATGGCGCTGATGGGAACGCCCTCGGGATTGTCGAACTCGGGGCTCAGGCACGGGCAGTTGCGCGCGGGCGCAGTGAAGCGGCTGTTGGGGTGCGCCGCCTTTTCGGGGCTCTGCGGCGTCCACGGGCGGCCGCGCCAGTCGATCGCGCGGGCGGGCGGGGTCTTGTTCAGGCCCTCCCACCAAACGGTATTGTCGCTCAGGTCGAGCGCGACGTTGGTGAAGATGGTATCCTTATGCGTGGAGATGAGCGCGTTCGGGTTGGACTTCATGGACGTTCCCGGGGCGACGCCGAAGAAGCCGTTTTCGGGGTTCACCGCCCAGAGACGGCCGTCCTTGCCGATGCGCAGCCACGCGATATCGTCGCCGACGCACCACACACGCCAGCCCCAGCGCTGCAGGCCTTCGGGCGGAATGAGCATGGCAAGGTTCGTCTTGCCGCAGGCGGAGGGGAAGGCCGCGGAAACGTACTTGATCTCGCCGCGGGGGTTCTGGATGCCGAGAATGAGCATGTGCTCCGCCATCCAGCCCTCCTGACGGCCGAGGTTGGAGGCAATGCGCAGCGCGAAGCACTTCTTGCCCTGCAGGACGTTGCCGCCGTAGTTGGAATTGATGGAAATGATGGTATTGTCCTGCGGGAAGTGAACAATGTACTTGTTGTTTTTATCGAGATCGCACTGGCAGTGCAGTCCCTTGATAAAACCGGTATCGTCGCCGAGCGCGTCGCACACGGCCTTGCCGATACGGGTCATGATAGCCATATTCAAAACAACGTAGATGGAGTCCGTCAGCTCAAAGCCGTACTTGGCAAACGGCGAGCCGATGATGGACATGGAATACGGGATGACGTACATGGTGCGGCCCTTGTAGGCGCCGTCGGCCAGAGCGTACATTTTCTCGTACATTTCCTTGGGGTCCATCCAGTGGTTGGTGGGACCGGCGTCCTCCTCCCTTTCACAGCAGATAAAGGTACGGTCCTCGACACGGGCGACGTCGTCCGGGTCGGTGCGGTGGAGATAGCAGCCGGGGAGCTTGTCCGGATTGAGCTTGATGAGGATGCCTTCCTCGACGGCCTGCGCACGCAGCGCCTCGAGCTGCTCCTCCTCGCCGGTGATCCAGACGATCTTTTCCGGCTGGGTCAGGGCGGCCATTTCGTCCATCCAGGACAAAACAGCCGTGTTGTGGGTCAGGGCGGTCGCCTCGTCGATCCACTTGAGAGCGGTGCTGTTCGGTTTTGTCATCTCTTTCTTTTCTCTTCAGCATGTTCCGCGGCGCAAATGGCAAAATTTTCGTGCCGTGGCTGTGTGGTTCGCTATGCATCCCCTGCGGGGAGAGGGAGCTGACCGATGCACAGGAAAAGAAATGCTATTGAGAGTCCTCCTGCTTCAGCAGTTTAGCAGAAAGGACTATCAATAGCAATAATGAAAGCCATCAATATTTTCTATAAATCGGTCTGTCCCGTCAAGCCGGCAGGCGCTCAGCCAGCGCACGGGCAAGACGGGCAAACGCCTCCAGCCCCAGCTTCTCGCCGCGGACCGTCGGCTCCAGCCCCGCGGAAACGACCGCTTCGGTCACCTGCTCCTTGGTGAGCTGGCTTCCAAAGCCGGTCATCAGGCTGTTGACGAGCGTTTTGCGGCGCAAGGCAAAGGCGGCATAGACCACGCGGAAGAAAAACCTCTCGTCCCCCACCTCGACCGGCGGCGCACTGCGCACGACGGCGCGCAGGACCGCAGAGGTCACCTTCGGCTGCGGCTGGAAGCACTCGCGCCCGACCGAAAAGAGCAGCTCCGGTTCGGTGTGGTACTGCATATAGACGGAGAACGCGCCGTAGGCGGCGGTCCCCGGCGCGGCGCACAGGCGCTCGGCGACCTCCTTCTGCACGAGGACCGTGATGCTTTCAAAGCACTTCGATTCCAAAAGCGCCGTAATGGCAGGCGTGGTGATGTTGTAGGGCAGGTTCGCACAGACGATAGGCGTCAGCCCCGCAAATTTCTCCCGCACGAGCGCGGGGATATCGGTCTTGAGAATGTCGGCGGAAACGACCTCGAAATTCCCGTAGTTCGCCATCGTCTCGTCGAGGATGGGGAGCAGCGTCCTGTCCAGTTCGACGGCGACGACCCTGCTCGCGCGACGGCAAAGCTCATGGCTGAGCGCGCCGATGCCCGGGCCGATCTCCAGCACGCCGTTTCCCTCTCCCGCGCCGCTCGCCTCGGCGATGGCGGCGGGAACAGACGCATCGATGAGGAAATTCTGCCCCATGGACTTACTGAAATGAAATCCGTGGCGGCGCAGCAGCGCTTCGATGGCGGCGATATCACAATGCTCCATACCCTTCTCCTTGCCCGTCGAAAATCAGAAATATTTTACCACAGCGGCGCGAAAAAGAGTAGCATTTTTTTTGCGTCTGTGCTATATTCGGCACAGACAGAAAAAGAGGAGTGTATTTATGGAACTCACACCCCAGATCCTGCTGATCGTTCTGCCGCTGATCTTCCTCGGCGGCTTCGTTGATTCCGTCGCGGGCGGCGGCGGGCTCATCACCCTGCCCGCCTATCTGATGGCGGGCATCCCGCCTCATTTCGCCATGGGTACAAACAAGGTCGTCAACGGCTTCGGCACGGCGCTCGCCTCGTTCAAATACTTCCGCGGCGGCAAGATCCGGCTGCGTCCCGCCGTCATCGCGGGCGTCGGCGCGCTTGCCGGCGCTGCGGTCGGCACGAAGATCGCCCTGCTCATCAGCGAGGATATCCTCAAGATCATGATGCTCGTCGCCCTGCCCTGCGCCGCGGTGCTGCTGATGCTCAAGAAGGACTTCGGCAAGGAGGACGGCACGCCCGCGCGGGAATACACTCCACGCGAGGAGGCCGTGCGCGCCGCGCTGATCGGTCTCGGTCTCGGCTGCTACGACGGGCTTATCGGCCCGGGAACGGGGACCTTCATGATCATGGCGTTCACGATGGCGCTGTCGATGGACCTGCTCACCTCGTCCGGCTGCGCGAAGCTGGCGAACCTCGCCTCCAACATCGCGTCGGCGGTCCTGTTCATTTTCAGCGGCAAGGTGTTCTGGCTGCTGGCGATCCCCGCGGCGGCCTGCAACATGCTCGGCGCCTACTGCGGCTCGCGCTACGCCATGCGCGGCGGCAGCAAGAAGGTGCGCGGCATGATCTTCGTCGTGCTGGGGCTGCTGTTCGTGAAGATGCTCTACGAGTTGCTGTTCTGAGCCGATCCTCCTTTTGGCAGAAAAGGAAGCTGTTCTGTTGAACAGCTTCCTTTTTTCAGTCGAGAAAATAGACGATGGCGCTGCGGCGGCCGAACTGGATGCACTCCTCATAGGTTTCCATGAAAAGGTCGATCTTCGCGCCGCGCACGCCCGTATCCTCCGCACGGGCCATGCCATAGGTGTAGGAGCCGGAGGCGGTGGTGATGAACAGGCTGCTCCCCAGCGGAATGACCCGCTTATCCACCGCCACGCAGCCGCGCCGGACGGTCGTACCGGTCGCGGTGACGGTGCCGACGCCGTCGTACCCCGTGGTGTAAGCCGTGCAGGTGACCTCCATCGAGCCGGAGAAATGCAGCGCGTCGCCGGAGCTCATGATCAGGTAGCCGCTGCCGTCCGCGTTCTTCGCAACAGAGCTGACGGTATCGTCCGCCTGCGCCTCCGTGACCAGCGTGCCGATGTAGGCATACTCCGTGACGCTGGTGTTGTTTTCCTCCATGACCGCCTGACGGGAAACCAGCTCGCCGTCGGCATAAACGACCTCGTACACCACGTCGCGCGTGCCGTCGAAGCCCTGCTGCCAGACCTGCGTTTCGCCCTTGGGCAGCTGGAAGGTCTCGGTGTAGACCGTGGTGTGCTCCGCCGTTTCGGTGCGTGTTTCGTAGTAGGTCAGGCTCGCGGCGATCTCAACGGCGATCGCCGGTTCGGAGAGGTCGATCTTGACCAGCTCCATCGGCCCGACCGTGAGTCCCATGCGCTGCAGCAGCGCGCCTGCCGTTTCGCCGGTGCGCGTCGTCGCGTAGAACTCCTCTCCGTTCTGTGTGACTGTGACCTTTCGCCCGCCTTCAAAGGCGAACTCCTCTTCGCCGCTCTCCCCGCCCACGACGATCACGCGGTCCGCGGTACGCGGCTCGGCGACCTCGGCCCCCGCGGGTTCATTGTCGGCGATCAGCTCCAGCGCGCGGGCGCGCAGGGCGGGTACCGTGTCCACAGTCAGCACCAGACACAGCAGCATGGCAAACAGTGCCTGCCGCCGGCCGAGCGGAAAAAGGCTCCGCTCTTTCCAGTTTGCTAACATAGATACCTCCAGAGTTTCTGTGCGCCGGAGCCATACGGCCGACGCTTCAAAATGGTTACATTTGTCATTTTATTGTAACCGTTTTGTAACTTTTTAAAACTCCGTGGAGTATACCCTATTCCGTCTGCTTTGTCAAGTCCACGGTGTCGAACCGCATTTTTTGCGCAGAAAACAACTGTTTTCCTCTTTATTCCGCCCGTTTTCCAAACGTGCAGGAGGGATATCCGTTCTTCTTGAACGGATATCCCTCCTGCTTTTTCTGGCGAGGGTGTGTGAGGATCGAACTCACCCGGGAGGCTCCTGCCCCCCCGCGAGCGGTTTTGAAGACCGTGGGGCACACCAGCGCCCAGCCACCCCCATGGGAACGCTATACGGAAAAGCCGCGGTCCAGACGGCGCAGGTCGCCCTCGCGCCGCGTGACGTGCGAGCGGTCGAGAAACTCCAGAATGACCAACGCGCTGTCGCGCGAGGTGCCGAGCGCGTCGCGCAGCTGCGCGAGCGTCAGCGCTTCGTGCGCGGCAAAATGCGCGAGAACGGCGGTGCGGACCGTTTCATAGGCCGCGCGGCGCAGATACACGCCCTGCGCGACGGGGACAAATTCACCGCCGGTCGTCAGGCTCTCAAAGACCTGCCGCGCCTCGGCGCGGTCCTTGGGCGGAAATCGGGAGAGAATATCCGCTGTCGTTTCCAACGCAACAGGCGCGGCGGGCACCCGCTCCAGCAGCATATCGCGCAGCAGGAGCTGTCGTTTGGTAAAACGCACCGCAAAGCCCGCGAGCGCCCAGCGCTCGCTGCCGCGCCGCAGCCTTCCCTCCCCCTCCAGCAGGGCAAGGAGCGCATCGGCCGCCGCGCGGTCCGCCGCGCCGAAGAGCTTCTGCCGCAGCTCCGGTGCGCGCATGCCCGTATGGAGCGGGTTTTTCGCGTGGTAGTCCGTCAGCAGCGCTTCGGCACGCGCCCAGAGCGCGTCGAGCGCGGCGGAGGCGATATAGCGGCCCGCGAGCGGCTCAGCGATCCGCCCCGCGGCGAGAAGCTCGGCAAGGACCGGCACAAGCGCCTCCTCCGGCTCGCCTAAACGCGCCGCCAGCGCGGACAGGCTCGGGAGCGCCGTGCCAAATTCGGCAAGCCCCTGCAGCGCGCGCTCCGCGGCGCTGCCGTTCTCACGCACGGCAAGGGCCTCCAGCACGGCGGCTGCGCCGCGCCTGTGGCGCACGGGCACATCGTCGAGAACAATGCCGCCGCCGATGGTCTCCAGCGGCGAATAAAAGCGGAGCACGAAGCGGTCGCCCTTTTTGACGGCGGCCGGCTCGGTCACGCGAAGCTGGGCAAGACCGCTCTCCCCGGGGGCAAGGCGGTCGGCGTCCAGCAGCACGATGCGCGCAAGCTGCACGGACGTGCCGTGGCAGAAATGAACGCGCGAGCCGTTTTCGATGCTGCGCGCCGAATCCCGCAGGCAGCGCAGCCGCACGTCGAGCAGGAGCGTCGGGCGGACACTGTCCGGCTTCACCGCCGCGTCACCCCGGCCGACCTCCTCATTTTTCAGGTCCGCGAGGTTGAGCGCCGCGCGCTGTCCGGCATAGGCCGCGTCCACACGCTGCCCATGGACCTGAAGTCCGCGGACGCGGGCGCGCGCCCCGCTGGGGGCAAGCTCCACCTCGTCGCCGGAGCGCACCGCGCCCTCGACGACCGTTCCGGTAACGACCGTGCCGAAGCCGTCCACCGAGAACACGCGGTCGATGGGCAGGCGGAACGGAGCGCGGACATTCTTTTCCTCCGTCCCGAGCACAAGCCCGTGCAGCAAGCCGCGCAGCTCAGAGATTCCCTGTCCGGTGACGGAGGAGACCTCAACGATGGGACAGCCCGCAAGAAAGGTCCCCTCCGTGCGCGCGGCAATGTCGGCACGCACGAGCGCGCGCCAGTCATCGTCCGCGAGGTCGCACTTCGTCAGCACGACAAGGCCGCTGCGGATGCCGAGGAGCGAGAGAATGTCCAGATGCTCCACAGTCTGGGGCATAATGCCCTCGTCCGCCGCGACGACGAGCATCGCAAGGTCGATGCCGCCCGCACCCGCGAGCATGTTTTTGATGAATTTTTCATGCCCCGGCACGTCCACCACGCCGGCGCACAGTCCGTCCGGCCAGTCCATGCGGGCAAAGCCGGTCTCGATGGTGAGGCCGCGGCGCTTTTCCTCCGCCAGCCGGTCGGTGTCCACGCCGGTCAGCGCTTTTACCAGCGCCGTTTTGCCGTGATCGACGTGTCCGGCGGTCCCGATGATGACGTGCTTCACGCTTCCTCCTCCGCAACGGCGGCGGCGACGGCGTCCAGCTCGTCCGCGCGGAGCGTGCGGACGCACAGCAGCAGCCTTCCCTGCGCGATGCGCGCCACGACCGGACGCGCACGGCGGCGCAGGCGGCGCTCCAGCTCGTCCACGCGGCAGCTCTGCGGCGCGACGGCGGCGGCATAGCCCGCGAGCGTCTGCGTCGGTACGCTCCCGCCGCCCACGCAGTCCTCCGTCTCCACCGTCTCGGCGGTCACGCCGCGCGCGGCGAGGCGGGCACAGAGATCCTGCGCGCGGGCGCGCAGCTCCTCCGGCGCCTCGGACAGCTGCGCAAGGACCGGAAGCTCGGCAAGGGCACGGTCCTCGGCATAGGCGCGCAGAGTCTCCTCCAGCGCGGCGAGCGTCATTTTGTCCACGCGCAGGGCGCGGGCAAGGGGGTGGCGCTTGAGGACCTCCACATATTTTTTCTTTCCGACAATCACACCCGCCTGCGGGCCGCCGAACAGCTTGTCGCCCGAGCAGGTGACCACGTCCACGCCCGCGCGGATCGAGTCCTGCACGGTCGGCTCGCCGTGGATGCCGAGCCGCTCCATGTCCAGAAGGCTGCCGCTGCCGAGGTCCTCGAACACAGGCAGGCCGCGGGCATGAGCAAGCGCCGTCAGCTCCTCGCGGCTCACGCTCTCGGTAAAGCCGACGATGCGGTAATTGCTGGTGTGGACCTTCATGAGCGCGCGGGTCGGCTCGCCGATGGCGGCGGCGTAATCCGCGATGCGGGTCTTGTTGGTCGTGCCGACCTCACGCAGCGCCGCGCCGCAGGCGGACATGATGTCCGGCACACGGAAGCTGCCGCCGATCTCGACCAGCTCGCCGCGCGAGACGACGACCTCGCCGCCCGCGGTCAGGGCGGAGAGAAGCAGCAGGACGGCGGCGGCGTTGTTGTTGACGACAAAGGCGCTCTCCGCGCCGGTCAGTCGGCAGAGCAGCGTCTCGACATGGGTATTGCGCAGGCCGCGCCCGCCGCTTTCCACATCGTATTCCAGCGTGGAATGATGCTCCGCCGCGGCGCAGGCCGCGGCCGCGGCGCGCGCGCTCAGGCAGGCGCGGCCGAGGTTCGTGTGCAGCACGACGCCCGTGGCGTTGAGGACGGGGCGGAGCGAGGGGGTGCGCAGCCGGCGGCCCTCCTCCGCGGCGGCGGCGCCGAGCGCCGACGCCTCCGGCATCTCCGGTATCCCGCCGGACAGCACGTCCGCGCGCAGCGCGTCAAGCGTATGGCGGACCGCCGCCGTCACAGCGGCGGCGGGCGCGTCCGGACAGAGCGCGCGCACAGGAGCAAGCAGCTCGTCCACCTTGGGGATATGCCGCAGCAGAGACTTGTCCATTGCTTCGCGCTCCTTTCTTACTCCGCGTCGGCCCAGCCGTTCGCGGCGATCTTCGCAAAATAGGTCATGGCCTCGACCGGATACTCGCCCACGGCGGTCTCACCCGTGAGGAGCAGATAGCCCGCGCCGCTCCTCGCCGCCTGATAGACATCCGTGACCTCAGCGCGCGTGGGAACGGCGGCGTGGTGCATGGAGTGGAGCATCTGCGTAGAGAGCATGAACTCCCGCCCCGCCGCGCGGCACTTGCGCGTGATGAGCGCCTGCGCGCGGGGCAGCTCCCAGAGCGGCATGGCGTTTCCGAGGTCGCCGCGGGCGCAGACGACCACGTCCGCAAGCGGAAGGATCTCGTCGAGCCTGTGCAGGCCGGTCTGATTTTCGATCTTGGCAAATATTTTCAGGTCCTCCGCGCCGGTCTCGCGCAGGGCGGCGCGCACGGCGCGCAGATCGTCCGCACCGCGGACAAAGGGCTGCATGAGCGCAGTGACGCCGTATTCCCCCGCATGGCGCAGGTTTTCCCTGTCCGTTTCCGTGAGCGCGGGCGCGGGCAGCTCACGGCCCGCGACGGCAAGGCTCTTGCGGGAGGACAGCGTTCCGCCGCGCTCCACGCGGCAGAGCATCTTCTCCCCGTCCAGCACGCGGAGGGAGAGCGCGCCGTCGTCGAGCAGCAGCTCGTCGCCGCGCAGCAGCCCTCCGCGCAGGCAGAGCGGAACAGGGAAGGCCGCGCCGAGCGTCAGCTCATCGCCCGTGCGCAGCGTCAGCGGCGCGGCAAGCGCGCCGATGCGAAGCTCCGGCCCCTGCAGATCGACGAGCAGATCGCAGGAAACGCCCTCCGCCCTCTCCGCGCGGCGGAGCGCGGCGATCCAGTCGGCGCTTTCGGCAAGCGTACCATGCGAGAGGTTCAGCCGCACGCCGGACATGCCCGCGCGCAGCAGAGCGCGCAGCGTATCCGTATCGGCGCAGGCGGGGCCGAGAGTCCCATACAGCTTTCCGGTCATGGCGTTTCCTCCCCACGGTGGAAATGATCGTACACCGCGCGGCCCGCGGCGCGGCCCAGCTCCGCCTGCAGCGCGGGCAGCTCCGCCTCACGGATGGCCTTGACGCTCCTGAAGCGGGCAAGCAGCCTGCGCCTGCGCACCTCGCCGATGCCGGGAATATCGTCGAGCGCGGAGGCGATGGACGTTTTTGTGTGGCTCTCGTGGTGGTAGGTGATGGCGAAGCGGTGCGTTTCCTCCTGTATCTGCCCGATGAGGGCGAATACGGCAGGGTCGGCGTGCAGGTCGATCTCATGGCCCGCGGCGGTGGTAAGGGCGCGGGTGCGGTGGCGGTCGTCCTTGACCATGCCGAAAACGGGAACCGGCACACCGAAGGCGGCGCAGACTCTTTCCGCGACGGCGGCGTGGGTCATGCCGCCGTCGATGAGAAACACATCCGGCAGCGGGGCAAACTTCTCGTCGCCGTCCGCATAGCGCTGCAGGCGGCGGGTAAGGACCTCCTCCATCGAGGCGTAGTCGTCGGGGTGCTCCGTGACCGTTTTCATTTTGAAGCGGCGGTAATCGCGCTTGAGCGGCCGCGCGCCCGCGTAGACGACCATGGACGCGACAATATCGCTCGCGCCGGTGTTGGAAATATCGTAGGATTCCATGCGCTTCGGCACGGTGTGCAGGCCGCACATGGCAGCCAGGCTTTTGAGCGTGCGGTCCTCGCGCTCGGCGGCGGTGGTGACGCGCTCGACCTCCTCGCGGGCGTTGCGCTCCGCCATGGCGAGCAGCTCCGCCTTTTCGCCGCGCTGCGGCACGCGCAGCGTGACGCGGTGTCCTGCGCGGGCGGTGAGGACCGTTTCCAGCCCGGAGGCCTCCTCCACGGCAAAGGGAAGCAGGATCTCCCGCGGCAGCACGCCGCGCGGGAGATAATACTGCGAGAGGAGCGCCGAGAGCGTGTCCGCCCCCGTTTCGTCCGTGGGCGCGGTGAACAGGCTCGTCTCACGGCCGGTCACGCTGCCGTCCTCGACGTGGACGATGGCGCAGCCGGACTTGGCCGCGCCGGTGTAAAGCCCCCAGACGTCCGTATCGGCGCAGACGCCAGCGATGACCTTCTGGCGCTTGCCGAGCAGCTCGATGGCGGCGATGCGGTCGCGCAGGACGGCGGCCTGCTCAAAATGGAGCTGCTCCGCCTCCCGCTCCATCTCCGCCTTCAGCTCGCGCTCGAGCGCCTTATAGTGGCCGGAGAGGAGCGAGCACGCCTGCTCCATGCGGCGGCGGTACTCCGCCGCATCCGGCTCGCCGCGGCAGAAGGCGTCGCAGCGGCCCATGTGGTGATTGAGACAGGGGCGCTCCTTCCCGATGTCGCGCGGGAACTGGCGCGTACAGGTGGGCAGGCGGAACGCCGCGCAGACCGCGTCGACGGCGGCGCGGGTCTCGCCGCGCGCACCGAAGGGGCCGAAGTAGCGCGCGCCGTCGTCCGCCGTCCGGTTGGCAAGCGTGAAGCGCGGGTACTCCCCGCCGGAGAACCGGACAAAGGGATAGCCCTTATCGTCCTTGAGCAGAATGTTGTAATGCGGCTGATGCTGCTTGATGAGCGAGTTTTCGAGGATCAGCGCCTCAAACTCGCTGGAAACGAAGATGGTGTCGAAATGGTCGACCTGCGAGACCATGCGGCGGGTCTTTTCATTGTGTCCGCTGCCAAGCTGGAAGTACTGGCTGACACGGTTTTTGAGCTTTTTCGCCTTGCCGACGTAGATGACCTTTCCACTCGCGTCCATCATCAGGTAGACGCCCGGGGCGAGCGGCAGGTCGTTCGCCTTTTCCAGCAGCTGTTCCTTCGTCATGGTCTCCCTCCTCTCCGGTGGAAAAAGGCGGCTCCGCCGATGCGAAGCCGCCTTTCCTTAAATCGTGATTATTATTCGCCGAAGTTGCCGGAAACCAGCTCGCAAAGGGCGGCGACGGCCTCCTTTTCGTCTGCGCCGTCGGCAAGCAGCGTGATGGTCGTGCCCTTGGTGATGCCAAGGGAGAGAACACCGAGCAGGCTCTTGGCGTTGACGCGGCGCTCATCCTTCTCGACCCAGATGCCGCTCTTAAATTCGTTGGCCTTCTGGATGAAGAAGGTCGCGGGACGCGCGTGCAGACCGACTTCGTTGTTGATCGTGACTTCCTGAGTAACCATTCTCTACATCCTCCCAAATCATACTAACGGGATATTACACATATTATACCATCTGAGCGGCGTTCGTCAATCTTCTTTTTTACAAACTTCTGGAAAAACATGGGCTTTCCTTCGGGCAGTCTGCCGAAAGTGTCCGACTGTCCGCAGCGCATGGACAAGTCCTACTTAAATTCAACGATGGTCACGCCGCTCTCGCCCTCGCCGTAGGTGCCGAGACGGAAGGACTTGACCGTTTTGTTCCTTCGCAGGGAGGCCTGCACCGCCTTGCGCAGCGCGCCGGTCCCCTTGCCGTGAATAATGGTGACCGTCTCCAGATGGGCGCGCTGGGCCGCGTCGAGGTAGTTTTCCAACACGCTCTCGGCCTCCAGCGTTTCCATGCCGCGCAGGTCCAGCTCGCGCGAGGCGGCGGACATATTCAGAATGCGGCGGGAG
>R14__coassemble_1363_pt1 | contig 12378 bp, 12 predicted proteins | sample R14__metabat2_low_PE_047 | metagenome-assembled genome bin R14 | reverse complement strand
GATGAAGGCTCTGTTTGCACCTATTGCCGAGGAATACGAAAAAGCAAAGCGCAGTGCGCAGCCGGAGGATGTCCTCCGCGCCATAAACGCTGAGGAGCGAATCTATTTTCAACTGCTGACCGGACACCATGACGACTGTACTTTATTTTTCTGCCGCAGCGACGGCAGCTCGGTTGAAACGATGCTTCATGAACTGATGGATCATAAAGCGGAGCAAACGGTGGAATTCTTTTTCCAGGTATATGGAAAAGAGCCAAACGCCGATGCGATCCGTCTTTTGATGGGCGCTCAGTTCTGGTACTTTCGTCAGCTGCTGGATAAACATCTTGAAGAGGACGAGATGCTTGCCTGCTTACAGGCGATTCTCAATTTTACCAATGCCGGCTGGCGGCAGCTATGCGATTCCCTGCAATAGATTTGCAAAAGGATTCGGACGGTCGATCCGTCCGTTTCTTACGGGTTCCGGTTAGAGACGACTAACCGATTGAAAAAACGTTCACAAGGATTAAGTTTGAATTGAAATTTCAATATGCGGAAGAAAAGCAGACTGCTTTACGAAAAATCGGCGGCGATATTTCTGCTGGACGCTGCGTGGTGCTCTGCGGTTTGTTGGCAGCATCCACCGCCGCCGGTCTCATTCTGTGATCGCCGTTCTTGCGACGTTCAACCATATAATACAGTGAAAAGGAGCTGACTATGAACAAGATATCTGAACCGAAACGCTCTGCCGCCTCGTGGCTGGCGGAGCTGGCGAAAGGGCGGTACGGCGAGTACGCCCTGAGCGTCCTCGCGGCGCTGCTGGGCGTCGCCTGCTCGCTCGTGCCGTATTTCCTCATCATCCGGATCATTACCGCGCTGGTAGGCGGCACGGCGGAGCTGACGCAATGCCTGACGCTCTGCGCGTGGATGGCGGGCTGCTGGGTGCTGCGCTATGTGCTGCACAGCCTGTCCACCTCGCTTTCCCACCATGCTACCTTCCATGTGCTGGCCAATACCCGCACGAGGCTGCTGGACAAGCTGGCAACGCTTCCGCTTGGCACGGTGCTGGACCGCTCCTCCGGCTCGTATAAGAACATCATTGTCGAGCGCGTGGACTCCATCGAGACCACCCTTGCTCACCTCCTGCCGGAAATGACGACGAATATCGTCGGCGCGCTGGCGGTGCTGGTGCTGCTGTTCATCGAGGACTGGCGTATGGGGCTTTCCATGTTCATCGTACTGCCGCTGGGCATCCTCTGCTTCATGTCGATGTTCAGCGGGTATCAGGAGAAATTCCAGCGTACCGTGACCTCGACGAAAGCCCTCAACGATACGGCAGTCGAGTACATCAGCGGCATCGAGGTCATCAAGGCGTTCGGCCAGTCCAAAACCAGCTACGCCAAGTTCGTCTCCGCCGCAAAGGAAGGCGCGGACTGCTTCATCGAATGGATGCGCGGAAGTCTGTTCGGGCAGGTGGCGGGCATGGCCATCCTTCCCTCCACGCTGCTGGGCATTTTGCCGGTCGGCTGCCTGCTGTACATGCACGGCACACTCTCGGCGGAAACGTTCCTGACGGTCATCGTCCTGTCCTTCGGCGTCATGCAGCCGCTCATCACCGCCTTCTCTTATACCGACGACATCGCACAGGTACGGACGATCGTCGGCGAGGTGGCGGAGGTGCTTTCCGGTGAGGATATGCAGCGCCCAGAAAAGGCGGAAAAGCTGCCGACCGACAATTCCATCGAGCTGAAAAACGTTCGCTTCGCCTACCATGACAAGGAAGTGCTCCACGGTGTCAGCCTGCACATTGCGCCGGGCACGGTCAATGCGCTGGTAGGACCCTCCGGCAGCGGAAAATCCACCATTGCCCGCCTGATCGCCTCCCTCTGGGATGTGAAGGACGGTGCGATCGAGCTGGGCGGCGTGGACATTCGCAAGCTGCCGCTGGCGGAGTGTACCAAGCGCATTGCCTACGTCTCGCAGGATAACTATCTTTTCGATCTCACGGTCATGGACAACATCCGCATGGGCAAAAAGGGCGCGACGGATGAAGAAGTCATTGACGCGGCGAAGAAATGCGGCTGCCACGACTTCATCATGGGGCTGGAGAACGGCTATCAGACGGTGTGCGGCGCGTCCGGCGGGCATCTTTCCGGCGGCGAGCGGCAGCGCATCTCCATCGCCCGCGCCATGCTGAAGGACGCGCCCATCGTCATCCTCGACGAGGCCACGTCCTACACCGACCCCGAGAACGAGGCGGTCATCCAGTCGGCGCTGGCAAAGCTGGTAAAGGGCAAGACGCTGTTGGTCATCGCGCACCGCCTTTCTACCATCGCGGACGCCGACCAGATCATTGTGGTCGATCAGGGCAAGATTGAAGCGACCGGTACACAGGCCGAACTTCTCAAGTCCTGTCCGCTTTATCAAACCATGTGGGAAGCCCACATCAGCGTCAAGGACAACGGGGAGGTGGCGTAATGCTTCAGACACTGTAAAAATTCTTTGCCTTCTGCGGCGAGGACAACCGCAGGCTTTTTGTGACGTCCATCTGGCTGGGCGTGGTCAGCGCCATCTGCTCCGCCATGCGTATTCCGGCGGCCGCCATCGTCATTCAGGCGCTGCTTGCGAAAAACGTCACCATGGCGACCCTCTGGACGAGCCTTGGCGTTATCGTCGTTTCGCTGGTGGTGACCATCGCCATCAACATGAAGGCCACCATGCTCCAGACCCGCGCGGGCTACCGTGCCTGCGCCAACAAGCGCATCGAGATCGCGGAGCACCTGCGCTACCTCCCCATGGGCTGGTTCAACGACAACAGCCTTGGCGAGGTGACGAGCGTCACCACCAACACCATGGAGAATATGGCAAATGTCGCCACCCGTGTGGTGATGGTCACGACGCGGGGCTTTCTGACCTCCGGCATCATCGCGGTCATGATGTTCCTCTTTGACTGGCGTATGGGGCTTATCACACTGGCGGGACTGGTGCTGTTCTTTGCCGTCAACGCCTCCATGCAGCGGTCGGAGCAGTCGCTGGCGCAGCGAAAATTCAACGCCGATGAGCGTCTTGTCTCCAAGGTGCTGGAATATGTGCAGGGCATCGCCGAGGTTAAGAATTTCGACCTGACCCACGCTTCCGCCACGCAGGTACACGCCGCCGTGGAGGAAGCCCGCAGAGCGTCGTTTGCCATGGAGCTTCCGTCGGTGCTCTATATGCTGGCGCAGTTCATCGTCAATAAGCTCACCGGCGTCGCCGTCTGCGCGGCTGCGATCGTTTTCTATTTCGGCGGCACCATGGCGCTTTCCGACTGCCTGCTGATGTTGCTCTGCTCGTTTATCCTCTTTGAGCAGCTGGACAGCGCGGGAAGCTTTTCGTCCCTGTTCCGCTCCATCGACATCGGCGTGGACAAGGCAAACGCCATCCTGAGCGTAGTGCCCATGGACATCGACGGCGAAGAACTGACGCCCGAATGCGAGGATATTTCCCTGTCTCATGTGGATTTCTCCTACGACAGCAAGCCCATTCTGCGCGATGTGTCCCTGACCATTTCGGAGAAAACCACCGTTGCCATCGTCGGGCCCAGCGGCAGCGGTAAGACCACGCTGTGCAATCTCATGGCGCGGTTCTGGGACGTGCAGGGCGGCAGCGTGAGCCTTGGCGGGCACGATGTGCGGGATTACAGCTACGACAGTCTCATTCGCAACTTCTCCTTCGTGTTCCAGCGGACGTATCTGTTCTCGGACACCATCGCCAACAATATCCGTTTCGGTAAGCCTGACGCTTCTCTTGACGAGGTAAAGACCGCCGCGAAAAAGGCGCGCTGCTACGACTTCATCATGGCGCTGCCGGATGGCTTTGACACCGTCATCGGCGAGGGCGGTGCGACGCTTTCCGGCGGCGAGCGCCAGCGTATTTCCATCGCGCGTGCCATCATGAAGGATGCGCCCATCATCATTCTCGACGAGGCGACCGCCAATGTGGACCCCGAAAATGAAAAGGAGCTGATGGAGGCAGTCGCCGAGCTGACCCACAACAAGACCGTCATCATGATCGCCCACCGGCTCAAGACCGTGCGAAATGCCGACCGGATCTTCGTCGTCGACCACGGCGAGATCGTCCAGCAGGGCACGCACGACGAGCTGGTCGCCGTGGACGGACTCTACCGCCGCTTTGTGGTGGAGCGCCAGCAGGCCGCCGGCTGGAAGGTCTGAAGCGGCATGATCTAAAAAGCCTAAGAAGCTCGTATCGGCGATGGACCGATACGAGCTTCTCCGTTTATTCTCTGTTTCCCGTAATATAATAATCGCAATATTCCCCACCGCTTGCTATGGTCTGTTGGCGGTGCAGCACACCGTTCTGGAGCGTTATCATGACCTCATCCAGCTCGCAGAACAGCGGCATCAGCTCCGAAACGCCCAGCTTTTCCGCATAGGCGCAGATCGGACAGCGGGTGATGCGGTAATAGCACGCGCCTTCATACGGCTGCCCGACAAAGTCCACCTTGAACGAGGTCGGATACTGTTTTTCCTTTTCCGGCGTGTACCACTTGGCGTACTTCACGACGCTCTTTTTGTTCTCCGCCTTGCCCTTGTCGGTGTTCAGGTCAGTCCTTGCAAAGTACCACTTGATGTGATACAGGGAGCGGCGCATCATCTCCTGTACCGTCTCCGGCGGGATCTCCTTTTCACTGGCCACATACGGTGCGACAAACGCCAGCGCGAACAGCTCGTTATAGGCCATGGGGTTGTCATTGCCGATATCGTCCGCCTGCTCTACCAGCTGCCGGTAGACCCTGCGGCTTTTTTTCATGACCTCAGAGGCATACGCCTTGCCGTACTTTTCTGCCAGTACTTTTTTCATGGAGCCTTTGAACATCCAGAAATAGAATCCATTATACTTCATTTGAAACATCCTCCTGTGATCTGCCGACAGGCTCGAAAAATGCCGCCCTTCCCGAAGGCGTACTGACGGCGTATCCACGCCGTCCAGCACAGCGGCGCCAGCGGGATCACGGCCGCGACTGTGAATATCCCGCACAGGTGCTGAACGGTCTTTGCTTTTCTGTACTTTCCGTCAATATCCGCGTTCAGCGCCTTTACCACGAAGTAATAGAGAAATACCCCGATCACACCCGATCCGTTTTTTCCATCTCCCGCAGTAAAACCAACCCTAATGTCAATACCAGCAGGTGTCCGGCGGATTCCGTTCCGTGGTCAAGCTGGTTGACCGGCCAAGGCAGAAGCGTGAACAGGTTGCCCACGATCCCCGCAAAGGCGATGGGATTGCAGAGGGATGCGAGTACCCGCTGTGCTGTGCTTTTCAGCGGGAGCATCTGCTTCCAGATCAGCACGAGCATCACCGCGCTCAGCAGCACATCGCAGAGCAGATACGCCGCCAGCATGGGCGCGGCATTGCAGTAAAAGACTTTATTAGCGATCTCGGCTGCCGCCTGCATATCGCCGTATTTCTCAAAGGTGAACTTGAAGATCAGCGCCACATTCATGAACATGGCGTGGACATACCCCCAGCAGACTGTGCCGGTGAGATAGGCGACCCGAAACGCCTTCACCCACTTCTGCTGCCCGGGCGCGGCGCAGTGCTGCTTTAAGAGCTTCCACATCTGATGAAAGCCGATGTAATAAAGCGCCGTTCCCAACACGCCGCATAGAATGCTGACCACCATGCGCCATGTTGCCATGTCGAGATAGGCGACTCGGACCATCAAGCCGATGGATTCCGTGCTTTGACCTTTCCCCGTTGCGGCAAACAAAAAGTCGCCGATCACATAGAGAAAGCAGCCGATCATGCCTGCGATGAGCGCTTTCTTTTCTTCCCTTGTTTTCATTGCCTGCCTCCAAATCCGATCTTCACGATCCTGTACTTCATACGCGTCTCTCATTTTCTGACAAATGGAAGCTCCGGCATACGGCCGCTTTCCATAATGGCGATGAGCATCTCCGCAAAGCCTTTCGGCTCACGGATCTGATACTGCATATGATCGTATCCCTCAAACACGGGGAAATTGCCGTAGGGATAGGCCTCCATAACCGCCTGACGGTATTTGAAATGCTCCTCTATGCTGCCGAACTCGAAATAGGTATGCTTTTGCAGTTCTTCGGGGAGCGGCGGAAAAGGACTGTCCTCCAGACTGTCCGCCATCTGGCGGCGCAGATTTCCGTATCGCAGCACCTTACCTGCGGCGACGAAATAGGGCTTGATGGCTTCGTCGTCGCACCACAGTATCTTTTTCAGCGTGCCGCCCTTGGACCAGTACAGGCTCTTGATGGCGAGATACAAAAACGGTACCATGATACGGCGCGTTCCTCGCCCAATCTGCGCGAACTGCCCGCCGTCAAAGAAAACGTGCTCCACCGGCAGCTTCGTCTGTGCCAGAAACGCCATGGCAAGGTCTGCGCCGATGGAGGACGCTGCCGCCATCGCCAGGCGCTCCACCCCCTGCCGCCGCAGAAAGTCCTCCACCTGCCGCACCTCGTCCGACTTGCTGACGTACCGCTGTCCCTCGCAGTAAACCGTAGAGGTAGGCAGGATGCAGAAATACCTTTCCTGCAAGCATTCCGTCACCGGCTGGCTGCTTTCGCCCGTCACACCCATAGCGTGGAAGAACAGCACGGCAGGTCCTTGCCGGTTTCCCAATACTTCAAATTTCGTTGCAGTTCACCTTCTGCTTCTGTTCTAAAGTCACCTCCGGCGCCGTCATGACGCTGAGGCCCGCCGCTGTACCGAGAAAGGGGATCAACAGCCCGAGGAAAATGTTCATGACGGCCCCACCCCTCAGCCTTTCAATATCTCCGCGATCTTCGCAAAGTCCTCCTTTGCCTCCTTGAAGATCGGCAGCATACAGTAGCAATGCACCATTTTGGGTCGGGCGAAGGCGGTGTATGGGACCTTGGCACGTTTGCAGGCTTCCTCAAAGTCCGGCAGGGCCCCGTACAGCACCTCGTCTGCGCTGTAAAAGAAGTGGATATCGCCCACGCCGGAGAAATCACCGCGAGAGCCGGAGATCATGTAGTCCGGTACATTCCCGCAGCCATGCCGCATGAACTTCTCCACCGTCACCATAAAGGCATAATCGATGGCAACGTCCCTCTCGTTCAGCACCTGCATCCGTGCCTTTTCCGCGTCGTTCCACGGCACCTCGCCGGGAGATACGGCGACAATGTGCCGCGGCTGCGGCAGCGACTCCGGCCGGGCGTTGTTGTGTGCCGCGATGCCAAGCGCCAGCGCGCCACCGGAGGAAAAGCCGCAGGTGCTGACATTCCCGCCGCCGTAAATTCCGATCATTCTACGGTAGCACTCGTAGACCATATCGTAGGTCTCTGTGATGCAGTGCTCCGTGCAGAGCGGATAGAACGGGAACCACACATCGCAGCCCGTCTCACGGCAGAGCTTGCGCATCACGGGCAGGTCGCCCTTGTCCGGGCCGATCACCATGCCGCCGCCAAAGAAATAGAGGATGGCGCGTTCCGACGGCCTCGGCTTTTCCCGCACGATGAGGCAGGGAAAGCCGTTCACCGTGACCGTTTCATAATACGCCTTGTGGTCGGTGGGCGTAAAAACGCCGCGATTGCGGTTCTGTTTCTCGATGACCTTCCGGATTTCGTCCTCCGGCAGTCCAAACGCCTTCTTCGCGCCGGAGAGCTTGTACGCCGTGCGCAGCACAGATGCAAAAACGCTCATACGATAAACCTCTCTCTTTTACAAATTTCATGGCAGCTATCCCGTCAGGACACAAGCTGTCTTACGCTCCTATTTCGCTTTGCGGCAGACAATCCAGACGATGCTTTTCAGATTGCCCATGTCTACATCCGCGTACATTCTATCCAGACGCGCCTTCAGGCTGGAGACCGTCTCGTAGGGCGGCGTGAAGAAGCCCGCCCCTTCGTAGGCGTGCCGGATAAACCAGTCGGTGCGCTTGTGCTCTCCCGCCACATAGAAGCAGCCGCAGAACGTCCCGCCGGGCTTCAGTACCCGAAAAACCTCCCGATACGCGGCTTCCTTGTCCGGAAAGGCGTGAAAGCCGTTCAGCGACAGAACGATGTCGAACGTGCCGTCCTCATAGGAAAGTGCGCCCACGTCCCCCTGCTGAAAGGCCACGTTCTGCAAATGCAGACGGTTCGCCTTCTCCTGTGCCTGCTTCATCATGTCCGGCGAGTAATCGAGGCAGGTGATGTCCGCCTCCGGCAGCGTCCGGTAGACCGGCATGGTCAGAATACCCGTTCCCACCGGCACCTCCAGCAGCTTGCCGGAGAAATGCTCCGGAATGCCGGACAGCGCCTTTTCCAGATAGGCGTCACATTCCGCCTTGTTCATGTCCCACACCAGACGGCACACCGCTTTCCCGCTCAGCGTGGTACAGGTGATCATGCCGTCATAAAAGCTGTTTCCGCCCGTCAGCCGGTAGGCGCCGCGAATGGCTTCTTTCCGATCCATATTCATTCCTCCTGATGTAAAAACTCCTCCGCATACCGGCAGAATTCCTCCGGACGGATCATCACCAGCTCCGCGTGCGCCATGTTCGGAAACTCACGAAGCTGTGTCTGTGGGAAATAGCGCCGGATAAAGCAGATATGGTATCTGCGGCCTTCCTTTTCATCCGCACCGTACCAGTAGGTGATTTTTGTGCCGCTCCCAGCAGGCGCTTCCGGCAGGGCGTAATTGCTGCCGGACCAGAAGATGCCGCGGAGGGCGGCTGCTCATGACTGCTTCCGGGCAACCTTCCGATACTCGATCGGCAAAATGCCCGTACTCTTTTTGAACAGCTCCGCGAAGCGGCTGGAGGTGGTATAGCCGATCATCTGGGCGATCTGGCCCATGGTGAAATCGGTATCAATGAGCAGGTGTTCCGCCTGACTCATTCTTCGCCCCTGAATGTACTGCGTGACGCTGCACCCGAACTGCCGCCTGAAGCAGCTTTTCAGCTTCGTCTCGCTCATGCAGGCGATGCTGGCAAGGCGTCCGAGCGGAAGCTCAAAGGCATAGTGGTCGGCGATGTAGCTGACCACATTTTGCAGGCTCTCCCGATCCTCTGCCGACAAAGGACGTTCCTTTTTCTGACTCTGCCGCTTCCACGCGTCCACCACCAGCGCGATGGCCTCCGTGACCTTGGCCTCATAGAAAAGAGCCGCTGCTGCGCCTTCGCCCCGGTAGTTCTCTATCTCGAACAGCAGCTTGGACATAGCCGGAAAGTCCGCTGCCTGATCCACACTCTGAAACGCAGCAGGAAGATCATGGTATATTTCAGGGTACTGCTTCTTCAAATAATCATCATAATAGTTTGGAAGGATATCGATGCCAACAGAATGAATAGGAATGTGCTTATGGATCAATGCTCTATAGCGCTGTTTTCCGCCTACGATGGTCTGAACATCCCCAGCAGAGAGCCGCCGGTATGGATTTAGTTCTTCTCCGGAGATGGAGTCATAGCGCTGGATGCTGATGCACTCCGGAATTTCCATATCCAAACAGCGGTCGTCGTTAAAATAGAAGTCGTGGATCTTAATATCAAACAGGTCGTGCTTGGCATAGACCCAATAGTAGCCGCCGCCAACCGAGGAATCGATCTTCCAGCACCGTCCTGCCGGACTGAATTTATCCGGGCATGGGACGGGGAGAAAGTTGTTCTGTTCCAGAAGCGGACGGTAGTAATCGGTTAAAATGTCGCTTTTCATAATCCTCCTTGCAACGAACGGACAATTCTTTGCAACGAACAGGCGAAGGTCGCCGCCCCATATTGCTGGAATCGCTGCGGTATGATACCCTGAACTTTGGTTAGTGTACTCTAACCGAAGCATAACAAACGACGGCAGAAAAGTCAAGCCGCCAATTTACCGCAAAGGAGATCATATTATGCAGACGATCAACAAAAAGGGACTTACGGTCAAGGATTTAGTTACAGTCGGTATCTTTTCCGCACTTTTTCTCGTGTTCGCACTGGTAGGCGGCATATTCTTCGCTCCAAATCCGGTGCTGACGTTTTATATGCCCGTGGGCAGCGCCCTGCTCTGCGGTCCGGTGTACCTGTTGATGATGGCCAAAGTGCAAAAGCGCTGGGCAGCCACCATTCTCGGCGCGCTCCTCTGCATCATCTGGTTCGTCACGGGTATGCACTGGGCTATGGCGTTGGGCTATCTGATCACGGGCATCGCCGCCGATCTCGTCGCGGGGACTGGCGAATATAAGAGCAAGAAGGTCAACTCGCTCTCCTATATCCTGTTGTCCCTCGGCGGCACGGCCTCCTATCTCGTGTTCTTCGCCGATCCGGACGGCTGGGCAAGGACCATGCTGGGCAACGGCACGGAGCAGTCCTATATCGACACCATGCGCTCCACGGGAACCACTTGGATACTGGTCATCATGCTGGTTGGCACCGTCCTTGCCGCCGCGGTCAGCGCCTTTGTCGGCTGCAAGATGCTGAAGAAGCAGTTTGAAAAGGCCGGTATCACAAAATGAAGCTGCTGCACCTCGACCCTCGGACAAAATTATTTCTCATCCTGCTCTGCGTGCTGAGCGCCATGTTCGCACCGAATCTGTATTTTCAATTTGCTTTGGTGACGCTCATCGGTCTGTTAGCGGCATTCAGCGGAAAATGGCGGTATGCGCTGCGCGGAATTGCCGTCTACGCGCTCATCTGCGTGTTTACTGTCTGGTGTATGGGGGTGCTGACCGGCACATGGCGGACCATGTTCGTGGCGTTTCTCGGCTTGGTGCATAAGGTCTACGCCTGCGGGATGCTGGCGGGACTGGTCATCAGCACCACAAGGGTGGGCGAGTTTCTCTCCGCCATGGCGCGGCTGCATGTGCCGAAAAAGCTGACGATCCCCATTGCCGTCATGCTGCGGTATCTGCCTACCATCCGAGAGGACTGGCATTCGATCCGCGACGCCAAGCGCCTGCGGGATGTGTCGCCGACACTTTGGGGCTTTCTGAAAGCGCCTGCTATGACGGTCAACTGCATCTATGTGCCGCTTTTGACGGCGGCGAGCAAGGCGGCGGACGAGTTGTCCATCGCCTCTGTAACGCGGGGCATTGAGAATCCGAAGAATCGCACCTGCCTTGTAAAAATCCGGATGCAGGCTGCGGATTGGCTGGCGATGGTGCTGTTTACGGTGTTCCTTGCCGCCGAGATCGTATGGAAGGCGGTGGGCGTATGATCGAATTCAAGGATGTATCGTTTTCCTATCCGGACAGCACGGACGGCGGCCTGAAGCACATTGACCTCACCGTTCCGGACGGGCAGTGCGTCCTGCTCTGCGGGCGGAGCGGCTGCGGGAAAACCACATTGACGCGGCTCATCAACGGTCTGATCCCGCAATTCTTTGCGGGCGAGTTGAGCGGTAAGGTTTTACTGGACGGAGAGGATATTGCCGAGCTGCCCCTGTACCGCATTGCGGAAAGAGTAGGCAGCGTATTTCAAAATCCGCGGACGCAGTTTTTTAACGTCGACACCGACAGTGAGATCGCCTTCGGCATGGAAAACGAGGCTGTGCCGCAGGAGAAAATGCGGCAGCGCGTGGCGGGAACGGCCAAGGCGCTGCACATCGAAAATCTATTGGGCCGCAATATCTTCGCCCTCTCCGGCGGGGAGAAGCAGAAGATCGCGTTCGCGTCGGTCTATGCTATGGAGCCGGATATCTATCTGCTGGACGAGCCGTCCTCCAATCTGGATAGGGCGGCGATCGATGATCTGCGTGAACATCTGCGGCTCATCAAATCGCAGGGCAAAACTGTAATTGTCGCGGAACACCGGCTTTACTATCTGATGGATGTAGTTGACCGAATTCTCTATCTGGAAAACGGTGAGATCATTGGAGATTGGATGCCGGAGCAGTTTATGGCGCTGCCCACAGAGACGCGGCAGAGCATGGGATTGCGGGCAATAGACCTGCAAGATGAAAAACCGGTGTGTGTTGCCGCTCCAAAACAGCCGCCGGTGCTTGAACTGAAGGATGTGTCGCTGGCCTATCAAAAGCAGCCCGTGCTGAGCCATATCTCCTTGCAGGCCGCATCCGGAGAGGTCATTGCTGTGGTCGGACACAACGGCGCGGGGAAAACCACCTTCTCCCGTGCGCTCTGCGGTCTGCACAAGGAAGCATTCGGCTCGTATCTCTGGAATGGAAGGCCGCAAAAAGCAAAGGAACGCAGGAAGCGTTCGTATCTTGTCATGCAGGACGTGAACTATCAGCTTTTTGCCGAAAGCGTAGAGGCGGAGTGTACCTTTGGTATCCAGCGCCCCGATACGGCTTTGGCAGAAAAAACGCTGGAAGAACTCGAACTTGCACCGTTTCGGGAGCGTCATCCGAATACGCTTTCCGGCGGGCAGCAGCAGCGGCTCGCCGCGGCGACGGCTATTGTCTGCGGGAAGGAGCTGCTGGTATATGA
>R14__coassemble_1342_pt1 | contig 12510 bp, 9 predicted proteins | sample R14__metabat2_low_PE_047 | metagenome-assembled genome bin R14 | reverse complement strand
AGCTTTGCGCCAGCTCCACCGCGCGGCGGGAAGTCTCCAGATCGCAGCCCGGGTCGAGGATCAGCCCCACGCCGTTTTCAGGCATAGACGCGAGCAGCGCGACGCGGTCGGCGTCAAACGCCTCGTCGTCATAGTGCGCGTGGGTATCGAAAATCATAGTTCTCTCCTTATGGCAAAGGAAGCGGCGGATCTGCCGCTTCCTTTGAAGCATATCAGCACAGCTTTGCGCCCGCGGGGATCTTGTCGTCCACCATGATGAGGTTCAGGACCTCCTGTCCCTTTTCGGTGTGGACGGCGGAGAGCAGCATGCCGCAGCTCTCAAGCCCCATCATCTTGCGCGGGGGCAGATTGACGATAGCGACAAGCGTTTTACCGACCAGCTGCTCCGGCTCATACCACTTGTGGATGCCGGAGAGGATCTGGCGGTCGGCGCCGGTGCCGTCGTCGAGCGTGAAGCGCAGCAGCTTATCGCTCTTCTTCACAGCCTCGCAGGCCTTGACCTTGACGGCGCGGAAGTCGGACTTGCAGAAGGTGTCGAAATCGACCTTCTCCTCGACCATCGGCTCAAACTCCATCGCAGGGAGAGCGGCCTTCTTCTGCTCCTCCTGAATGGCCTCCAGCTCGGCGAGAGCCTTTTCCATGTCAATGCGCGGGAAGATGGCCTCGCCCTTGTGGACGGTGACGCTGGCGCTCAGGCGGCCCCACTCGGCGGCGCTGTCCCAATCACGGCAGTCCTCCGCCGCGCCGATCTGCGCGAAGATCTTCTCGCAGGAGGCGGGAATAAACGGCGTGAGCAGAATGGTGCAGATGCGGATGGTCTCAAGGAGATTATACATCACGCTGGCAAGGCGCGCGCGGTTCGCCCCGTCCTTGGCGAGCACCCACGGGGCGGTCTCGTCGATATACTTGTTCGCCCGCTGAATGACCTTGAAGATGGCCTCCAGTCCGTTCTGGAACTGGAATTTTTCCATCTCGGCCTCGTATCTGCCGCGCAGGGTGGAGGCAAGCGCGATGAGGTCGGCGTCAAACTCGCCCTCGGCGCGCTCGACAGGCAGCGTGCCGCCGAAATACTTCTCGACCATGGCGGTCGTGCGGGAGACGAGGTTGCCGAGGTCGTTGGCAAGGTCCACATTGATGGTGTTGATGAGCAGTTCGTTGGAGAAATTGCCGTCCGAGCCGAACGGGAAGGTGCGCAGCAGGAAGAAGCGCAGCGCATCCACGCCGAAGCGTTCAGCGAGCACATAGGGATCGACAACGTTGCCCTTGCTCTTGCTCATCTTGCCGCCGTCCATCACCAGCCAGCCGTGGCCGTAGACGTGCTTCGGCAGCGGCATACCCATGCTCATGAGCATGGCGGGCCAGATGATGGAGTGGAAGCGGACGATCTCCTTGCCGACAAAGTGGACGTCAGCGGGCCAGAACCTGTCGTAATCGTTATACTTTTCGTTCATGAAGCCGAGGGCGGTGCAGTAATTGAAGAGCGCGTCCACCCAGACATAGACCACATGACCCGGATCGAAGTCCACAGGAACGCCCCAGGTGAAGCTCGTGCGGGAAACGCACAGGTCCTCCAGACCGGGCTTGATGAAGTTGTTGACCATCTCGTTCACGCGGGAGCGCGGCTGGAGGAAGTCCGTGTTCTCCAGCAGGTCCTGCACGCGGTCGGCATACTTGGAAAGGCGGAAGAAGTAAGCCTCCTCCTCCGCGTCCTCCACCTCGCGGCCGCAGTCCGGGCACTTGCCGTCCACGAGCTGGGTCTCCGTCCAGAAGGCCTCGCAGGGCTTGCAGTATTTGCCGACGTACTTGCCCTTATAGATGTCGCCGTTGTCGTGCATCTTCTTGAATATCTTCTGGATCGCCTCGACATGGTAATCATCGGTGGTGCGGATAAAGCGGTCATTGGAAATGTTCATCAGCTTCCACAGGTCGAGAATGCCCTTCTCGCCGCAGACGATGTTGTCTACGAACTGCTGCGGGGTCACGCCCGCGGCCTTGGCCTTGTCCTCGATCTTCTGGCCGTGCTCGTCCGTTCCGGTGAGGAACATCACGTCGTAGCCGGTCAGCCGCTTATAGCGCGCCATCGCGTCGGTCGCCACCGTGCAGTAGGTGTGGCCGATGTGGAGCTTGTCCGACGGGTAATAGATGGGAGTTGTGATATAAAAGCGTTTCTGTTCCATGGGCATCTTCCTCTTTTCCTGCCCGCGCCGAATGAAAGCGGGGCATAAATTGCAGTTATTTTATCACATTTCCATGCTTTTTTGCAAGAGGCGGAGCAATTTTTGCGCGGCGCGTCCGGTCTTACCGGAGGGCGCGCTTTTCCAGCGCGCGCAGCAGCGGCACGCCGAGCAGGAAGCACACCGCAGCCTCACCGATGCCGACGGTCAGCGCATTGTAGGCAAAAAGCCCCGCAAACGCGGCGGAAAAGCCTGTGCTCTCCCACGCGAGCATCGCGCCCACGAGCATCGCGTTGCACACGACCGGCGGGAGCGCGGCAAGCCACGCGCTGCGGCTGCGGCCCGACCATACGGCGGCGAACAGCGTAGCGAGCGTGCCGACGGCCAGATCGAGCAGGCCGTAGGGGCTGAGCAGATTTGTGAGCAGGCAGCCCACCGTAAGCCCCGGGATCGCCGTTCTGCGGTCACGGTACGGCAGCACGCACAGCGCCTCGCTCAAGCGGAACTGGATGGTGCCGAAGGCAAGGCCGAACAGGTTGGAGAGCAGCGCGAGCGCAGCGTATGCGGCGGCGATGGCCGCCGCGCGGACAAGATCACGGGTCGTGTAGTTCCATTTCATTGCAGCAGGATTCCTTTCTGTAAAAGCAGAGAGTATTATAGTAAAATTCAGACAGTCACGCAAGTACGCGACTGTCTGAATTTTTCTTAAAACTCCGGAGAAGTCTTGCCGGAACGCACATATTCGTAATACTGCGCCTCTGTTGCCGCCATGTAGGTCATGACCCACAGCGTGCCGACACCGAGACACAGCGTACCGACAATGCCCCAGCCGATAAAGCTCAGGTCGAGCACGAACTTCTCCCACTTGTGGCCCATCATCAGGCGCTGGCTCTCGTCAAGGCATTCCCGCCAGCCGTATTCCGGATGCTCCACCTTGACGTAATAGGCCAGCGAGTAAGCGTAGGCCTTGACGATGCCCGGAACAAAGAGCAGCAGGCTCCACAGGAAAATGAAGAGGCCGGAAAGCAGGCCGATGAGCAGGTTTCCGCCGAAATCGTTCTTGAAGCCGATGAACGTGTCGTTCAGGTCGACGGTGCGGCCCTCGCGCGCCTGCATGAGAAAAACATAACGCTGCGCGTAGAGCATCGGGCCGGTGACGATAAACGCCCCGATGCCCGGGAGAATGCCGCCCGCGGCGCTCACGATAGCCGAGACGACCAGACAGAACACCACGCCCATGAGCCATTGGTCCTTGAAGATGCCGCCGCCAAGCCGCGCGCGGGCGGCCGCCTTCCATTCGCTTCTTGTCATGACGCTTTTCTCCTTCCCTTCTCCCCCGCCTTACAGCAGGTCGGGGAGGTGACGCACGACCCCGGCGCAGCGCGGGCAGAGGCCTTCGGCGTTCGCGTCCACGGAATGCTTCCAGCAGCGCGGGCACTTCACGCCGGCGGCGTTCTCAACGCGAACGGCCAGCTCGCTGCCGACGGTCAGCTCGACCTTGGAGACGATGAGCAGGTCGGCAAGCGCGGCGGGATTTTCGTCCGCGAGGAACACATCGCCCGCGGGGACCGTCAGATGCACATCGGCCTCAAGGCTCTTGCCGATGACCTTCGCGGCACGGGCCTCCTCGAGCGCGCCGTTGACGGCGGTGCGCAGCTCAATGATGCGCTCCCAGCGCGCCATGGCCTCGGCATCGAGAGAATACGCCGTGAAGGGCTTGTTCATATCGTTGAGGACCACGTTGCGCGCATCGTCCTCGTCGGTTTGCGGCATAGCAAGCCAGATCTCGTCGCAGGTAAAGGCGAGAATGGGCGCAAAGAGCTTGGCGAGCGTGTGCAGCGTGAGGTAGAGAGCGGTCTGGGCGCTGCGGCGCGCGGCGGAGTCCGCCGCCTCGCAGTACAGGCGGTCCTTGACGATGTCGAGGTAGAAGCTCGAAAGCGTGGTGACGCAGAAATCGTTGACCGCGTGGGAGATGATGTGGAACTCGTAGTCGTTGTAGGACTGCTCGACCTTTTCGATCAGCTCGTTGAGCTTGGTGAGGAGCCAGCGGTCGAGCGCGGGCATATCCTCCGCCTTCGTGAGATGCGCGGGATCGAAGTCCACAAGATTATCGAGCATGAACTTGCAGGTGTTGCGGAACTTGAGGTAGTTCTGGCTGAGCTGCTGGAAGATGGCCTTGGAGCAGCGCACGTCCGCGTGATAGTCGGCGCTCGCCGCCCACAGGCGCAGGATGTCCGCGCCGTTCTCATTGAAGATGTCGGCGGGATCAACGCCGTTGCCGAGGGACTTGTGCATCGCGCGGCCCTCGCCGTCCACGGTCCAGCCGTGGGTGACGCACTCCTTGAACGGCGCGCCCTGACCGAAGGCTCCGACAGCGGTGAGCAGGGAGGACTGGAACCAGCCGCGGTACTGGTCGAGGCCCTCGAGGTACATCGTGGCGGGCCAGAAGCCCTGATCCTTCTTCATGGAGGCGAAGTGCGTGGAGCCGGAATCGAACCAGCCGTCGAGCGTATCCTCCTCCTTGGTAAAGCCGCTGCTCTTGCCGCAGTGCGGGCAGGCGAAGCCCTTGGGCAGGATGTTGGCGGCGTCCAGCTCGAACCATGCGTTGGAGCCTTTCTCGGCAAAGAGGGCGGAAACGGCCTCGATGGTCTCATCGGTGCAGACGGGCTTGCCGCAGTCGGCACAATAGAACACGGGGATCGGCAGACCCCAGCGGCGCTGACGGGAGATGCACCAGTCGGCGCGCTCGCGGATCATGCTCTTCATGCGGTCGATGCCCCAGCCCGGGACCCAGCGCACGTCGTCGCAGGCGGCGCAGGCCTCGTCCTTGAAGGAATCGACGGAGCAGAACCACTGCGGGGTGGCGCGGAAGATGATGGGCTTCTTGCAGCGCCAGCAGTGGGGATAGCTGTGGACGATCTCCTCGCTGGCAAAGAGCGCGCCGCTCGCCTTCATGTCGGCGAGAATGACGGGGTTGGACTCCTCCACGAGCATCCCCTCGTACTTGCCCGCATAATCGGTGTGGCGGCCCTGATCGTTGACGGGCACGACCATATCCATGTTGTAGCGGCGGCAGGTCTGATAGTCGTCCGCGCCGAAGCCGGGGGCGGTGTGAACGCAGCCCGTACCGGAATCCATCGTAACGTAATCGGCCAGCACCAGACGGCTTGTCTTGGGCAGGAACGGGTGGTCGGCCAGCATATTTTCATAGAAGTTGCCGGGGTGTGTCTCGACGACGGTGTAATGCTCGACCTTGCCGACGGCCATGACCTTCTCCGCCAGTGCCTCGGCGACGATGTACAGCTCGCCGTTGTCGTCGTTGCGGACGACGGCATAGCTTTCGTCGGGGTGGAGCGCGATGGCAAGGTTGCCGGGCAGCGTCCAGATGGTCGTGGTCCAGATGACGAAGCTCAGCTTGGACTTATCGAGGTGGCCGAGCTTGCCGAGATCGTCGTGCATGGGGAACTTGACGTACACGGTCGTGCAGGGATCGTCCTGATACTCGATCTCCGCCTCGGCCAGCGCCGTCTCGTCGTGATAGCACCAGTACACGGGCTTGAGGCCCTTGTAGATGTAGCCCTTCTTGTACATCGCGCCGAAGACCTTGACCTCCTCGGCCTCAAAGCCCGGGTCCATGGTCTTGTAGGGATGCTCCCAGTCGCCGAGCACGCCGATGCGCTTGAAGCCCTCCATCTGGATGCCGATGTACTTATCGGCATACGCGTGGCAGGCGGTGCGGAAGTCCGCGACGCTCATGGCCTTGCGGTTGAGCTTCTGCTCCTTGATGATGGCGCTCTCGATGGGCATGCCGTGGTTATCCCAGCCCGGGATATAGGGCGTATAGTAGCCGCGCATCGCGTAGGAGCGGGTGATGAAGTCCTTGAGGGACTTATTGAGCGCGTGGCCCATGTGCAGTCCGCCGTTGGAGAACGGAGGGCCGTCGTGCAGGGCGAAGCGGGGCTTGCCCTCGTTCTTTTTGAGCATGACGTTGTAGAGGTCCATTTCCTCCCAGTGCTTGAGCATCTCCGGTTCACGCTTGGGAAGCCCCGCGCGCATGGGGAAGCCGGACTTCGGCATATTCAGCGTCGCTTTGTAGTCCATGTTGTATCTCCTTTATGTGAATTTATTTGCTTTCATCAATCATGTTGCAGGGAAAAACGACCAAGCCGCAGGCGCGGCAGATCTCCGTGTCCGGAAACTCCGGAAAAGGGTCGCGCGTGAATACCGAGGTCGTGTCGTCCCCGATGGGGCCAAGCTCGATCTTATCCGTCGGACCTTTGAAAAACCGCAGCTCCTGCTGCGTCCAGAACGGGTACTTCTGCGTGTGCATCGAACCACACAGCATCTCTTTCCCACACTTTGGGCAGTTCATCGGCAGTACTCCTTCCAAAAAAATAAAAAGCGCCTGTCCCACGAAAGAGACAAAGGCGCTGACCTCTGCGGTACCACTCTTCTTGCTGCTTACAGCAGCCGCTCAAATGCCGCGAGGTAACGGTCGCACCCGGGCTGCCCTACTGCTTTGTTCAGGCGCCTGCTCCGAGGGGATATTCACGCTCCGCGCCCTGCTGCCTTGCACCGGCCGGCAGCTCTCTCTGCGGGCGGACGGAGGCTACTTGTCCTCATCCACGCATTTTCACATGTTACGGTCATTCTACCCGCATTCATTCCCTTTGTCAAGGTTGAAAATGCTTGCGAAAGCGGCAAAAATAGGCTATACTATCGGCGAAAACTACGCGAAAGCGACAAATCACGGAGGCCCCGTCATGATCCACGATATCGAGCCGAAGCATTTATACAACGAATGGAAGCCGAACGCCGTGCCGAAAAGGTCCAGCGCCGTCGTGCAGTTCTGCGGGAGGAACCTCCTCTGCCGCATCGACGACAACGGTCTGAAGCTGCCGAACCGCGCCATGTTTCCCGACGGCGACGAGGCGTTCACCTATCTTTTTGAGCTGGACGGAAAAGAATACTACCTCCTGCGCGATGAAACGCCGCGCGAGCCGGACGGCTGGACCTACCGCGACATCAATATTTTCCGCACCGAGCAGCCGAAGGAGACCGCCTTTGCCGCGGTCAGCGCGTGGCACCTGTGCTGCTGGTACCGTGATGCGAAATTCTGCGGCCGCTGCGGCGCGGCGATGGAGCACGACGTCAACGAGCGCATGATGCACTGCCCGAAATGCGGCAACATGGTCTTCCCGCGCATCAACCCCTCGGTCATCGTGGCGGTGACGCACGGCGACTACCTGCTGCTCACGCAGTACGCCAACCGCCCCGGCGCGACGCGCACGGCGCTTATCGCGGGCTTCACCGAGTTCGGCGAGACCGCCGAGCAGACCGTCCACCGCGAGGTGATAGAGGAGGTCGGCCTGAAGGTCAAGAACCTGCGCTACTACAAGTCCCAGCCGTGGGGCATCTCCGGCGGCGGGCTGCTGCTCGGCTACTGGTGCGAGCTGGACGGCGACGAGACCATCCGCCTCGATAACTTTGAGCTGGCGGACGGCGCATGGGTCAGCCGCGAGGAGCTGCGCCGCAGCTACCGCGACAACGGCATCGCCCTCACGAGCGAGATGATCGTCCGTTTTGCCGAGGGGCGCGAGCACGAGCCGGCATAAGAACGCGCAAAGCGCGCGGAGCAGATCGCTCCGCGCGCTTTTTCTTATTCTTCGCCCCAGAAGCGGATGCTGCCGTCCTCCAGATGGTCGAACTGCAGGGCGTCCTGCACCAGGCGGAAGGGATAACGGTCTCCCCAGCCGCCCGCCTTGCTGGAGTCCTTCGCAGTCTGGACGGGGTACTGGAAGCGTCCCTCCTGATGCGTGTAGTTGGTCCACGAGCTGATGTAGTGGCTCCCCCCGCTCGTCTCTCTGGCGCCGTAGGCCACATAGCCGCGCTGGTTCTCCCCGCGCGAGGGCATGGAAAACGCAGCAAAGATATCCTCCACATAGCGGCCTCTGCCGAAAAAGTCGGTCGCCGTGAAGCCCTCGAGCGCAAGCGAGGCATAGGGCGCGGCGTAGGTGCCGCCCGACGCATCGTCGTACAGCACGCGGCCCATCAGCTCGCCGACGGCGGCCCATTCGCTGTTCTCCCGATAGGCCGGCCAGAGCCGGACCAACTCCGTGCCGCAGAACCTCGTGTCCTCCGTCCAGCGGAAGTGATGGAAGATGAGCCAGTGCTCCGGCTCATCGGTCAGCAGCACGGCCACGTCGGTCAGGTGCAGCTCCTCCACATCGTAGACGGTGGTGATATGTGTCGAGCTGCCATAGCTTGTGCGCACCTCACGTCCGTCGTTCATCGGCTTGTCCGTCTCGTGCGCCACGACGAGCACCGCCCCCCTGCAGGCGAGCAGGTCGCTCTCGCTCAGATCGGCGAGCGCGGTCTCGGGGTAACCGAGCGCCAGAAGCTCGGCGCGGACCTCAGCGGCCTCGGCGCTCACCGCGCCGTCCTCCCGCTGCCAGTCCATCCGGTAGCTGCCGAAGAACAGGTAGCCGCAGGCGATCCCGACGGCGAGCACCGCCGCAAGGGTCCTGACCAGCACGCCGTCCGACACGCGGACCGGCGCTGGCGTGAGCGCGTAGCCGCTCTCCTCCATCTCCTTTGAGAGCGCGGACAGGCTCCGCAGGATAAGGACATAGCAGCCGAGCATCACAAGGCCGAGGAGCAGCCCATTGTACTGCACCCACCCAAGGGCAAGGACGGCCGCATACCACACGAGCAGCGCCGCGGCGCTTCCGGCGCGGGCCTCCGCCCCCGCCCTCCGCTGCGCGGCGAGCAGCGCGCGCCAGAAGCAGAAAAAGAGCAGCAGCTGTATCACGACCATGCCGTAGGTCAGCACCTCTCCCGCGGGAGAGGCATAGACGGCGCTCGAATAGATCGTCGCGTTCAGGACGACGCACGGCAGGTACAGCACCGCGCGCAGCACGGCGAGCAGCCAGCAGGCGCGGAACCAGCCGTTCTCCCGCCGCAGCGAACGGAAGCCGATCAGCTGCAGGATCACGCCGATGGTCGGCAGGATCACATTCAGGCTCAGGAAATTAAGCGTGATGGCGCACATGGCGCTGCCGCCGAGGATATACCCGACGGCGCGGCGCCACGGGGTCACCTCCGCCGCGATATCGTCGGGCGGCAGCTCGGGCGCCGCCGTTTCCAGCAGGCGGTCAAACTCATGCTCCGTCATGTCGCGTCACCTCCCAACTGTTCCCGCAGCGTTTTTTTGATGCGGTAGAGCCGCCCCTCCACCGCCCGTTCGGTCATGCCCAGCTCGGCGGCGATCTGCGCCGTGGACTGGCGGTAGTAATACTTGCGGTAGAACAGCACCCGCTCCTTCTGCGGCAGCCTGCCGAGCGCGGCGCGCAGCGCCGCCGTCCGCTCGTCCCGCAGCAGCTTTTCCTCCGGCGTCGGCTCGGCGGAGGGCATCGTGTGCGTCAGCTCCTCCGTCTCGCCCGCGTTCTGCCGCGCGCGGTTCAGCGCGGCGTTGCGCGTGAGCGCCGTGAGCCACGCCGTCCATCGGCCCCGCGCGGGGTCGTAGGTCCCGATCCCCTCCCACACGCGCATGGCGGCCTCGGAAAGGCACTCCTCCCGATCCTCCTCGCGCGGCAGGATCGGCGCGATGATGTAGCGCATCAGCGGCGCGTAATGCCGCAGCAGCTCCGCCGCGCCGCGTTCGTCCCGTGCGCGAAGCAGACGGACGACCTCGTTTTCGTCCACAGCGCCGCCTCCTTTCGTTTCGTCTCTGCCCTATAATACACGCCCCGTCCGAAAATCCCACGGAAATTTCTGCAAAGCTTCCATCGTCGGCCTGCAGGCGCTCTGCCCGCCGCCGGAGGACGCGCCGTGAGCTCAGCGAAGCAGCGCGTCCAGCTCATCGACCAGTTCGCCGAAGAGCCTGAGCGCGGCGTTGACCGGCGCGGGGCTGCCCATGTCCACGCCCGCGAGCTTCAGCAGCGCGATGGGATCGGCGCTGCTGCCGCCGGAGAGAAAGCGCTTGTAATCCGTGACCGCGCTCGCACCCTCGCGCAGAATGCGGTCGGCCAGCGCGACCGCGGCGGAAAAGCCGGTCGCGTACTGGAACACATAGTAGTTGTAGTAGAAATGCGGGATGCGCGCCCACTCCAGCGCGATCTGCGGGTCGCTCACCATATCGGGGCCGAAGTAGAGACGGTTGAGCGCAAGGTATTTTTCATCCAGCGCGTCGGCGGTCAGCGTCTCGCCGCGCTCCGCCATGCGCCCCAGCTCGCGCTCGAACTCGGCGAACATCGTCTGGCGGTAGACCGTCCCCTTGAACTGGTCGAGGAAATGGTTGATGAGATAGGCGCGCTCGCGCTTGTCCGTGCTCCTGCCCAGCAGGTGGCGCATGAGCAGGACCTCGTTGCAGGTCGAGGCGACCTCGGCGACGAAGATGACGTAGTCGCTCGTGCAGACGGGCTGATTTTTGCAGCTCAGATAGCTGTGGAGCGCGTGGCCCATTTCGTGCGCGATGGTGAACTGGCTGTCGAGATCGTCGGTCTGGTTGAGCAGCACATAGGGGTGCGGGCGCGCCGTGCCGGAGGAATACGCGCCGCCGCGCTTGCCGACGTTGGGATACACGTCCAGCCAGCGGTGGTCGAAGCCCTCGCGCAGCATGGCGGTATAGTCTTCGCCGAGGACGGCGAGCGCGTCGAGCACGGTGGCCTTCGCCCGCTCAAAGGGGATCTCCTCCGCCGCGTCCGGCACGATGGGCGTATAGACGTCGTACATGTGCAGCTCGTCCACGCCGAGCAGGTGCTTGCGCAGCGCGACGTAGCGGTACATCGGGTCAAGGTTCGCGTGGACGCTCTCGATAAGATTGTCGTAGACCGCCGTGGGGACCTCGGTCGCGTCAAGCGCAGCGGCGATCGTCGAGGGATATTTCCGCGCGGACGCAAAGAAGCGCAGCTGCTTGAACTGCGCGTCGAGCGTCGCGGCAAGCGTGTTGCGCCAGCCGCCGAGCGTCGCGTAATAAGTCTCAAAGGCGTTCCGGCGCAGCGTGCGGTCGCCGCTCTGGAGCAGCGGGACGAAGGTCGCGTCGCTCAGCGCGTGCTCCGCGCCCGCGCCGTCCGTCACGGCGGGGAAGCGCAGGTCGGCGTTGTGGAACACGCTGTAGATCGCGTCGGGGCTGTCGGCCATCTCCCCCGCGCCCGCGAGCAGCGTTTCGCACTCCGGCGAGAGAATGTGCGCCGCGCGGCGGCGGACCCGATAGATGGGGCGGCGGTAGACCGTCAGCTCCGGCTGCTCGGCGTAGAAGCGCGCGAGCGTCTCGTCGCTGAGCGCGAGCAGCTCGCTCGCGGCAAAGGCCCCCGCGCCCGCGAGCGCGACGGACAGGCTCAGCGCCTTGCCGCGCATATCCTGATAGACGGCGTTCGCCGTGTCCTCGTCCGCCTTGCAGTTGGCGTAGCCGTAAAGCCGCCCGACGCGCAGGCTCACCTCGTCGTCCAGCCGCAGGTAGGCGAGCAGCGTCTCCGCGCTCTCGCCCAGCCGCCCCTGATAGGCAGCGATCCGCTCCGCGTACGGCCCCAGCGCGTCGTACTCCGTGCGCCACGCCGCGTCGCTCGGGAAAATATCGGTCAGGTCCCATGTGAACTCCGCAGGGACCTCGCTCCGTTTCATCATCTGTTTGCTCATAGGGAACCTCCGTCAAAAATAAAAGTACCGCCGCAGGCAGTCCCGCGGCGGCATGGTGCGGGTAACAGGACTCGAACCTGCACGGTCGCCCAATGGAACCTAAATCCATCGTGTCTGCCAATTCCACCATACCCGCTTATCATATCTAAATAAGGATTGTACCACAGCCGCGCGGCGGCGGCAAGGGAAATTTTTACGTCGGTTGCGCTCGGCTGTGCAACGCGGGGGCATTACACCGCGAACGGTGTAATGACTTCGCGGCAGGGGCCGCGAGGTCCTGAAATCCAACGACCGACGAAAGGAAACGATATGCAGAAAACAACAAATTACAAGCTCCCAAAATGGGAAAAGACCGACCGCATCCTGATGGACGACTTCAACGGCATGACCGGCGCCCTCGACACGGCGCTGCACGGCGTCGCCGTGAGCGCCGAGGCGGCGCAGGCCGCCGCGGACAGCGAAGCGGCCGCCCGCGAGAGCGCGGACACCGCGCTCGGCACGCGCATCACAAACGAAGCCGCCGCCCGCGAGAACGCCGTGACCGCCGAGCGCGCAAGCTGCTCCGCCGCCCTGAGCGCGGAGACCACCGCGCGCATCAACGCCGACGCCGCCGAGGCGGCCGAGCGCGCGAACGCGGACGCGGCGCTCCAGAGCGCGCTCAACGGCAAGGCGGCGAGCAGCCACACCCACGCCCAGAGCG
>R14__coassemble_1269_pt1 | contig 13076 bp, 11 predicted proteins | sample R14__metabat2_low_PE_047 | metagenome-assembled genome bin R14 | reverse complement strand
CCTTGGCGATGCCCGCCACGGCGACCGCGCGGCCCGTGCCGTCGTCGCGCATGCGCAGCAGACCCTCAAAGAGCGCGGAAAGCAGGCTCTCCGCGCCTGCGCCTGTGTTCATCGCGGGATCAAGCGTTTCGAGCGGGCCGCATACCGCGGCGGAGAGGACGAGGGCCTCGGCGGTCTCCTCCTGCCGCGCGCAGCCGGAGAAAAGGGATATCAGCAGCGCGCAGAGCAGCACGCATGCTGTTTTTCGCGTTGTTTTCATAGAATGCTCCTTATTTCGTTCCGTCGGCCACCAGCAGTCCGTCCTCAAAGTGGGCGGGAAGGATGCTGTTGCCGGTAAACTTGGCGATGGCGTCGAGCCGCATCTTGCTGGGGTAGTCGGCCACCAGCGTGTAGGCGACGCCGTGGCGCTTCGCGCGCCCCGTGCGGCCGATCCGGTGGACGTAGTATTCGTTCTCCTGCGGCACGTCGTAATTGAACACGGCGTCCACATCGTCCACGTCGATGCCGCGCGCGGCCACGTCCGTGGCCACGAACACGGGCAGCTCGCCGCGGCGGAAGCGCGCCATGACCTGCTCGCGCTTTTTCTGCGGAATGTCGCCGTGGATGCAGGCGGCGTCCAGTCCTTCCATCTCAAGATACTTCGTCAGCCGCTCGACCATGCCCTTGGTGTTGCAGAACACCATCACGCGCTCCAGCTTTTCCTGCCGGATGATGCGCGCCATCGCCGCGACCTTGTCCGTTTGATCGACTGTGACCGCGTACTGAAGAATGTCAGGCTTGTTCTGCTCGTCCGCGCGGACGGTGATCTCCTCGGGGTCGCGCTGGTAGACCCAGCTGATGTCCATGACCTCGCGCGAGATGGTGGCAGAGAACATGCCGAGGTTGCGGCGGGAGGGGATCTTATCGAGAATGCGCGTCACATCGTGGATAAAGCCCATGTCGAGCATGCGGTCCGCCTCGTCCAGCACAACGGTCTGCACATGGTCGAGCCGCACGGTGCGGCGCTTCATGTGGTCGGAAAGGCGGCCGGGCGTGGCGACCACGATCTGCGGCTTTTTCTTCAGCGCGTCGATCTGCCGTCCGATGGGCGCGCCGCCGTAGAGACATACCACGCGCACGCTCGAAAGGAACATGGCGAGATCGCGCAGCTCCGCGGTGATCTGCATGGCGAGCTCGCGGGTCGGCGCCATGATGACCGCCTGCACCTCCTCACTTTCGGGGTCGATGTGCTCAACGATGGGAATGCCGAAGGCAAAGGTCTTTCCCGTGCCGGTGGGGGCCTTGGCGATCACGTCCTTCCATTCGCGCATCGGCGGGATGCAGCCCGCCTGCACGGGCGTGGACCATTCAATGTGTTTCTTTTCCAATGCGCGCGCCATCTCCGGCATCAGCGCCAGCGTATCAAAGCGCACGCCCTGTGTAAATTCCATAGCGTTTCCTCATTCTTCCTGATGAAATATTCAATCAGAAGAATTATACCATACTTGTCAATACGAGACAAAAGGGAGCGGACGGTGCCGCTCCCTTTCGCTGCTTATCCCTTGTGCGGGACGTGCCAGATATTGTCCGCGTACTGCGCTACGGCGCGGTCGGCGGCAAAAATGCCGCTGCGCGCGATGTTGTGGAGCGACATGCGGTTCCACGTCTCGCGATCGGCATAGGTCTCGGCCATGCGCCGCTCGGCGGCGCAGTAGGCCGCAAAGTCCTGCAGCAGCATATACTCGTCGCGCAGCAGAAGGCTCTGCGCAAGGTCCTCGTAGCTCACGCCGTCCGAGAAGCCGGTCTTGAGCTGGTCGATCACGCGGCGCAGCGCGGGATCGCGCGCGTAGAGACGCTGCGGCGCGTAGCCGCGCGCCTTGAGCTGGGCGACCTCGTCGGCATGCAGGCCGAATAGGAACATGTTCTCGTCGCCGAGGACCTCGTGCATCTCGACATTCGCGCCGTCGAGCGTGCCGACGGTCAGCGCGCCGTTCATCATGAATTTCATGTTGCCCGTGCCGCTGGCCTCCTTGCCTGCGGTGGAGATCTGCTGGCTCACCTCGCTTGCGGGCATCAGATGCTCGGCGAGCGAGACGCGGTAGTTCTCCAGAAAGACCACCTGCAGACGGCCCTTGCACAGCGGATCGCTGTTGATCTGGTTCGCCAGCGAGTTGATGAGATGGATGATGCGCTTGGCGACCGCGTAGCCCGGCGCAGCCTTCGCGCCGAAAAGGAAGGCCTGCGGCTGCAGCTCCGTGTTCGGGGCGTCCTGCAGCTTCTGGTAGAGGTAGATGATGTGCAGCGCGTTCAGAAGCTGGCGCTTGTACTCGTGCAGGCGCTTGACCTGCACATCGAAGATGGCGTCCGTGTTGAGCAGCACGCCCTGCGTGCGCTTGACGTAGGCGGCAAAGTCCGCCTTGTTCGCGCGCTTGATCTCATCGAGCCGCGCGAGTACGGCGCGGTCCGAAGCGAAAGCGTCGAGCTTTTTCAGCTCCTCGGGGTGCAGCAGATAGCCGCGGCCATCGCAGAGGTCGGCGATCAGACTGTCGAGCCGCGGGTTGACCTGCCCCAGCCAGCGGCGGTGGTCGATGCCGTTGGTGACGTTCCGGAACTTCTGCGGCTCCATTTCGCACTGCCAGCGGAAAACGTCGCGGCGCAGGATATCCGAATGCAGGCCGCTCACGCCGTTGACCGCCATGCCGCCCGCGATGCACAGGTTCGCCATACGCACCTGCCCGTCCCAGACGATGGCAAGCTCCGCGGTCTTGGCGGGGTCGTGGTAAAAGTCCTCGACCTGCTTCTGGTAGCGGTGCGCGATCTCCGTGATGATCTCCCACACGCGCGGGAGCAGCGTCTGCATGAGCTGCTGCGGCCAGCGCTCGAGCGCCTCGGCCAGTACGGTGTGGTTCGTGTAGGCGACGGAGTGCGTGGTGATGCTCCACGCGGTATCCCAGTCAAAGCCCGCGTCGTCCATCAGAATGCGCATCAGCTCGGGGATCACGAGAGCGGGGTGGGTGTCGTTGATCTGGATGACGTTTTTTTCGTGGAAGTTTGCCGCCGTGCCGTAGACCTCGATGTGCTTGCGGACGATGGACTGCATCGTCGCGGAGACAAAGAAATACTGCTGCTTGAGGCGCAGGGACTTGCCCTCGATGTGGTTGTCCTCGGGGTAGAGGATCTTGGCGATGGTTTCGGCCATGGCCTCCTGCTCGCTCGCACGCAGGTATTCGCCGCGGGAGAACAGGCCCATGTCCACCGGCGTGGGCGATTTCGCGTCCCACAGCCGCAGGGTGTTGACGTGCTCGGTGCCATAGCCCGTGATCTCCATGTCGCAGGGGACGGCGAGCACCTTTGTCGCGCCCTCCGGTACGACATGCAGGCGTCCGTTGTCCCAGAATTTGCGGACCGTGCCGCCGAAGGAGACCTCCTCCGTTTCCTGCGGCTTGGGCATGAGCCATGCTCCGCCGATGTCCTTCCAGTTGTCCGGCAGCTCGACCTGCTGGCCGTCCACGATGCGCTGGCGGAAGATGCCCAGCTCGTAGCAGATGGAGTAGCCCGCGGCGGGAATGTCCAGCGTGGTCATGCTGTCGAGGTAGCAGGCGGCGAGCCGACCAAGACCGCCGTTGCCGAGGCCTGCGTCCGGCTCGGACTCAAAAACATCCGCCGCGCGGAAGCCCAGCTCCTCGAGCGCGCCGCGCAGCGCCGCGTCCACACCGAGGTTGTAGGCGTTCTTTTCCAGACTGCGTCCCAGCAGGAACTCCATGGAAAGGTAATGCACCTGCCGCTTGTGCGCGCGGCGCGTCTCCTGACGGCTCTCCACGCCGCGCGCGGCCATCACGTCGCGCAGGACCAGCGCCGCGGCGCGCATCATCTGCGCGTCGTCGGCCTCCTCGGGCGCGATGCCGAAGCCGAGACGGAGCTTGTCGGTCAGGGCTGTTTTCATTTCCTGTATCGTTTTGATCTCCATAGACATTTATTCCTTATCCTTTGCAGATGGTTTCATAGATCTCGCGGTACTTCTCCGCGCTCCGCGTCCAGCTGAAGTCCGTCTCCATGCCGCGCCGGCGCAGCAGCCGGTAGGCCTCGGGCCGGTCGTGGTAAAGGTCCACCGCCTCGCAGACGACGTAGCACATATCGCCCGCGCAGTAATTGGCGAAGGAGAAGCCGTTGCCCGCGCCGTTCCACGCCTCGTAGGCGTGGACGGTGTCCTTCAGTCCGCCGGTCTCGCGCACGATCGGCACCGCGCCGTAGCGCATGGCGATCATCTGGGAAAGGCCGCACGGCTCGCTCTTGGACGGCATGAGGAACAGGTCTGCGCCCGCGTAGATCTGCATGGCGAGGCTCTCGGAGTAGCCCAGATGCACCGCGATACGGCCGGGGTAGCGGGACTGCGCCCACGAGAAAAACGTTTCGTATTTCCCGTCGCCCTTGCCCAGCACGACGAGCTGCATATCCTTTTCCATAAAGTAGTCCAGCGTCTCGCACACAAGGTCCAGACCCTTGTGGCTCACGAGCCGCGAGACCATCGCCACGATGGGCGTGTCCTTCCTCTCGGCAAGGCCCAGCAGCCTCTGCAGCGCGGCCTTGTCCTTCGCCTTGCCCGCGGGCCGCTTGGCGGAGTAGGGTGCGGCGAGGCTGGCGTCGTGCGCGGGGTCGTAGCGCTCCATATCGATGCCGTTCAAAACGCCGTAGAGCTTCCCGCTCACCAGCTGCATCACGCTCTCCAGCCCGTGGGCGAAGTAGGCGTACTTCAGCTCCTGCGCGTAGGTGGGGCTGACGGCGGTCACGGCGTCCGCCGTGACGATCGCGCCCTTCAGGAGATTCACGTCGCCGTCGAAGGCCATCGTGCCGCCGGTGAACCAGCCCTCGTCCAGACCAAAGAGGTCGCCGAGCGTTTCGCGCCCGTAGCGTCCCTGATACTCGATGTTGTGAATGGTGATGACCGTGCGGATGGACTTGTAGAACTCCTCGCGCACGGCCTCGTCGCGGAGATAGACGGGGACGAGCGCGGTCTGCCAGTCGTTGCAGTGGACCACGTCCGGCTTCTCCGGCAGCGTCGGCAGCAGCTCGGTCACCGCGCGGGAGAAAAAGGCGAAGCGCTCGCCGTCGTCGTAGTAGCCGTAGAGGTCGGGACGCTTGAAGTACTGCTCGTTGTCCACAAAGTACCACGTCACGCCCTGATAGTCGTAGGAGAAAAGCCCACAGTAGATGCTGCGCCACGCGAGACGCACATAGACATAGCGCTCGAAGTGCAGGCGGTCACGCCATGCGTCCGCGACACTCTGGTAGAGCGGCAGAATAACGCTCACGCGGTCGCCGTTCGCGGCGAGCGCCTGCGGGAGACTGCCCGCGACGTCCGCAAGACCGCCGGTCTTGCAGAAGGGGACGGCCTCCGAGGTAACGTAAAGAATGTTCATAGGCTCCTCCTTATTCTGTGTAGTTTTCCCGCTGGCATGCGCCGTCAGACGATGCTGCCCTTGCTCAGAACGATGGGGTAGTTCTCGTGCCCCATCAGCGTGCGCCCGGGCAGGACCTGCACGCCCTTGTCCGCAATGACATGGCGCAGCGTCACGCCGTCGCGGACGTGAACGCCCTTGAAGAGAATGCTGTCGTGTACCTCCGCGCCGCGCTCCACCGTCACGCCGGGAAAGAGGATGCAGTTCTCGACCGTGCCTTCCACGGTGCAGCCGTCCGCCACGAGGGAGTTTTTCACGCGGCTTTCCGGCGCGAGGTAGCTCGACGCCTCGTCGTCCTCCTTGGCGAGAATGGGCCGCGCCGCGCAGAACAGCTCCGCGCGGATGGACGGGCGCAGCAGCTCCATGGAGCGGTCGTAGTATTCCTTCACCGAGCGCAGCTGGGCGGCGTAGCCGTCCCAGACGTAGCTTTGGAGCCGGAGCCGCCCGCTCATGCCCGCGAGCACGTCGCGGCGAAAGCTGTATTTCTCCTGCGCGGCGCACTCATCCGTGAGCGCGAGCAGAAGATCTTTTTTCAGAATGTAGAGCTCCAGCGAGCGGTGGCCGCGCGGTGTGGTCGGCGCGCACCAGACCTGCTCCACCGCGCCGTCGGGCGCGAGGGTGAAGTAGGTCGCGTTGTCCACATAGCCGCCGTTCGCCGTGCAGACGGCGGTGATGTCCGCGCCGCTCTTGAGATGCGCGTCCAGCACGTCCGCGAGCGGAAGGTTGATGATGAGGTCGCTGTCCGAGAGAACGACATAGTCCTGCCGGATGTCCTCGATGTACGAGCGCACTCCGGCAAGCGCCTCCATCTTTCCGCGGAACTCGCCGCCGCGGTAGGTGCGGTTGTCGGCAAAGGGCGGCAGCAGCCGCAGTCCGCCGTGCTTGCGTGCCATGTCCCAGGTCTTGCCGTTGCCAAGGTGGTCGAGCAGGCTCTGATAGTTGCCGTGCAGCACCACGCCCACATCGGTGATGCCTGCCGCGTGCAGGTTCGAGAGCATGAAGTCGACTACGCGGTAGCGTCCGCCGAACGGGACGGAGGCGGGCATGCGGTGCTCGATCAGCTCGCGCAGCTCCGGTTCCTTTTCGTAGGAAAAAATGATGCCGTGCAGTCCGTTCATCGTACCGTCTCCTTTCCCTCGCGGTTGAGCATGCGGTTGGCGCGCAGGACGCGCCCGCCTTCCACGCTCGCGTCGGGGCCGACGACCGTGATGCCCCATTCCTCCGGCGGCGTGTCCTCCGGCGCGGCGCCGATGCGCGCGTCCGCGCCCACACGGACGTTCTCGCCGAGGATGGCGTAGGATATTCTGGCGCCGCGCTCCACCACCGCGCCGGGCATGAGAATGGAATAGTCCACCTCCGCGCCCTCACCGACGGTGCAGCGCTGGGACAGCACGGAGTTCCGCACCGTCCCCTCGACCTCGCAGCCGCGCGTGACCACGCTGTGGTCCACCTCTGCCGCCGCGCCGAGATAGGCGGGCGGCTCGCTCTCCGCGCGGGCATAGATGGGCCAGTCCGGATCGAGCAGGTTCAGCCCGCTGCCCTGCGCGAGCATATCCATGTTCGCGTCCCAGAGGGAATCGAGCGTGCCGACGTCCTTCCAGTAGCCCTCGAAGCGGTAGGCGGACAGCTTCTCTCCGGCGGCGAGCATCGTGGGAATGATGTTCTTGCCGAAGTCGTTGCTGGAGGCTTCGTCGTTTTCGTCCGCGATGAGGTATTCGCGCAGCTTCTTCCAGGTGAACACATAAATGCCCATCGAGGCAAGATTGCTTTTGGGGTGCTTTGGCTTTTCCTCAAACTCCGTGATGGTGTCCTCGCCGTCCACGTTCATGATCCCGAAGCGGCTCGCCTCGTCCCACGGCACCTCCATCACGGCGATGGTGCAGTCCGCCTGCGAGCGCTTGTGGTGCGCGAGCATGGCGGCGTAATCCATCTTGTAGATGTGGTCGCCGGAGAGGATGAGCACATAGTCCGGCTCGTACATATCCACGAAGCCGATGTTCTGATAAATGGCGTTCGCCGTGCCCTTGAACCACGTCGCGCCCTTGGCGCTCTGGTAGGGCGGGAGGATGTGTACGCCGCCGTCCATGCGGTCGAGGTCCCACGGCTGGCCGTTGCCGATGTAGCGGTTGAGCTCCAGTGGGCGGTACTGCGTGAGCACGCCGATGGTGTCGATGCCGGAATTCGCGCAGTTGGAAAGGGGAAAATCAATGATGCGGAACTTCCCGCCGAACGGGACGGCGGGCTTTGCCATGTTCTCGGTCAGGACGTAAAGGCGGCTGCCCTGTCCGCCCGCGAGCAGCATGGCGATGCACTCTTTTTTCATGCCGTTGTCTCCTCCCTTGCCTTGCTTTTTTTGGTTTTCGGTGCTTTATATTCGCCCGCGCCGCGCAGAATGACCGCGCCGAGCGGGGGAATGGTGACGGCGATGGACTGCCCGCGCCCGTGCGAGGGGAGCGCCTGCGTCCGAATGGGCTTGTCGTTGCGCCACTCGCCCGTGCCGCCGAACGCGGCGTCGTCGGTGGAAAGCTCCTCGCGCCAGGTTTTGCGCGGCGGGACGCCGAAGCGGTAGTCCCGATAGCCGTTGGGCGAGAAGTTGACCGCGACGAGCAGCTCCTCGCCCGCGCCGCCGCGGCGGACAAAGACAACGGTATTGTCCTCGTTGTCGTCCGCGACCAGCCATTCAAAGCCCGCCCAGTCGAAGTCTATGCGCCAGAGCGCGGGGTGGGTAAGGTAATAGTGGTTGACGGCGAGGAAGAAGTCCTGCATTTTGCGGTTGGCGTCGTTTTCAAGCAGGTACCAGTCGAGCTGTCCGGCAAAATCCCATTCGTGCCATTGCCCCAGCTCCGCGCCCATGAAGGTGAGCTTTTTGCCCGGGTGTGTGAGCATATAGACCATGAAGCTGCGCACGCCCGCAAGCTGCCGCCACTCGTCGCCCGGCATCTTTCCGCGCAGGCTGCCCTTCATGTACACCACCTCGTCGTGCGAGATGGGCAGGACAAAGTTTTCTGAGAAGGCATACATCAGCGAGAAGGTGAGGTCCTTATGGTGGAACTGGCGGAACCACGGGTCGAGCTTGAGGTAGTGGCACATATCGTTCATCCACCCCATGTTCCACTTGAGGTTGAAGCCCAGCCCGCCGTCGCTGACCGGATAGGTCACGAGCGGCCACGCGGTCGATTCCTCCGCGACCATCATCACGTTCGGGTCGATGGCAAAGGCCGCCGTGTTGAGATCGCGCAGAAAGGCGATGGCCTCTAAGTTTTCGTGTCCGCCGTTTTCGTTCGGCGTCCACTCGCCCGCCCCGCGCCCGGAGTCGAGGTAGAGCATGGACGCCCCCGCGTCCACGCGCAGGCCGTCGAGCTGGTAGTCCCGCAGCCAATAGGCGGCGGAGGAGAGCAGGAAGCTCTTTACCTCGCCGCGCCCGTAGTCGAATACGCGCGTACCCCAGCCCGCGTGCTCGCGCTTTTTCGGGTCGGCGTACTCGTAGCAGCATTCGCCGTCGAAGTCGATCAGGCCGTGCTCGTCCTTGCAGAAATGGGCGGGTACCCAGTCGAGCAGGACGGAGATGCCCCTGCGGTGCATCGTGTCCACGAAGTACATGAAATCGTGGGGCGTACCGTAGCGCGAGGTCGGCGCGAAGTAGCCGGTGCATTGATAGCCCCACGAATCGTCGAGCGGATATTCGGTCACGGGCATCAGCTCCACGCAGTTGTAGCCGAGGTCGGAGACATATTCGCTCAGCTCGTCCGCGAGCGAGCGGTAGTCGTAAAAATCGCCGTTTTCGCGCCGCCGCCACGAGCCGAGGTGGACCTCATAAATGTTGAGCGGACGGTCATAGACCGGCTGCTTCGCCGCGCGGTACGCCGCGTCGCCCCAGTCGTAGCCCGCAAGGTCGTAGAGCTTGCTCGCCGTGCCGGGGCGCGTCTCGGCGTGAAAGGCGCAGGGGTCGGCCTTGAGCGTCACTGCGCCGCTCTGCGCGGTGACGGCAAACTTGTAGGCGTCGTACGGCGCGAGGCCCGCGACGGCCGTTTCCCAGATGCCGCCGTCGAGACGGCGCATCGGGTGCGCGGCGGCGTCCCACGCGCAGAAATCGCCCACGACGCGCACGCTTCTCGCGTGCGGCGCCCAGACGCGGAACACCCAGCCGCCGTCGCTGCGGTGTGCGCCGAGCGTGCGGTACAGCTCCGTCGCGCTGCCGTTGTAAAAGGCGGTCAGGTCAAAAGACTCCATGGCGCTCGTCCCCTCTCTTTTCCAGCATACGCGCCCGCGGGCGCGAAGAAAGTCGAAATCACTTGCCCAGCTTGCGGTCCTCGCTCCACTTGGTGAGCTTGGTCTTGTTGCCCTTTTCGTCCATGACGTAGGTGTTGTTGAGCTGGCCCTTCAGATCGCCGAGCACGGCGTTGACATACTCCTGCCGCAGCGCCGCGCGCTCGACCTTTTCCTCGTCCGTCAGCTCGCGCTCTCTGGCGAGCCGCGAAAGCTCGTTGATGCGGTCGATCTTCTTTTGTTCCATACCGTCTCTCCTTACAGATACCGACGCAGGAGAATGCCCGTGCGCCCCTTTTTGCTCAGACCGCCGACCTCGGCGACCTCAAATTTTCCCAGTCCCCGCGCGGAGATCACATCGCCCTGCGCGACGGGAGCGTCGCCCTTGGCGGCCTCGCGGTAGTTCTTTTGCACACGTCCCGCCGCGATCAGCTCCGCGGCCTTGCCGCGGCTCATGGAAAAGCCCGCGGCGGCCACCGCGTCGAGTCGCAGCGTCGCCACTGTGTCGCGTATTTCCCGGACTTTCTGCTCCGGCACGCGCAGCGCGCCGCCCTCGATGCGCGTAAGGTGCAGCGCCGTGCGTCCCGCGCTTGACCAGCTGTCGAGCAGATACGGCGCAATGCCCGCGCTCACGGCGAGGTCCGCGCTCCCCTCGCTCACCAGAATGTCGCCGAGCGTTTCGCGCTCGATGCCGAGCGCCATCAGGCTCCCCAGCAGGTCACGGTGCGTAGGATGCTCGCTCTCGTGCCACGACGCGCGGAGGAACGCGATCGCGTCGGACGTGTCGGCTTCTTCCTGCCAGTCCGGCAGGAAGAAAAGCATGCGCCGCTCCGCGCCCTCGTAGCCGCCGAGGAGGGCGAAGCCCTCGTGAATAGCGGCGGCATGCAGCAGGTCCAGCGCGCTGCGCGCCTCGGCGGGGCTGAGAAACGCCGTATTTGTCGGCTGGCTCCGCTGCCGGCACTGCTCGTATTTATCCAGAACGCGGCTGAGAAGCACACGCTCCTCCGCGCTCTTCGCCGCGCGGTCCAGCAAACTCCGTCGATCCATGGTATCGTTTCCATTCGTTATTTTTCGGGGATTTTTTCTGCAATGACATCCTATCACAAAGCCTGCCCGTTTTCAATAGACCGTGCATAAAAATAGAACGGCCCATGCGGGCCGTTCTCTGTCGCTTTTTCACTTCACGCGCACGATGCACTCCAGCGTCTTGCTGCCGACCTTGGCATAGGCCGTGGTCGTACCGGCCTTGAGCCCCTTCACCGTGCCGTCCGACGCGATGGACGCGACGGCGCTGTTTCCGATGGACCAGCTGACGCTCGCGGTCGTTCCGGTGACCTTCAGCTGGGTCTTTTCGCCGACGCTGATGGTAAAGTCCGTCTTGTTGAGCTTGGCGCCGCTCACGTCGACGGTGCTGCCGGAGCCGGACGAGCTGCCGCCCTTGACGCGCACGATGCACTCCAGCGTCCGGTCGCCGACCTTGGCGTACACCATCGTGTCGCCCGCGCCGACCCCCTTGACCACACCGCTCTCGCTCACGGTGGCGACGGCGGAGTCCTTGACGCTCCATGTCGGCGCCGCGGTCGTGCCGCTGACGGTCATCTGGAAGCTCTCGCCCGCGTTGAGCGTAAAGTCCTCGCGGTTGAGCTTGGCGCCGCTCACGTCCGGCGTGGGATCAACCGGCGTGGGATCGTCCACCACCGGAGGTGTGGGGGCGTCGGGGTCCGTTGACGGGTCCGACGCCGGATCGCTGCCGTCCGGGACCTCCGGCGCGGGATCGACCGGCAGGGGATCGACATTTTCGATGGGGTCCTTCGGACGGTCCGCGATCCGCTCCATGAACTTTTCGCCGAAAAGATACCACGAGAGAAGGATCAGCACCACCAGCAGCACGGCGATGAACGGGCCGCGCGCGGAGTGGGTGTGCTTTTTCTCCGAAACATGGTGGCCGCGCTTGCCCGCGGCCTTGCGCGGGCGGGCGTCCTCCTCGCAGAACGGACAGCGGCGGTAGCTGGAGGAATACAGTTCGCCGCAGCGCGGACATTTGAGCAGATCCATTGAGCAGCCTCCCTGAGAGCGCAGGCGGTTGCCTGCGAAGCATTCTTATTTACATAATACTTTCTTTTTCCCGCGCCGTCAACCGTCCGCACCCCATTTTCACGGAAATTTTTTCTTTCCCGCCGCTTCTCCCTTGCAATTTCCCGCCGCACTTCCTATAATGGTAAAAAAAGACAGGAGAACAGCGGGGAGGATATCACGCCTATGAGCACCATTTTCATCGGCATTGCCGGCGGCACCGGCTCCGGCAAGACCACGCTCACGCGCCACCTCAAGGAGCATTTCGGCGACGCCGTGACCGTCATCGGCCACGACAGCTATTATAAGCGTCAGGAGGGCAAGACCTACGAGGAGCGCGCCAAGGTCAACTACGACCATCCGGACGCCTTTGAAACGAGCCTGCTCGTCGAGCATCTGCGCGAGCTGAAGGCGGGCCGCAGCATCCGGTGCCCCGTTTACTCCTATGTGGACCACAACCGCACGGATAAGACCGTGGAGGTCTTTCCCACCAAGGTCATCATCGTCGAGGGCATCCTGATCTTTCAGGACCCCGCCCTGCGCGATCTGTTCGACATCAAGATCTTCGTTGAGACCGACGCGGACGTGCGTATCCTGCGCCGCGCCCTGCGCGACATCCGCGACCGCGGCCGCACGCTCGAAAGCGTTATCACGCAGTACCTCACGACCGTCAAGCCCATGCACGAGCAGTACGTTGAGCCGAGCCGCAAGTATGCCGACATCATCGTGCTGGAGGGCGGACACAATCTTGTCGCGCTCGACATGATCATGCAGCGCATCGCCAACCATATTGCGAGCGAGGACTGAATGAAAAGAAAGCAGAGCGGCTCTCCGCGCTGCACGGAAAAGAGGAGAGCGAATTGAAGCTCGATGCATTCTACATGGCCGTCGGCGGAAGCTATGAGGAGGTCGTTTCCCGTTTCCCGCGTGAGGACCGCATTCTCAGGTATCTGCGCATGCTCCCCGCGGACGGCAGCATGGAGCTGCTTGCCGCGGCCATGCGCACGCAGGACGCGGAGACGGCGTTCCGTGCGGCGCACACGCTCAAGGGCGCTGCGCTCAACCTCGGCCTGACCGATCTGGCAGAGGCTGCGGCTGCGATGACCGAAGCACTGCGCGGCAGGACCGCGCTGCCTGCGGAGACGCCGACGCTTTACAGGGCGGTGGCGGACGCCTATGCGCGCTTTGAAGCGGCGCTGGGCGCACTGGAGGAATGATCAGAGATGCGAAAAAAGCGGTCCCTTCGCAAAAGCGAAGGGACCGCTTTTTTATCTGAGGGGATGCAGTTATAGCATACCCTAT
>R14__coassemble_1266_pt1 | contig 13119 bp, 13 predicted proteins | sample R14__metabat2_low_PE_047 | metagenome-assembled genome bin R14 | reverse complement strand
CACGTTGTCGGCGATGACCTCCGCGCAGCGGCGCTTGTTGCCCTCCTTATCCGTCCAATCGCGGATCTGGAGGCGTCCTTCCACAACGGCCATGCGGCCTTTCGTGAAGAATTTACTCACGAATTCCGCCGTCGCTCTCCACGCGACAACACCCCCGCGCGATTGAAGTTCATGAAGCAGGACCGCGCCGAGGCGGCCGCCATCGCGGGCCTTGCCGCGCACATCGCGCTCTCGCACCCCGACATCTCCTTCCGTCTCATCAAGGACGGGCGCGAGGAGCTGCACACCCCCGGCGACGGGAAGCCCCTCAGCGCGGTCTACGCCGCGCTGGGCCGCGACTTCGCCCTCTCGCTCGTGGAGGTCCACGGCCGCGACGGGCAGCTCGCCGCCGACGGCTTTGTGACAAAGCCTCTCGCGGGACGCGGCACACGCGGAATGCAAACCTTTTTCGTCAACGGGCGCTTCATCAAGTCTCAGCTTCTCACCGCCGCGGTGGAGGAGGCCTACGCCAACCGTATCATGAAGGGCAAGTTCCCTGGCTGCGTGCTGAACGTGGCGCTTCCGGCGGATATGGTGGACGTGAACGTTCACCCCGCCAAAACGGTGGTCAAGTTTTTGAACGAAAAGCAGGTCTTTGACCTTGTCTACCACGCGGCGTCCGACGCGCTCGACCGCGACGGCGCGCCCGAGCCGCCGAAGACGGCGGGCGTGCAGAGGCCGCAGGAATTTTACCGCAGCATGAGCGCGCAGGAGTGGCGCGCGCAGAACGAAGCCAAAGCACCGGCTTCCAAGCCGGTGCCAAAAAGGGAAGCGCCGTTTCTCGCCGTTTCCTCCGCCGCGAGCGAGCTGGGCGGGCGGGTGCGCGTGAACGATTGCGTCCCGCGCACCGCACCGGCGGCACGCCCCGCCGCGTCCGACGGCCTTCTGCCGAAATTTGTGGAGGCAGCCTTCCGGCCGCATACCGACGCGCCCACGGAGTCGGCCTCACGGACAGAGCAAGCCCCGCCGCAGGCGGCACCCGCACCCGCGGAGAGCCCCGCGGTGCAGACGGCGCCTGAGCCGCTCACGGCGGAGCAGACCGTTCTGGAGACCGAGACCGCCGCACCGTGGCGCATCGCGGGCGAGGTGCTGGACACCTACATTGTCTGCGAGGACGCGGAAAAAAACGTCTGGCTCATCGACAAGCACGCCGCGCACGAGCGCGTCAATTTTGACCGCTTCCGGGCGAACCTTGAGCCGATCATGCCGCAGGAGCTGCTGACCCCCGTGGTCGCACAGCTCGGCGCGGCGGAATATGCCGCCGTCACGGAGCAGTTCGCGCTGCTGCGCGAGTTCGGCTTCGTGTGCGAGGACTTCGGCGATGGCGCGATCCTGATTCGCGCCCTGCCCGCCGACCTTGCCGCCGAGGACGCGGCGGCAAGTCTGGAGGATCTGGGCGGACGGCTGGCGGAGCGCCGCCATGCCGACCCCGCGAGCGCCCGCGACGCGCTGCTGCACACCATGGCCTGCAAGGCCGCCATCAAGGGCGGCTGGAAAAGCGACCCGCGCGAGCTGCGCGTGCTGGTGGATCGGGTGCAGTCGGGCGAGGTCCGCTTCTGCCCGCATGGGCGCCCCGTCGCGGTGAAGCTCACGAAGTATGAGCTGGAGAAAATGTTCAAGCGCGCGTAAGCGCGGAAAGGAGGGACCATGCCGCCAAAGGTCGTATGTGTGGTCGGGCCGACCGGCTGCGGAAAAACCGGGCTTGGCGCCGCGCTGGCAAAGCAGCTCGGCGGCGAGGTCGTTTCCTGCGACTCCATGCAGCTCTACCGCGGCATGGTCATCGGCACGGCAGCGCCCACCGAGGAGGAGATGCAGGGCGTGCCGCACCACATGGTCGGCGTCATCGACCCGCGCGAGGATTATTCCGTGGCGCGCTACGCCGCGGACGCGGCGGAGTGTGTGGACGATATCCTCTTGCGCGGAAAGCTTCCCGTTCTCGTCGGCGGCACGGGGCTGTACCTCGACGCGCTCCTGCGCGGACACGGCTATGCCCCCGGCACGACCGGCGGCGCGGTGCGCGGAGAGCTGGAGCGCCGCTGGGACAGCGAGGGCGGCGAGGCGCTGTTTGCCGAGCTGCGGCGCGTAGACCCCGCGAGCGCCGCGGCGCTGCACCCGAACGATAAAAAGCGCGTGATCCGCGCGCTGGAGGTCTACCGCGAGACGGGCAAGCCCATCTCGCAGCACAACGCGGAAACGCAGGCGGTCCCGCCGCGCTACGCGCCGCTCTATCTCGGCCTTGCCTATGCCGACCGCGAGGAGATGAAGCGCGCCATCGACCGGCGCGTGGACAAAATGGTGGAGCAGGGCCTGTTTGACGAGGTGCGCGCGCTGGTGGAAAGCGGCGTTCCGCGCACAGCCACGGCGATGCAGGCCATCGGCTACAAGGAATGCCTTGGCTGCCTTGCGGGGGAGTGCTCGGAAGCCGAGGCCGTCGCCGAGATCAAGCTCCGTTCGCGCCAATACGCCAAGCGCCAGCTGACGTGGCTGCGGCGAAACAAGGACATTTTCTGGTTCTACTGGGAAAAATCACGCGATTTTGGCGCGGCACTACATTTTTCGACAGAAATTTTAAGGAACTATGGCGTATCCTGATTTTATACGGGGCGGCGCGCCGCTCCGAATAAAAAGAAAGGGTACATACCACCATGAAAAAGACAGCAAACCTTCAGGACGTTTTCCTCACCAAGGCCCGCAAGCAGGGCGTGCCGCTGACCGTGTTTCTCGTCAACGGCTTTCAGATGCGCGGCAGCGTGACCGGCTTCGACAGCTTTACCGTCGTGCTGCTCAGCGAGGGGCGGCAGCAGATGATCTACAAGCACGCCATCTCGACCATCGCGCCGCTGAGCCCCATCGACCTGCATGAATCGGAAGAGGAGGACGGCCTCGAGGGATAACAAGGACCCGAGGTGCCAATGAAAGCAAGGTCACTTTCCACAAAACTGATATTCGTTTTCCTGTTCATCGCCGTGGCGTTCTACTTCGGCGTGCAGGCGTACCGCTACCTTGTGAACCCGCAGACCACCACGCTGGTCTACGCCTACTCCAGCGAGGACGCCATCGCGGTGAGCGGCTGGTTCGTGCGCGAGGAGCAGGTCGTCGACTGTGACGAGACGCTGCTGGAGCTGGAGCGCGACGAGGGCGAGCGCGTGCCCGCGGGCGGAACGCTCGCTACGGTCTACCGCAGCGAAACCGCGCTGGCCGACCACCGCACGCTGCGCGCGCTGGAATCGAAGCTCGAACAGCTGCGCTACGCGCGCGAGGCCGCGCGGGACGCGGAGACCGCACGCAAGCTGGACAGCGACATCCGCAGCGACATCACCGCGCTGCGCGCGGCCCTTGCCTCAAAGAGCTGGTCAGCCGCCGGAAGCGCGGGCGAGGCGCTCAAGACCACCGTTCTCAAGCGCGAATACGCCTATGAGGGCGCCGAGGATCTCGGCGCGCGCATCGACGAGCTGAACGCCGAGATCCGCACGGTGTCGGGCCGTCTGGAGGGCGGCACGCGGACCATCCGCGCGGAAAAGGCCGGGACCTACAGCGCCGTGGCCGACGGCTATGAAAGCGTTCTGACGGGCGCGGCGCTGGAGAAAATGACCGTCGCGCAGTACGACGCCATCGCGCCCGACGGGACCGGCTCCACGGTGGGGCGCATGATCGCGGGCGAATCGTGGTGGTTCGTCACGGCGCTGCGCGCGGCGGACGCCGCGCAGCTGCAAAAGGGACAGGCCCTGAGCCTGCGCACCGCGACCGGCGCAGACTTCGATCTGGACGTAACGGTCGAACGCATCGGACGAGAGGAGAACGGCCGCGCCGTCGTCGTCCTGCGCGGGGACAGCCATCTGGCCTATGTCACGCTTCTGCGCGAGCAGAACGTGGAGCTGATCCTGGAGCGCTATGAGGGACTGCGCATTCCCAAGAACGCCCTGCGCGTGGACGGGGAGGGCGGCAGCGGCGTTTACTGCCGCGTGGGCCTGAGCGCCTACCTCAAGCCGGTCGAGGTGGTCTGGCAGGGCGAGGATTATTGTCTGGTAAAGCCCGCCGAGGTGGAGACGACGCGGGAAAGCCAGCGGCTGCTGTACACGCTGCGCGCGGGCGACGAGGTCATCGTCTCGGCGAACGATCTATACGATGGAAAGGTAATCGAATAACATGAGCATTCGGGAAAACATTGCGCGTGTGCGCGAAAACATTTCCGCCGCGGCGCTCGCCGCCGGACGGAAGCCGGAGGACATCACGCTCGTCGGCGCGAGCAAAATGAACGACGCCGCGGCCTGCCGCGAGGCCATCGCCGCAGGCATCGACGCGCTCGGTGAGAACCGTGTGCAGGAGATGACGCAGAAGCTCGCGGAAAACGCCTACGACGGCGCGCCGCTGCACTTTATCGGCCATCTCCAGCGCAACAAGGTGAAGCTGGTCGTGGGCAAGGTCGCGCTCATCGAGTCCGTCGGCTCGTACGAGCTGCTCGCGGACATCGACCGGCAGGCGGAAAAGCTCGGCATCGTCCAGCCCATTCTGCTTGAGGTCAACGTCGGCGGGGAGGAGGCCAAGAGCGGCTTCGCCGTTTCCGAGGTCCGCGCTGCCGCGGAGCAGGTGAAGGCGATGGCGCACGTCGTGCTGCGCGGCCTGATGACCATACCACCGGTAGCGGAGGAGGCGCACGGCAGTATACCATATTTTGAAAAAGTTCATGCGCTTTTTGTTGACATCAACGAAAATTTGTATGATAATAAGCTCGATGTATTATCCATGGGCATGAGCGGCGACTATGAGGACGCTGTTCGCTGCGGCGCGACGATGGTCCGCGTCGGCACGGCGATCTTCGGCGCACGTCACTATACTACGATTTGAAGCGGGAGGTAATTTTCCATGGGACTGATCGATGATCTGAAGAAATGGGCGCATCCCTACGAGGATGAGGACGAAGAATACGAGGACGATTTCCCGGATCTCGGCTCCCGCGACACCGGCGCCTTCGCCGAGGAACGCCGCGGCCGCGAGCGTGACCGTGACGAGGACCGCCGCAACAAGGTCGTCAACATCCACGCGACGACGCAGCTCAAGGTCGTACTCGTCAAGCCCGAGCGCTTCGAGAACGCCAGTGAGATCGCGGACCACCTGAAGGAAAAGCGCACGGTGGTCATCAACCTGGAATCCACGAATAAGGACATTGCTCGCCGTCTGATCGATTTTCTCTCCGGCGTGGCCTACGCGGGCGAGGGCAAGATCAAAAAGGTCGCGGCCAACACCTACATCATCACGCCCTACCACGTCGATATCATGGGCGACCTGATCGACGAGCTGGAGAGCAACGGACTCTATCTGTAACATACGGGAGGGGCAAGAAATGCTGACACCGCAGGAGGTTTCCAACCACGCCTTCGCCAAGGCCGTCATGGGCGGCTACAACATGGCGATGGTCGATGAGTTTTTGGACGAGCTGACCGACGACTATACCTCGCTCTACAAGGAAAACGCCGCGCTCAAGGCGAAGATGAAAATACTGGTCGATAAGGTCGAGGAATACCGCTCGACGGAGGACGCCATGCGCGCCGCGCTGCTCACGGCGCAGAAGATGGCCAACACCATGGTCGAGGAGGCGGAGGAAAAGAAGAAGTCCCTGCTTGCCAATGCCGAGGCTGAGGCCAACCGCAAGATCGGCTCCCTGCGCGACGAGGTCGCGCAGGAGGAGCGCCGCCTGACCGCCGCCAAGTCGGAAACGGCGGACTTTCTCGCCAAGGTGCGCGACCTGTACGCGCGCGAGCTGAAGCTGCTCGAGGAGCTGCCGGAAATGGACCTTGCGCCCGCCGCGCCGCTGACGGTCGAGAGTAAGCCTGCCGCCGACGTGAGCGAGATCGAGAAGAACATTATGGATTCCTTCCGTCTGCCGAAGCTTGAGGAGACGCCGGCGGAGCCGGCTCCCGCGCCCGAGGCGGAGGCGGAAGAGGATGCTGAGGAGGGCAATCCCTTCATCGACCGTGCCACCCGCGCCATCAAGCTCAGCGACCTCAAGTTCGGCCGCAACTATCACGGCGAAGAAGAATAAAACGATCTCAAAAAAGGCGGCGCGTCCGCCTTTTTTGATGTATGGAGGACAGGATGATGAAACGCCCCATTGTGGCTTTCCTTTACGATTTTGACAAGACCCTCTGCACCACGGATATGGAGGATTATGCCTTTATCCCCTCCCTCGGCTACACGCCCTCGGAATTTTGGGCCAAGGCCAACGGCTTCGGGCGGGAGAACAAAATGGACGGCCTGCTCGCCTATATGTACACGATGATCCGCGAGTGCGCCGCGCAGGGCATCCGGCTCGACCGCGATTACCTCGTCCGTTCGGGCGAGGCCATCGAGCTGTTCCCCGGCGTGCGCGAATGGTTCTCACGCATCACCGCCTACGGCGCGGCGCTGGGCGTGGACGTGGAGCATTACGTCATTTCCTCCGGCCTGCGCGAGATCATCGAGGGCAGCGGCATTGCCCACGAGTTCAAGCAGATCTACGCCTGTGAATTCTACTACGATGAGAACGGCCTTGCCGCGTGGCCGAAGCTCGACGTCAACTTTACGAACAAGACTCAATTTGTCTACCGCATCAACAAGGGCATTCTGGACATCGCCCGCGACAAGGAGCTGAACGACTCCATGCCGGACGACAGCAAGCGCGTGCCGTTCACCAACATGGTCTACGTCGGCGACGGACTTTCCGACGTCCCGTGCATGAAGATGATGCGCGCCTACGGCGGGCAGGCCATCGCGGTGTACCAGAAAAGCAACCGCGCAGGCGTGGAAAAGCTCCTGCAGGACGGGCGCGTGGACTTCATTTTCCCCGCCGACTACCGTGAGGGAACGGAGTTCGACAAGACGGTGCATAACATTCTGCGCAAGATGGCGGTCGCCGACGCGCTGAGCGAGAAAAACGCCGAACAGCTGCGCGCCATCGGGAGAAGCGACGACCCCGATCAGGTCGTGCTGTTTTAAGGAGAGTATTATGGACGGAACGAACACCATCGGCACGCTCTACATCGTGGCGACGCCCATCGGCAACGCACGCGACATGACCGAGCGCGGCCGCCAGATCTTAGAGGACGCGGACATCGTCGCGGCGGAGGACACCCGCCGCAGCGTCGTGCTGCTCAACAAGCTCGGCGTGCGCGCCAACCAGCTCTCCGCCAACCACAAGTTCAACGAATACGGGAAGGCCAAATGGTTCATCGAGCAGCTCCGGCAGGGCAAGAGCATCGCCGTCATCACCGACGCGGGCACGCCCTGCATCTCCGACCCCGGCAACGAGCTGATCCGCGCCGCGATCGACGCGGGCATCCGCGTGGTCGGCGTGCCGGGCTGCTGCGCCGCGGTCACGGCGCTGTCCATCTCCGGCTTCGACCTTTCGACCTTCTTTTTCTTCGGCTTCTTCCCGCGCGAAGCGGCGGACCGCCGCCGCGCGCTGGCGATGATGCGCCGCGGCGACACGCGCACCTACTGCTTCTATGAAAGTCCCAAGCGCATCATGGACGCGGTGGAGTTTTTCCTCGCGGAAAACGCGGGCGTGAAGCTCTGCCTGTGCAACGACATGACCAAGCTCCACGAAATGACCTTCCGCGGCACGCCCGCCGAGGTCCGCGACCAGCTGCTCGCCAAGGGAAGCTACGACAAGGGCGAATATGTCCTGCTCTGCGAGGTGGAGGAGGACTATCTCATCACCGAGGTCGAGCATGTCTCCTCGCCGGAGGCGCTGCTGGTGGACTGCATGGTGCGCTGCGACTGCACCGCGAAGGATGCCATCAAGCTGCTTTTGAAGGATGAGAACAACACCTACAGCAAGAACGAGCTGTATGCCGCCCACCTCGCCCTCAAAGAGAGGTTCGGCGCATGAGCATTGTCTTTGACGATCTGACCGTGCGGCTCGACACGCTCACCAAGGCCGTGCTTTCCCAGCCGCTCGCGCGCATCGGCTGCGCCAAGGTGACGATCCGCCCGATGACGCTGCGCGGCAAGGCCTTTTTTCAGCTGGAATACCAGCAGGGGCAGAAGGTAACGCACCGCAACGTGACGAAGGGCGAGCTGCCGGAGCTGTTCGCGCGGGAGCTGGACGGGCTTTATCTGCAGGCCGTCCTCTGCACGGAAACGGAAACGCGCCAGTACGTCCGCAGGGCGAACGGCAGCTACAAATGCACCGCCAAGGGGACCGCGCAGCGCACGGCCGCGCCGCGGGCGCACGACCGGAAGAAGGAATATATCTTAGCCGAGGGCGAGAACATCCCCGCGCTGGTCGACCTCGGCGTGTTTACGCCGGACCTCCGCATCGTCAAGGCAAAGTACGACAAGTACAAGCAGATCAACCGCTTTATCGAGCTGGTGGATGACGCCTTCCGCGCCTCCGCGCAGCGGGAGATCACCATTCTTGACTTTGGCTGCGGCAAGTCGTACCTGACCTTTATCCTCTATTATTACTTCGCGGTCAAGCGCGGCATCAAGGCGACCATTCTCGGCTACGACCTCAAGGAGGACGTGGTGGAGCGCTGCAACGAGATCGCGCAGAAGTACGGCTACGACGGCCTGCGCTTTGTCGTCAGCGATGTGACGCGTGACACGCTGGCAGACACCCCTGTGGACATGGTCGTAACGCTCCATGCCTGCGACACCGCCACGGACTATGCCCTCTGGTACGCCATCGAAAAGGGCGTGGAGCATATTTTCTCCGTACCCTGCTGCCAGCACGAGGTCAACGCCACCATTCACAAAGGCGGCGACTTCGATGTGCTGCTGCGCCACGGACTGCTGCAGGAGCGCTTTTCCGCTCTGCTGACAGACTCCATCCGCGCCGCCGTACTGGAGGACATGGGCTATTCGGTGGACGTGATCGAATTTATCGACTTCGCGCATTCCCCAAAAAACCTTATGCTCCGCTGCGTGAAGGACCGGCGCGGCGGGAATAAAAATCTCCGCGCGGCTGAAGCCCTCGCGGAGAAATACGGCTTCCGCCAGACGCTATTGGAGCTGGCGTCGAAAAAGCAGGATACGAAAAAGGACACCGCCTTATAAAAGGCGGTGTCCTTTTTCTTTATGCCTTGTCTTACTCGGCCTTCGGAGCCTCCGCAGCCTTCGCGGCGGCGGCAGCCTCGGCAGCAGCCTTAGCGGCAGCGGCCTTCTTCTCGGCCATAGCCTTCTGCGCGGCCTTGAACTTCTCCTTCTCCTCGGGAGTGGGGATGGGTTCGATGGCATTCTTCGGGCAGGCCTTGGCGCACATGGTGCAGTTGCGGCACTTGCTGTAGTCGATGACCGCCACATTGTTCACAACATGGATGGCGTCGAACTTGCAGGTGCGCTCGCACATGCCGCAGGCGATGCAGGAGTTGGCGCAGACCTTGGTAACGGCGGGACCCTTGTTCTTGTTCGCGCAGTTGACGAACACCTTCTGCTTGTAGGGGACCTCGACGATCAGCTTGCGCGGGCAGGCCTCACGGCAGGCGCCGCAGTTGGTGCACTTCTCCTTATCGACCTCGGCAACGCCCTTGTCGTTGATGTGCAGGGCGTCGAACTGGCAGGCAGCGACGCAGGAGCCGAAGCCCATGCAGCCGAAGGAGCAGGCGGTCGGACCGCCGGCGACCTTGAGCGCGCCCACACAGTCGGAAATGCCGACGTACTGGAAATTCTTGACGGACGCTTCGCCGCCGTTGCAGATGACGTGCGCGACCATCTTTTCGCCGCTGGGGGCCTCAAGGCCCATGATGGCGGCGATCTTCGCCGCGCCCTCCGCACCGGCGGGCGCGCAGGCGGTCACGGGAGCCTTACCGGCGAGGATCGCTTCCGCGCAGCCGGCACAGCCGGGATAGCCGCAGCCGCCGCAGTTCGCGCCGGCGAGGCATTCCTGAATTTTGGGCAGCCGCTCGTCGACCTTGACCTCAAAGACCTTGGCGGCGACCGAGAGGATCAGGCCGAACACGACCGCGATCGCGCCCAGCACGAGGACAGCAAAAATGATATTTTCCATATTCCATTACCCTCCTTACACGGGCCAGACCTGCAGGCCGGAGAAGCCCATGAACGCAAGGGCGATCAGACCTGCGGTGATCAGCGCGATGGGGAAGCCCTCAAAGCACTTGGGATAGTCGGCAAACTGCACGCGCTCACGAATGGTGGAGAACAGGTAGATCGCCAGCAGGAAGCCAAGGCCGCCGGTAATGCCGTAGACCACAGACGCGATGAAGGTGTAGTCGTTCTGCACGTTCAGCAGCACCACGCCGAGCACGGCGCAGTTGGTGGTGATGAGCGGCAGATACACGCCCAGCGCCGTGTACAGGGACGGCATGGCCTTCTTGAGGAACATCTCGATGAACTGCACGAGACCGGCGATGACGAGAATGAACGCCACGGTCTGCATATAGCCGAGATCGAGCGCAATGAGGAGCTTGTTCACGCCGAAGCAGACGGCGGAGGCGATGCCCATGACGAACGTGACCGCAAGGCCCATGCCGACGGCGGTATCGCTCTTCTTGGAAACGCCGAGAAACGGGCAGATGCCGAGGAACTGCGCGAAGATGAAGTTATTCGTCAGGATCGCGCCGAGGGAAATGGCAAGCAAAGAAGTGATACTCATTTATTTGCCCTCCTTTTCGTTCTTTTCCGCGGCCTTCTTCTCGCTCTTGGCGAGCGCCCACTGCACAACGGCGATCAGCGTGCCGAGGCACAGGAAGCCGCCGACAGGGAGCACCAGCATGAGGGCCGGCGTATAGGACGCGGGCATGACCTGAATGCCCATCAGGGTACCGGCGCCGAGCAGCTCACGGAACGCGCACATGATGACCAGAACGACGGTGTAGCCGATGCCCTGGCAGATGCCGTCCACCGCGGAGGCGGCGACGGAATTTTTGCTGGCGAACGCCTCGGCACGGCCAAGGATGATGCAGTTGACGACGATCAGCGGGATGAACACGCCGAGGCTCTTGGCGATGGCGGGGAAGAACGCCTGCAGGCACAGGTCAACGATGGTGACGAAGCCCGCGATAACGACGATGTAGCACGCGATACGGACCTCGTTGGGAATGATCTTGCGGAGCAGGGAAATAAAGATGTTGGAAAGCGTCAGGATAATGAGGACGGAGATACCCATGCCGACGCCGTTGGAGATGCTGGTGGTAATGGCCATGGTGGAGCACATACCGAGAAGCTGCACCAGAACGGGGTTTTGGGTAATAAGACCGTCTTTGAGCTGTTTCTTAAAATTCATTGATCTCGTCCCCCTTTCTCAGCCCATGGCTTCCGCGGCAGCCAGAGCGGCATTCGCGCCCTTGGTGATGCCCTTGGTGGTCACGGTCGCGCCGGAAACGGCGTCGATGTTTGTCTTGACGGCCAGCGTGCCCGCGCCGGACTTGCCGACGAACTGATCGAGCGCGCCGGTACCGGCGGTGGTCGCGTCGTTTGCGATGACCTTCGTGCCGATGCCGCTGGTCTCCGAAGCGCTGACCACGGAAATGCCGGTGATGGCGTTGTCGGCGTCCACGCCGACGATCATTTCGATGTCGCCCTGCGAGCCGCCCGCGACGATCTTGAACGCGTAGCCCGCGCTCTCGCCGTTCACGACGACCTGATAGGCTTCGGTGAGCTTGCCGCTCTGCGCCTTGGCGGCGTCAATGGCGGCCTGCGGGATCTCCTCGATGGGCGGGAACTCGCAGTCGGGCGAGCTGACGACCGCCGCGAGCGCGGCCTCGGTATTCGCCTTGTTGATGGCCGCGATCTTGTCCTCGGTGAGCCGGTTGGTCGCGCCGAGCAGAGCCGCAACGACCAGAGAAATGGCAGTCAGCGTACCGGCCACTTTAACAATGAATTTACCTTCGATCTTCATTACTTTGCCGCCTCCTTCTTGGCTTTCTTGTCAACGCCGAAGCGGGTGGGCTTGGTGTACTTGTCGATGATCCATGTGCAGCAGTTCATGATCAGGATGGAGTAGCAAACGCCCTCGGGATAAGAGCCGAAGTAGCGGATGAACACCGTGATCAGGCCGCAGCCGAGGCCGAAAATGAGCTGGCCCTTCTTGGTGACGGGGGAGGTCACATAGTCGGTCGCCATAAAGAAGGCGCCGAGGAACAGACCGCCGCCGAGCACGTTGTAGAGCATAAAGGTCATGGGGTCGTTGCCGCGCGGGAACAGGAAGGTGAGCACGGCGACGGTGCCGATGTACGCCACAGGGACCTGCCAGGAGATGACCTTGCGGACAATGAGGTAAATGCCGCCGATGAGAAGCATCAGCGCGGAGACCTCACCGGCGGAGCCGCTGATGAAGCCGATGGCCATGTCCTTGAGAGGATAGGCCGCGGTCAGCGCGTCCATTTCACCGGCCTTGAGCAGAGCCATCGGGGTCGCGCCGGTCGCAGCGTCGACCTTGCTCCAGCTGGTCATCGCGGAGGCATAGCACGCGACGAGCGCGGCACGCGCGGCGAGCGCGGGGTTGAGGAAGTTCTTGCCAAGGCCGCCGTAAAGCTGCTTGACGACGAAGATGGCAAAGAAGTTGCCGACCACGAGCATCCAGACGGGAAGCTCCGGCGGGCAGACCATGCTCAGCAGCAATCCGGTGACGACGGCGGACAGGTCGCCGATCATCTGCGGCTTGTGCAGGAGCTTGCGGTAGAGCCACTCAAAGAACACGGCGGACGCCACGGACACGAGCGCGGAGATCGCCACGCGGATGCCGAAGTGCCACACGCCGAAAATGAGGGCGGGCATCAGGGCGATGACAACGTCCAGCATCAGGCTGCGCGTATCCTCGCCGTTGCGGATGTGGGGGTTGGAGGAAGCTCTGAGCTTCAGGTTCTTATAATCCGTCATTTTCTCTTTTGCCTCCTTACTTCGCGGCCTCGGCAGCCTTGGCAGCCTCGGCAGCTTTTCTCTTGGCGGCGGCGTCCTTGACCTTCTGCTTGCCGGTCTTGAAGGTTTGCGTCAGGTGCAGACGGCCGGGGCAGATGTAGGCGCACGCGCCGCACTCCATGCAGTCCATGATATGGGCGGCCTCCAGCTCCTCGATCATGCCCTTCTGCTCATACATATACATATAGAGGGGTTCGAGGTGGACAGGGCAGGCCTCCACACAGC
>R14__coassemble_1218_pt1 | contig 13527 bp, 15 predicted proteins | sample R14__metabat2_low_PE_047 | metagenome-assembled genome bin R14 | reverse complement strand
CAGCCCCCTGCCCTGTTCTTTATGTTTACCGGTGAGAACGCGGCGCTTTATGTCGCTTTCCCCGCTTGCCTTTCCGTCCCGCGAGCAGCAGCACCGGAAGCGCTCCGGCCATTATCGCGGCGAGCTGCGCCGCCGCCGCAGACAGCGACAGCTCATTCATCGCAAGGAAGCCAAGCAGCAGCACCGCTCCCCAGAACGCTCCCGTGCTGAGCAGCACGCCGTTCCTCCCCGCGCCGCGTACCGCCGTCCCCGCGCCAAGCAGAGACGCAAGCCCCGCGCACAGCCACACGCTCTGCCGCATCATCGGCTCCCCTACACGGCCGCTCACCGTCAGGTAGGACGCAAGCAGCAGCAGAAGCAAATACGCGCCGAGGCTGACCGCCGCACCAAGCCAGACCGACTTTCCAATCATTCTTTCCCCTTTTTCCATGCGATAGACCTCCCTCGCCGTCGTTCACAGAAACTCTATGCCGTCCGTTCCCGTTTTATATCCAAGCTCTCTGGAATTTTGCGTAAAAAAAGAAAGCGCCGACTTTCGCCGGCGCTTTCGCTGTGTCGTCTGTCTTACTTGATCTCCGGATCGTAGGAGGGCTTTTCCTCGGCAGGGGCCTCGACCGCTTCCGCCTTTTCCTCAACAGCGGGAGCTTCCTCGACCTTTTCTTCCGCCTTCTCCGCCTTCTTGCTCTTTTGAGCGGCGGCCTGCTCCATGGACTCGGTGGACTGGACGGCCCACTTGGTCACTTCGATGCGGACGCGGTCCTCGCTCGTCTCAAAGACGATAGTAGAATCGTTGACCTGCACGATCTTGCCGACCATACCGCCGATGGTGGTGATGCGCTCGCCCTTCTTCAGGCTGTTGCGCATGTTTTCCGCCTGCTTTTTGCGCTTGTTTTCCGGACGGATGATGAGGAAGTAGAAGACCGCAAACATTGCGACCAAGAGGAGCATAGATTCCATAGTTGAAAAATCCTTTCGTTTATAACGTTCCGCTATACAGCATTGCTGTTATTATAGCGAAACAAAGAACAATGTGCAAGAGTTTTCTGCGGCAAATCAAACTCTTTCCGAGAGCTTCGCGCTGTACTCCGCGCGGAACGCCGCAAATTCGCCCGCGTCGAGCGCGTCCCGAATGCGGCAGGCCAGCGTATTATAGAAATACAGATTGTGCATCACCGCAAGGCGCAGCGCCAATATCTCGTCCGCCTTGAAGAGATGGCGCAGATAGGCGCGGGAAAAATTACGGCAGGTCGGACAGCCGCACGCCTCGTCAATGGGGCGCTCGTCCAGCTTATACTTTTCGTTCTTCAGATTGATGGCACCCGACCATGTAAAGAGCTTACCGTGGCGCGCGTTGCGCGCTGGCATCACACAGTCAAAGAAATCCACCCCGCGCGCCACACCCTCAATGATGTTCGACGGCGTGCCGACGCCCATGAGATAGCGCGGCTTATCCTGCGGCATGTAGGGCTCCACCGCGTCAATGATGTCGTACATCACCTGCGTCGGCTCGCCGACCGCAAGTCCGCCGATGGCATAGCCCTCGCAGTCGATCTTGGCGATCTGCTGCATGTGCCAGATGCGCAGATCCGCATAGGTCGCGCCCTGATTGATGCCGAAAAGCATCTGCTTCGGGTTGACGGTATCCGGCAAGGCATTCAGCTTGTCATGCTCCGCCTTGCAGCGCTCCAACCAGCGCAGCGTGCGCTCGCAGGAGGCTTTCGCATACTTATATTCCGCCGGATTTTCCACGCACTCGTCAAAGGCCATGGCAATGTCGCTGCCAAGGTTGGACTGGATGCGCATGCTCTCCTCCGGCCCCATAAAAATACGGTGGCCGTCAAGATGTGAGGCAAAGGTCACGCCCTCCTCCCTGATCTTGCGAAGCCCCGCAAGAGAGAACACCTGAAAGCCGCCGCTGTCCGTCAGGATCGGGCCGTCCCAGTGCATGAACCTGTGCAGCCCGCCCATTGCGCGCACCACCTCGTCGCCCGGGCGAAGGTGCAGATGATAGGTGTTGCTCAACTCGATCTGACAGCCGAGGTCCTTGAGGTCGAGCGCGCTCACGCCGCCCTTGATGGCGGCCTGCGTGCCGACGTTCATAAAGACGGGCGTCTGCACCTCCCCGCCGTGCGCGCATTGGAATTTACCGCGTCGGGCCTTGCCCTCGTATTTGATGACCTTGAACATAGACCCTCCTTATGAAATGAACATCGCATCGCCGAAGCTGAAGAAACGGTAACGCTCGCGCACCGCCTCCTCATAGGCGGCAAGGACATGCTCGCGTCCCGCGAGCGCGCTCACCAGCATGACGAGCGTCGATTCCGGCAGATGGAAATTCGTCACGAGCGCATCCATCACCTTGAACCGGTAGCCGGGGTAAATGTAGATATTTGTCCAGCCGCCTGTCGCGGTCATGGTGCCGTCCTCCCCCGCCCAGCTCTCGATGGTACGGCAGGAGGTCGTACCGACACAGATGACGCGCCCGCCGTTCGCCTTCGTGCGGTTGATGAGGTCCGCCGTCTCCTGCGGAATGACGCAGTACTCACTGTGCATATCGTGCCGCTCGATCTCGTCCTCCTTGACCGGCCGGAACGTGCCGAGGCCGACGTGCAGCGTCACATAGCCGACGCCAACGCCCTTGGCCGCGATCTTCTCCAAAAGCTCCGGCGTAAAGTGCAGCCCCGCCGTCGGCGCAGCCGCCGAGCCGTTGACCTTGGAATAGACGGTCTGGTAGCGTTCCTGATCCCGCAGCTCCTCCTTGATGTAGGGCGGCAGCGGCATCTTCCCGAGCCGTTCAAGCACCTCCAGAAAGATGCCCTCATAATCAAAGCGCACAAGGCGGTTGCCGTCCGGCAGGACCTCAGCGACCTCCGCCGTCAGCTCGCCCTCGCCAAAGCTCATACGCGCACCTTCGCGCAGATGCTTGCCCGGGCGCACAAGGCATTCCCACACCTTGCCGCCCTTATCCTGCAGCAGCAATACCTCGCAGGCTCCGCCGCCGGGCAGCCGATGCCCGAGCAGGCGCGCCGGCAGAACGCGGGAGTTGTTCAGGATCAGGCAATCGCCCGCGCGCAGGAAATCCGGCAGCTCATAGAAATGGTGGTGCGACACCGCGCCCGTCGCCTTGTCCAGACACATCAGGCGTGACGCGTCGCGCCTTTCCAGCGGCGTCTGCGCGATCAGCTCCGGCGGAAGGTCATAGTAAAAATCACTGGTCTTCATCTTGCTTCTTTCCGCATCAGCCAAGGGTGATGCCTGTGTAGTAAAAGTTCAGAATGTCGGTATAGCTATAGCCCTGCTCCGCCATGGCGAACGCCCCCCACTGGCTCATGCCGACGTTATGCCCCCAGCCGGAGCCGGAGAACGTGAAGGTGTTGTCCGGATTTGTGCTTTCGCGCTCAAGCGAGGAAACGCCGTCCGCCGTGATAACGTAGGTGTCCCGCGCTGACGCATTGTTCGGCGCGACCGTACCGTCGCCCGAGAGCACATACAGCCCGCCCGTTCCGGTCACGGAGCTCTGCGCGTCGTTGACGTAATAGGTCCCCGCGTCGCCGCCGGTCACCGTATAGCGCATGCTGCGCACGTTCACATGGTCGTACACTCCGTTGAGGAGCGTCCGGCACTTTTCGCGCCGCGCGGTATAGCTCCCGCTCGTCCCCTCAAAGGTCAGCGCGATGACGTTTCCCGTGTCGCTGTATTCCGAGACGTAAACGTTCCGCACCTGCCCGATATCCGTATTCGCTTCGGACCTCAGGATCGCGCGCAGCTCGTCGCCCGTCGCGGTGAAGGACCAGTAGTAGCGGGCAAAGCGCCACGCGACGCTCTCCTCATAGGGGTCAAGCTTTCCCTGAAGGTAAGGCACGTCGCTGCCCCAGACGTTTTTGCAGCTCTCACTCGCCCCGCCGTTGCAGGAGTAGTAGACGGCGTTCGTGACCAGCTCCCCGCCGTAATAAATGCAGACGCCGCGCGTCTCCTCCGCCGCCGCGTCCGAGCGCTCATTGCACCGCGCCATACCGGTATAGGCCTGACCGTCCACGGTCGCGCATACGTCAAAGCCCGCGCTGCGGTGGCGCGTCTGCGTGGCGGCATAGGTGCGGGCGCAGACCGTCTGCGCCTTGAGCGCCTCGAGCGGCCAGTCGTTCGACATCTCCGCCGCGATGACGCACTTGACGTAGTCCTCCATGTCTACCACGTTGATAACGCTGATGTAGCCGCCCGTCGTGCGCTGGTACTCAAAGCCGCCGTAGTAGCGGTAGCCGGAGAACCAGGTCACCGGTTTTTCTCCGCTCACCGAGCGCGGCTGAATGCCGAGGCTGTGCAGCCCCGAGCAGTCGAATTCAAAAAGCACGGTGTCCGTCCCCGTGACGGAGACCACCACGCCCGTGCTGCTGGGCGTGACGATCTGCGCGCCGTAGTCCAGCACATCCGTCTGCGAGAGCACACCCGCGGACTCGTCGTAGCTCGCGTGGTTGCCGATGCGCACATGGTACTCGCCGTCGATATACGCAACGAAGCCCTTCGGATAGCTCTGCGCCACAGCCAGCGCCTCATCATAGCTCTCAAACGTCGTCAGCAGCTCGATATGATACGCGCCAAGGATCGTCGAATAATTGGTCGGCCGCGTTTCGTAGCAGGCGTTGCCGGAAACATAGGCGTTGCTGTCCACCGTGACGGTGATCTTTTCCTCGTCCGTCGAGGCAAGCTCTACGAAATTCCGTTCGCCGTCGTAATAGCCAAAGGCATAGCCGGAGCCGCTGAGCGTATCGTTGTAGTTTTGCAGCCGCGCGGTGAAAAGCGCGCTGTCTCCGTATTTTAAGCCGACCTTGAGCATAGTATGCTCCGTAGCCTGCGCGCCGACGCAAAGCGTACAGAAAAGCAGCAGGCTCAAAAGGGCGGTCTGGACGGGTCGTTTCATGGGATTCCTCCGTTGGTCGCTTTTTCCTGTATTGCTACATTATAGAATAGAATGCGCCCCGTTTCAAGAAAAAACGCCATCTTTTTTCCTGGCAATATTTTCTGCACTCCCCGCAAAATCAAACCGAGAGGAGCTTCCGTCATGTCCCACCCCTTATTTACCGGCTCCGGCGTCGCCCTCGTGACGCCCATGACGCCGTCCGGCGTCGACTTTCCCGCGCTCGACCGCCTCATCGACCGTCAGCTCGCCGCCGGGACCGACGCGCTCATCGTCTGCGCCACGACCGGCGAGGGCGCTACACTGACCTACACAGAACGCAGCGCGGTCATTGCGCGCAGCATCGAACGCAGCGCCGGCCGCGTGCCGGTCATCGTCGGCACCGGCTCAAACAACACCGCCTCCGCCGCAGCGCTCTCGCGTGACGCCTGCGCCATGGGCGCAGACGGCGTTCTGGTCGTCACGCCCTACTACAACAAGGCGACTCAGCGCGGCCTCGTCCGGCACTTTACCGCCGTGGCCGACGCCATCGACCGGCCGCTCATCGTCTACAACGTTCCCTCCCGCACCGGCGTGAGCTGCACGGCGGAGACCTATCGCGCGCTCGCGCAGCACCCGAACATCGTCGGCGTCAAGGAGGCCTCCGGCAATTTCGCGCTCATTCAGGACACGCGGAACCTCTGCGGCGACGACTTCCTCCTCTGGTCCGGCAACGACGAGGACACCGCCGCCATCTGTGCGCTCGGCGGCGTGGGCGTGATCTCCGTCGCCGCCAACCTTGTCCCGCGCGAAATGCATGAGCTGGTGCAGCTCTGCCTTACGGACCATCTTCTGGAGGCCGGACGCATGCAGCTGCGGCTCGCGCCGCTGATCCGCGCCCTGTTCTGCGAGGTCAACCCCATCCCTGTCAAAACAGCTCTTGCGCAGCTCGGTCTTTGCGAAGCGGTCCTGCGGCTCCCCCTGTGCGAGATGGGCGGGCAAAACCGTGAAGCGTTGCTCTGCGCCATGGAGGAATACGGCGTCACCGCATAAGGAAAGGACGGCTCACGCCGTCCTTTCGCCTTATCGTTTCAGTTTTCCGATGCGCTTTCCGTCGAACCGATGCCGACCTCGCCGCTGATCACAGCGCCCTCCACCACAGAGAGCCGACCGGCGGTCACGCTGCCGGTGATGACCGCGTGCTGCTCCATCGAAAGCGTGCCTGTGACGATGACATTGCCCTTCACTCTGCCGTTGAGCACAAAGCTCTCCGCGCGCACATCGCCTTCGACCGCGGAGCGCTCATCCATGTCGAGCGTTCCGTGCGCCGTGACATTCCCCGTCATCCGCACGCCGCTCAGCCGGATGTTCTTGCCCTCGGCGTCGCCCTCGATCCGGCCGCAGATGCTCAGGTCACCCTGTCCTGTGATGTTGCCGTGGACCGCGCCGTAGAGGACCAGACTGCCGTTCGTGCGGACCGAGCCTTCAATAATGGTTTCCGCGCCGATCTCCGTCACATGCTCCCGCTTTTCGGCAGGCGCATGGGTGCGAAGAAGCTCCGGCGCCGGACGCTCCGGCTTTGCCGTCCTGCTTTCCGCGCGGCCCTCGGCAGGCGTATTCGCCAGCTCCATCGCCGCCTGCATCAGATTATCCTTCAGGCTCATAGGTGTTCTCCTCTTTCCTCCGTATTTTTCTCCAGCAGCGCAACGGCGTGGGCCGCAACGCCAAGCCCTTCTCCCGTAAAGCCAAGCCCCTCCTCCGTCGTCGCCTTGACGCTGACGCGGGAGACGTCAAGCGCGAGCGCGCGGGCAAGGTTGGCGCGCATCTCCGCACGGTGCGGCGCGAGCTTCGGGGCCTGCGCCAAAACCGTTGCGTCGATGTTCACGATCGACCAGCCGTTCTCGTGCAGCGTTTCCCGCACCCGCTCCAGCAGGAGCAGGCTGGAAATACCGCGGTAAGCCTCGTCCGTATCCGGAAAGAGCTTTCCGATGTCGCCGAGCGCCGCCGCGCCGAGCAGCGCGTCCATGACCGCATGGGTCAGCACATCGGCGTCGCTGTGTCCGAGCAGCCCCTTTTCATACGGTATCTCCACGCCGCCGAGAATAAACCTTCGTCCTTCTGCCAGACGGTGGACGTCATACCCGTGACCTATGCGCAAATCCGTCATTCCGCGTCCTCCCGCTCCGACCGTCCGCGCAGCAGCGTCTCCGCCAGAATAAGGTCCATCGGGGTGGTGATCTTGATATTTTCCTCGTCGCCCTCTGTTAAGTAAACCACCTTGCCAAGACGCTCTACCGCGGAGCAATCGTCCGTCACTCCGGCTCCTTCCGTCAATGCGGACTGGAGCGCCGCCTTCAGGACCGCCGCATCGAACACCTGCGGCGTTTGTACGGCAAACAGCGTGGAGCGCTCCGGCGTTTCCCGAACGGTACGCCCGTCATCGGATATCTTGATGGTGTCACGCACCGCCACCGCGGGCGCGACGGCGTCACAAGCCGCCGCCTTTTCGATCAGCGCGTCGATCATCTCCGGCCTCACAAGCGGACGCGCACCGTCCTGCACGGCGATCAGCCTTGCTTCCCCGTTTGCTTCCAGCGCCGCGCGCAGCACAGACTCTGTGCGGGTCGCGCCGCCGACGATCACCTTGACCGGCTTGCGGATGCCATACGTCCTGCACAGCTCCGCATAGGGCAGCAGGTCCTCCTCGCGGGCGGCGATCACGATCTCGTCCACATGCGCCGCGGCATCGACCGCGCGCAGCGTATGCGCCAGCACCGGTACGTCGTTCAGCAGCTGGAGGAGCTTGTTCTCCCCGCCGTAGCGCCGCGAACTTCCCGCCGCGGCAACGACCGCCGCGCAGTAGGGATAGGCCCGCCGCTCCCTGCCGAATATTTTTTGGAAAAGCGTTCTCATGCGTCCTCCCCAGCCGCCATCGCCGAAGCAATGCGCGATTCCGCATCGGAATATTCGATGTCCTCAGCCAAAACGATCTCGGAGATCAGTATCTGCTTTGCATTATGCAGCATCTTTCGCTCGCCGGTGGAAAGGCCGCGTTCCCCGTCCCGATGCATGAGCGCCTTGATCACGCCTGCGACCTCCAGCAGGTCGCCGCTCTTGATGCGCTCCATATTCTCACGGTAGCGGTGGTTCCAATTTGTCGTCATGTCCACGCTCAGCTTCGGGATCTCCGCGAGGACCTTTTCGACCGCCTCCGCGCTCAGCACCGCGCGAATGCCGATCAGAGCACTGTTCTCCACCGGTATCTTGAGCGTCAGGCCGGAGCCGGGCATTTTGAAGACATAGAACGAAACATGGTCTCTGCCGACCTTTTCTTCCACAATGCTGTCGATCACCCCGGCGCCGTGCATTGGGTGCACGATCTTATCCCCTACGCAGAACATTATGCCCGCCTCCCATCAAATAGTATCTGAACACAGACCCACACAATAGCAAAATACCCAAAAAGGGCCAATTCTCGCTGTGTATAGTATAGCTCAACTTCGTATTTTTTTCAAGTGATTTCTTCCCCTTTTCCGTGCAAAAAGGCCAAATTCGGCAAAGTGCGCGGAAAAGGGGCAGCCGATTTGGCCGCCCCTTTCAGCATTTTTCTGTATTTTTACTTGTTGCTTCTGCGCCAGATATGCATTTTCTCCGCGTCGGCGATAAGCTGCTCACGGAAATCCGGATGCGCGATGGAGATCAGCGCTTCGGCGCGCTGCCATGTGGACAGGCCCTTGAGGTTCACCATACCGTACTCGGTAACGATGTAGTGCGTGCAGGAGCGCGGGTCGGTGCAGATGGAGCCGGGCGTCAGCGTGGGGACGATGCGGCTCTTGACGCTGCCATCCTTTCCGGTGACGGTGGAGGACATGCAGATGAAGCTCTTGCCGCCCTTGGACAGGTACGCGCCCATGGCAAAGTCGAGCTGGCCGCCCGTGCCGGAAATGTGCTTGATGCCGGCGGACTCCGCGTTGACCTGACCGAACAGGTCGCAGTCGATGGCGTTGTTGATGGAAATGAAGTTGTCGATCTGGGAGATCACATGAACGTCGTTCGTGTAATCGACCGGAGCGCCCATGACCTCGGGGTTGCGGTCCATGTAATCATAGAGCTTCTGCGTACCGGCCGCAAAAGCAAAGACCTGACGGCCCTTGTCAAGGCTCTTGTACTTGCCGGTGATCTTGCCCGCCAGCGCCATATCCACAAAGCCGTCCACATACATCTCCGTATGAACGGCGAGGTCCTTGAGGTCGGACTGCGCGATCATCGAGCCGATGGTGTTGGGCATACCGCCGATACCGAGCTGAAGGCAGGCGCCGTTCGGGATCTGTGGAACGACAAGGTTGGCCACCGCGACGTCCACATCCGTCGGCGCTCCGCCCGCGCCGAGCTGCGCCACCGGCGGATTTTCCCCTTCAACGACCATATCAACGTCGGCAACGTTGATCTCACAGCCGGTCAGACCATAGACCCACGGAAGCTTCTCATTGACCTCAACGATGACGGTCTTGGCATTTTCGAGCATGTCCGCCAGATGGGAGCTTGCCAGCGCGTAGCTGAAATTGCCGTGCTTGTCCATCGGCGTGACCTGGATCATCGCAACGTCCACGCTGGCGTTTCCGTCGCGGTAAAAGCGAGGCAGCTCGCTGTAGCGCATGGGCATAAAGTAGCCCATCCCCTTGGCAATGATCTTGCGGTCGATGCCGCTGCAATGCCAGGAATGCCAGGTGAAATGCTCGCCCGCGTCCTCCGCCTTGCAGATCTCGGGCATCCACATCGTCACGCCGCCGCGGACCTTGACGTCGCGCAGCTCGCTCTGGCGGGCGGCAAGCGCCTTATCGAGCGTATAGGGATGGTTCGTGCACCAGCCGTAATCCACCCAATCGCCGCTTTTGACGGTCTTGACCGCCTCAGCAGCGGTAGTCAGCTTTTTCTGATAGAGTTCCTGAACGTTCATCGTTGGTCTCCTCCTGCATGATATGATAAGAATGTTTTCGTTAAAACTTTGTCAACAGGGGTATTTTACCACACTTCTCCCCGCTTGAAAAGCCCAATTTCCCGAAACCGCGCAGAAAAAAGGACAGGCAGAGCCTGTCCTTTTCGTTTCCTATGGATTTACTCCTCAGCAGGAGCCTCTTCCTCAGCGGCGGGCGCGAGCAGCGCGCGGATGCTCAGAGAGATCTTCTTCTTGTCCTCGTCGATGGCGATGATCTTCGCGTCGACCTTATCGCCCTCGGAGAGAACGTCGGAGGGCTTGTCGATGCGGCGGTCCGCGATCTGGGAGATATGGATCAGGCCGTCCACGCCGGGAACGACCTCGGCGAACGCGCCGAAGGTCATCAGCTTGACGATGCGGACGTTAGCCACGTCGCCGACCTTATAGGTGTTCATGAACACATCCCAGGGATTCTGGGTGCGATCCTTCACGCCGAGAGAGATCTTGTGCTTCTCGGGATCGAAGGAGATAACGTAAACATCGAGATGATCGCCGACGGAAACGACCTCGGCGGGATTCTTGATGCGGCTCCAGCTCAGCTCGGAGATATGGACCATGCCGTCCACGCCGCCGATATCGACGAACACGCCATAGCTGGTCATGGACTTGACGACGCCGTCGTAGTGCTTGCCGACCTCGATGTTGGCCCAGATCTCAGCCTGCGCGGCGGCGCGGGCCTCGTTCTGCACGGCCTTGATGGAGCCGACGACACGGCGGCGGGCACGATTGACCTCCGTGATGCGCAGCTGCACGCGCTGCTTGATCATCTGGCCGAGGTCGCTGTCCTTGGGCAGTCCACTCTGGGACGCGGGAACGAACACACGCACACCCTTGACGGAAACGACAATGCCGCCCTTGTTCTCCTCGGTAACGATGCCTTCGAGCACGGTCTTGTTCTCAACGGCGTTCTCGATGTCCTCCCAGACCTTGACCGCGTCCAGACGCTTCTTGGAAAGCGTGGCATAGCCCTCGACGTCGTTCACACGGACGATGTAGGTCTCGATCTCGTCGCCGACATGGACGATGTCCTCGACCTTGGCGTCGGGATCGTTGGAAAGCTCACTGACGGGAATATAGCCCGCCTGCTTGCAGCCCAGGTCGACCTGGATCTCGGTCGTACCGATGGCCGTAACGATACCGGTCACCTTATCTCCTGTATTTAAAGTCTTAAAAGATTTGTCGAGCATTTCTTCGAAGGTCTCGTTGCCTTCAATGGTCTTGATTTCTTCCGTCATGGTTGTATATACCTCCTTAATGATGCCCGCAGGAGTGGAGGCGCCGGCCGTAAGGCCCGCAACAGTACATCCATGAAAGAGGTCCGGCGAGAGCTCGTCCGCTGTTTCGATCTGATAAACACGGGCACAGTTCTCTTTGCAGATTTCTGTCAAATGTCTGGTGTTAGCGCTTTTACGGTCTCCGACCACCACCATCACGTCCGCCTGAGAAGCGATCTCCGCCGCCTCAGACTGGCGTTTTTGCGTAGCATTGCATATTGTATCATCTATTTTCAGATTTGTACACTCTTTTTTTAGAATTTTAACACAACATTACCAAAGCGCACGAATGAAGGTGGTCTGCGCGACCGCTGTTATGGGCAAAGCGGCGGTATCCGGCCCTTCTTTGAGCCATTTTTCAACTTCCTCCGGCGTTCCGAAGACCAACGGGTGGGCGCACCAGCTGGCGACCCCCGCCACCTCGGGGTGATCGTGCTCGCCGATGATCACAACCTGCCGCCCCTCCTGCTCCGCCTGCACGACGAGCCTTTGAATGTGCTGCACGTTCGGGCAGGCCGCACTGACGATCCGCGCGCGGCGCGCGCCGAGCTGCTCAAGGATCTCGCGCCGCTCACCGTGCGAGCGGATCAGCACCGTCTCACCAACCCGCGCCTCCTCCGGCGCGGTGATCCGCCGCATGCCCTCGCGCTCCAGCTCAGCGACCACATTCTCATTATGGATGATGCTGCCGAGCATGGCGCCGCCATGCTCCCGCGCCGTCTCATGCGCGAGCCGGACCGCGCGCTCCACGCCGTAGCAGAAGCCAGCGGTCTTGGCAAGAAGGACTCTCACAGCGGCGCACCCCCTACCGCCTGCCCGCCGAGCGCGTAAGCCTCGCGCAGCACATCGTCGGCGATCTTCTGCAGCTCCTCCGAAGTCCCCCGCCGTCCCGTGATCGTCGGAACGTACGGCTCACCGAAGATAATGGTCGTTTTATGAAAGAGCTTTTTCTCGCCTCCCACGAATACCGGAATCAGCGTCGCGCCGGAGCGCACGCCGATCATGGCGATGCCGGAATGCGCGTGCGCGGGCAGCCCGTCGTGAAAGCCGATGCCGCCGTGGATCGTCGTCCCCTCCGGAAAGATGAGCAGATTTTCGCCCTCGTGGATGGCCTTCATCGCGGTCTTGACCGCCTGAATGTCCGTGCCCTCGCGGTTGACCGGAAACGCGCCGAGCGCGCGCAGGAACCAGCCCAGCAGCCGGTTTTGGAACAGTTCGACCTTGGCCATGAAATGCAGATGGTAGTCGATGGGCAGGCACAGGCCGATCAGCACCGGATCGATGTCGCTCGCATGGTTGGGGCAAAGCAGTACGCCGTGCTTCGGCAGGTTCTCCCGCCCCTTGACCTCCACCCGAAAAAACAGGCGCAGAAGCTGCCCGATCGCCCAGATGAAGCAAAACAGAACTCTCATTGCACCCTCTCCCGAATGATCTTCTCCAGCGCCTGCTCGCTCTGCGCGAAATCCAGCGCCGAGGTATCGACGATCACCGCGTCCTCGGCAGGCTTGAGCGGCGCGATGGCGCGGTGGGAATCGTTATTATCCCGCTCGACCAGCTCGCGCAGCACCTCGCCGTAGGGCTTCGGCGTACCGCGTTGCTCCAGCTCCAGACAGCGGCGCTTCGCGCGCACCTCGCTCGACGCGGTGAGGAATATCTTGACCTCCGCCTCCGGCAGAACGACCGTGCCAATGTCCCGTCCGTCCATAATGACGCTGTGCTGCCGCGCCATGTCGCGCTGCATCTCCAGCAGATAGGCGCGCACGGCCGGAAGCGCCGAGACCGCGCTCGCGTACATGGATATCTCCGGCAGGCGGATATCAGCGGTCACGTCCTCTCCGTTCAACAGCATATGCTGCAGGCCGTCTGCTTCATACCGCATGGCAATGTGAAGCTCCGGCAAAAGCGCGCTGACCGCCGCCTCGTCCCGCGGCTCGATCCCGCGGCGCTTCACCGCGCAGCCGATGGTGCGGTAGATCGCTCCTGTGTCCACATAAAGGATGTTCAGCTTCGCGGCGAGCGCCTTTGCGAGAGTGCTTTTCCCCGCACCGGAGGGGCCGTCCACCGCGACGGCATAGCGTTTTTCAGGCATACTGCTTGCTTCTTTCCGTAGTTTTATCTGTTAAGTAGAGACGCTTTATTGCTCCTGTAAATATTGGGCCGCCGCTTCACCGGCAGCCTTGCCGGTCGCCCATGCGATCTGCAGATTGAAGCCGCCGGTGTAGGCATCCACATCGATAAGCTCACCGGCAAAGTACAGCCCCTCGATCCTCTTGGATGCCATGGTCTTCGGGTCGCTCTCCCCCACCTTGACGCCGCCGGCGGTGAGGATGGCGTTCTCCACCGGCATAGGTGCGCGGACATCGATG
>R14__coassemble_1140_pt1 | contig 14174 bp, 10 predicted proteins | sample R14__metabat2_low_PE_047 | metagenome-assembled genome bin R14 | reverse complement strand
GGGCGCTTTATTCGGCCCCCCCCTCTCAATTTCAGGAAGAAAGGCAGGCCCGCGCCATGCCGGATGTTTTCCCCATTACCGATTTTGCCGCGCCGGAGCTGGACGTTTACGCGCGGCTGACCGAAAACCAGCTCGTGAACCGCGAGGACCCCGCGCAGGGGCTGTTCATCGCGGAAAGCCCCAAGGTCGTCGAGCGCGCGCTGAACGCAGGCTATGCGCCCGTCTCCTTTCTGATGGAGCCGCGCCACGTCGAAACGCAGGCCCGTGCCCTGCTCGCGCGCTGCGCGGGCGTGCCGGTCTATACGGCGGAGCTGGAGGTCTTGAAGCAGCTCACCGGCTTCCCGCTCACGCGCGGCATGCTCTGCGCCATGCGCCGCCGTCCCTTGCCGACAGTCGAGGAGGTCTGCGCGGGCGCAAGGCGCGTCGCCGTGCTGGAGGACGTGATGAATCCCACGAACGTCGGCGCGATCTTCCGCTCCGCGGCGGCGCTCGGCATGGACGCCGTACTGCTCACGACCGCGTGCAGCGACCCGCTCTACCGCCGCGCCATTCGCGTGAGCATGGGTACGGTCTTTCAGGTGCCGTGGACGTATCTTCCCGCGGGCGGAGCATGGCCGCAGACGCTCCGCGCCCTCGGCTTCACGACCGCCGCAATGGCGCTGTGCGATAACTCCCTGCCGCTTTACGACGCGCGGCTGAAGGCGGCGGAACGGCTTGCCGTCGTGCTGGGGACGGAGGGCGACGGTCTCGCCGCCTCGACCATCGCCGCGTGCGACTGCACGGTACGCATTCCGATGGCGCATGGCGTGGATTCGCTCAACGTCGCGGCGGCGAGCGCGGTCGCGTTTTACCAGCTCGCGGTGCTCGCGGGACTTTCGGAATAAAGGAAAAGCAGCTCGTGAGAGCTGCTTTTCCTTTTAATAGCGCTTGTCCAGATATTCAATGACGTCCGCCACCGCGCCGTCCCGACAGTGCGAAACAATGCGCGCGCCGGACTCCAGCACGGCAGGAATGGCGTTCGCGGGCGCAAACGGGACCGCGCTGACCGCCAGCATGGGCAGATCGTTCCCGTGGTCGCCGATGCAGTAGATGTCTCCCCGCGCCACGCCGAGCAGTTCGGCCAGCCGCAGAACCATGCCGCCCTTCGTCGCTCCGCGGACGGTCAGCTCGAGCAGATGCGCGCCGGAATAGATCAGCTCATATTCCCCGCTCCACGGCTGTCGGCGGATAAAGGCGCAGACCCTCTCCAGCACCGGCAGGTCCTCTTCAAAAAGGATCTTGATGATGGGCAGGTCGATCTCGGACACGTCCTGCACCGTCTGCGTCGCCGTGCGGGTGAGATGCTCGTGGCTGCGGATGTAGTCGTTGGGGTTCATGGCGTGGATGCGGCGGTCGTCGTGATAGACCTCGAAAGCGAGGTGCGGGAACTCCCGCAGCAGCACGCGCAGATGGTCGTAAATGCGCTCGGTGAAAAAGGCGGTGAAAAGATACCGTCCGGCACGGAAATCGTAGATCGCCGCGCCGTTGGCGATGACGGCGGGCGCACTCATCGGCACGGTACCGGCGTAGTCCGCGAAGGCGGGCAGCGCTCGGCCCGTGGAGATAGCGAACAGGCCGCCGTTTTGGATGAAATACTCCAGCGCCTCGCGGTTGCGCGGACACATGGGCGGCAGGTCGGTGCCGTTGTCCAGCGCCTCCTGCGTGCAAACGAGCGTATTGTCAAAGTCGCTGGCGAGCAGCACATGGTCAAATTTCCCCATGGCGCGCCGCCCTATTCGCCGGTCGGCGCGGTCGGTGCGCCGCCGTTTCCGCCGCTGCCGCGTCTGCCGCGTCCCCCGCGGCGATGGCTGCGGCGGCGGGGCTTATCGCCGCCCTCGGCGCCCGCGCCCTCGGTGATCTTCACCCCGTCGGACGGCGCGGGCTTCCTTTCGGCGTTATTCCTCCGCGCGGCGCTCCCGCGGCGCTCGCCGTTCTTTTCGGCGCTCTTTTCCGCGTCCTTTTCCGGACGCTTCGCCTTGCCGCCCTCCGCGCTCTCGGGCTTTGTCTCGGCGCGGCTCTCTCCGCCGCGTCCGCGTCCTCCGCGTCTGCCGCGTCCTCCGCGGCGGCGGCGTTCGCGCTTTTCGCCGCTCTCCGCCGCGTCTGCCGTGTTCTCCGCTCCGATCTCCACCGGACCGGCGGCAGGCTCGGAGAGCTCCAGCGCGCGGAACACCGGCGTGGGAGCGTTCTCCCGCTCGTTTTCCGCATCCTGCTTCACAAAGCGCTTGGGGCGCTCGGTGGGGATCTCGATGCCCTCGCGCGAGCCCTTGCCGTTGCGGAGCACGCAGACCTCGCAGTTGTGATAGCACTTCTGTCCCTCGGACGAATCGTCCAGCCGGACGTTGACCGTCTCGCGCACAAGGTTCACGGCGCTGACATTGCCCGGGCCGTCCGGCGTGAGGACGAAGGAATCGTTTTTCGGCATACGCTTGGCCGCGTCCTCATAGGCGTTCTGCTCATACTTCAGGCAGCACATGAGGCGGCCGCACGCGCCGGAAATTTTGGTGGGGTTCAAGCTGAGGTTCTGCGTCTTGGCCATTTTGATGGACACCGGCACAAAATCATCCAGAAACTGCGCGCAGCAGAACGGACGGCCGCAGATACCGAGGCCGCCGAGCATCTTCGCCTCGTCGCGCACACCGATCTGACGCAGCTCGATGCGCGCACGGAACACGCCCGCGAGGTCGCGCACCAGTTCACGGAAGTCTACGCGCCCCTCGGAGGTGAAGAAAAAGACGATCTTACTGCCGTCAAAATTGCACTCCACGCGCACGAGCTTCATATCCAGCGCGCGCTCGGCGATTTTCTTCTGGCAGATGCCGAAGGCCTCCTTCTCGCGCTGGCGGTTGTACTCCATCGTGCGCCTGTCGTTCTCCGTTGCGACGCGCACGAGCGGGCGCAGCGGGGGAACGACGGCCTTGTCGTCCACCTCATGATTCCCCGTCAGGCACTGGGCAAACTCCGTTCCCTGCGCCGTTTCGACGATAACGAACTCGCCCGCCTCGACCATGACGCCGTGCGGGTCAAAATAATACTCCTTGCAGCCGCCGCGAAAGCGGACGCCAATTACTTCAGTCAAAGGATTTCCTCCAATTCAACGGCGAGGCCGCCGAGCAGCGGGCCGACGCCGACATTATAGTTGCAGTGGTTCCGATAGGTCTCCAACGTTTCTATTGTGCCGAGGATTTGCGCTTTTGTCAAGCGGGAAGTTGTGAGAAGCCGCAAAGCCTCTTCATCGTGCGGTGTCTGCGGCGGCGCGCCGCAGAGCGCGCAGAGCGCGTCGGCAAACAGCACGCGCGTCTGTTCAAAGAGCGCGCCGAGCGCCTCGCGCGAGAGCTTCGCCGTCTCCAGCTCCACGAGAAAGGCGGTGCGCGCCGTTCCGCGCCCCTCCGCCAGCACCCGCGCGAACGCACGCGCCCGCTCGCCGCCGGTCTCCGCCGCGCCGTCCGGCGGGAGCTTGATCTCCACGCAGCGCGAGCGGATGGTCGGCAGCAGAGCGCTGCCGTTTTCCGCGCAGAAGAAAAACGCCGAATACGGCGGTCCCTCCTCCACCGTCTTGAGCAGCACGTTCTGGTCCTTTTCGTTCAGCACCGTGCAGTCGGGAAAAATATAGACCTTACAGGCCCCCTCGTTCGGGCGGATAAAGGCGTCCGTGCGCACAGCGCGGATCACGTCCACGGCGATCTCCGCGTGCTCGTCGTCGCGCACGGCGGCCACGTCGGGATGAATGCCCGCAAGCACCTTGCGGCAGTGCGCGCAGGCAAGACAGGGCTTGTCCGCCCCCGTGCATTCCAGCGCGGCGGCAGCGTAGCGCGCGGCCGTCAGGCGGTCGCCCGCGCCGGAGAAGATCAGCGCGTGGCCGAGCGCGCCGCGGCCCGCGGCGGCGCGGAGGCGCGCGGCGGTATTCGTTTTTGCAAAGCGTATCAGCTCGTCCATAGTTCCCTCCGCGTCTATTTTCTACAGTATACCGCAAATGAACGCGCAGTGCAAGAAACAAGAAAAAGGAAACGGCCCGTTTTTGGGCCGTTTCCCCTTGTCTGTCTCTGCTTCGCCGTTCAGGCCGCGTCGCCGGAATAGCTGCTGCCGCGGTAGGAGCCGCCGCCGAAGAAGTTATTAAAGAAATCCCAGGGGTTATAGTAATACCCGCCGGTGTTCGTGTCCGGCTGAGTGGTGCTCTCCTCGGTCAGGTCGCTCTTGGGGGCGCTGTCAAAGGTCAGCTCCACGGTCATCGTGCTGCCCTCACGGTAGATAGTAAAGGCCGCGGTGTCGCCCGCGCTGTAGCCCTTCTTGGCGGCCACAAGGTCCTCATAGCTGTCGATGGTCTTGTCGCCGATCTTGGTGATGACGTCGCCCATTTTGAGGCCCGCCTTATCCGCCGCACTGCCGTCCTCGACGGAGTAGACGAACACGCCCTTGCTGATGCTGTAGCGGTACTGCTGGGCCATGGTCGCGGTCAGCGTACCGGCGGAGATGCCGAGGTACGCCTTGTTCGTCACATAGCCGTTGGTCATGATGTCCTCGACCATGGAGACGACGTCGTTGATGGGGATGGCAAAGCCGATGCCCTCAACGGTGGTATTGGAATAGCTTGAATACTTCGCGGACACGATGCCGACGACCTCGCCGTAGCTGTTGAAGAGCGGACCGCCGGAGTTGCCGGGATTGATGGAGCAGTCGACCTGGATCATGTTGAACGGCGTGCCGTCTACATTGATCGCGCGGTCCACGCAGGAGACGATGCCCTGCGACATGGAGAACGTCAGCTCGCCGAGCGGATTGCCGACCGCCGCGACCGCCTCGCCGATCTGCAGGCTGCTCGAATCGCCGAGCACGACCGGCTGGAAGTCCGTGCCCTCGACCTTGATGACGGCGATATCGTAATCCTCATCGCCGCCGACGATGACCGCGTCATAGTCCGTGCCGTCGTAGGTCGTCACCTTAACGCTCGTTGCGCCGTCGATGACGTGGTAGTTCGTGAGGATATAGCCGTCCTTCGTGATGAAGAATCCGCTGCCGCTGGCCGCGGCTTCGGTCGTGCGGCCAAAGACGTTCGTTGTGGTGGACACATTGATGCTCACAACGCTGTTGACATTTGCGGCGTAGACCTCCGGCATGGTGAGCTGCTGCTTGCCGTCCACCTTGACCTGACGGACCTCGGCAACCTGACGGTCGGAGACCTCGATCTGCGTCGTGCCGTGCGCGGAGGTGACGGCGTGGTGTGTGATGCCTGCGCCGACCATGCCGCCGAGCAGCGCGCACGCCAGCGCCAGCGCCGTGAGCTTCAGGCCGAGACGGTTCTTTTTCGGCTTCTTCTCCTCCCACGGCTCAGCTCTCGTCTCCGTGCGCGGGACCTCGGTGTAGTCCACATCATGCACACGCTCCGCCTTGTCGCCCTTGCGGTAGCTGTAGTGGTACAGATTGTTTTCGTCTTCGTAATACATACAAAAGCCTCCTTGCATGAAGCATTGGTGTTTCTCTTGATGTTACCGATGATACCGCGCGTTTATGTCCATTTCATGAAGCGGAGATGGATTTTTTTGAACTTTTTCTGAATATGCGATGAAGATTTTTTGAAGAATGCCAAAAGCGGAAAAAATCACTTGCGCGGAAAAGTGGGATATACTACAATAAAGCCAATTTCAGGAAACGAAAGGAGCGCCGCCATGCTGAAGATCGAAGGGCTGAAGCTCGCATTGGGCGAGAGCGAGAGCCTGCTGCGTTCCCGCGCCGCGGCGGCGCTGCGCGTCAAGCCGGAGGCCATCCGCGCACTGCGCCCCCTGCGCCGCAGCATCGACGCGCGCGAGGGCGTGACCTTTATCTACACCGCCGCCGTCTCGCTCGACGGCGAGGAAAAGGCGCTGCGCCGCGCGAAAAGCAAAAACGTCAGCGTCTATGCGCCCGCCTATTACGAGCTGCCGCCGATGGCCGCTCCTCCCGCCGTGCGCCCCGTCGTCATCGGCGCAGGCCCTGCGGGGCTGTTCGCCGCGCTGGTGCTCGCGCGCTGCGGCGCGCGCCCCATCGTACTCGAGCGCGGCGAATGCGTCGAGCAGCGCCGCCGCGACGTCGAACGCTTCTGGGCGACGGGCGCGCTGAACGAGCGCTCCAACGTCCAGTTCGGCGAGGGCGGCGCGGGGACCTTCTCCGACGGCAAGCTCAACACCGGAACAAGGGACGTCCGCCACCGCTATATTTTAGAGACCTTCGCCGAGCACGGCGCGAGCGAAGACATTCTTCTCGACGCCAAGCCCCACATCGGCACGGACCGGCTCTACGTCGTTCTGCAAAATCTGCGGCGCGAGCTGCTCTCCCTCGGCTCCGAGGTGCGCTTCGGCCATCAGGTCATCGGACTGGACGCGAAAAACGGGCGGCTCGCCGCCCTTCGCATCGCCTCGCCGGAGGGGGACTACACTCTGCCCGCGGAGCAGGCCGTGCTCGCCCTCGGCCACAGCGCGCGGGACACCTTTGAAATGCTGCGCGCCGCCGGTCTCCCCATGGAGCCGAAGGCCTTTGCCGTGGGCGTCCGCATCGAGCACCGCCAGCGCGACATGGACGCGCAGCAATACAAGCAGTACGCGGGCCATCCCTCGCTTCCGCCCACCTCGTACAAGCTCTCCGTCCACACTTCGGCCGGACGCGGCGTGTTCTCGTTCTGTGTTTGCCCCGGCGGGCAGGTGGTCGCCGCGGCGAGCGAAGCAGGGCGCATGGTCACGAACGGCATGAGCGAGCTGGCGCGCGATGGTGAAAATATCAACGGCGGCCTACTCGTCTCCGTCACGCCGGAGGACCTTGGCGGCACGGATGTGCTCGCGGGCGTCGCCTTCCAGCGCAGGCTGGAGGAGGCCGCCTACGCCCTCGGCGGCGGGGGCTACGCCGCCCCCGCGCAGACCGTCGGCGATTTCCTTGCGCGCCGTCCCTCCACCGGTGCGGGGCGCGTTGTGCCGACCTATCGCCCCGCCGTGCGCTGGTGCGACCTGCACGAATGCCTGCCGCCCTTTGTCTGCGAGGCGCTGGAGGAGGCGCTGCCTCTGCTGGAGAAAAAGCTGCGCGGCTTTGCCGCGCCCGACGCGGTGCTCACCGCGGTGGAGACGCGCTCCAGCTCGCCCGTCCGCATCATGCGCGGCGAAGCCTATCAATCCCCCGCTCTGCGCGGGCTGTACCCCTGCGGCGAGGGCGCCGGCTATGCCGGCGGCATTCTCTCCGCCGCCGCGGACGGCATGCGCTGCGCGGAACAGATCATAAAGGAGCTTACACAACATGGCTAAAAAAATCGGTATCGTCATCGAATTTCGCAACGAGCATTATGAGCAGGTGCTGACCGAGGCGGCGGCGCGCTGCGGCTACACGGTCGAGTTCTTCCCCTCCAGCGCCGCGGCGGTCGGAAACGTGGACGACTGCGAGATCCTCTACGGTCATTGCTCGCGCAAGGTCGTTCAGAGCGCGAAGAACCTCAAATGGTATTGCTGCTGCTGGGCGGGCGTGGACCATTTCTGCGACGAGAGCATTTACCAGAATCCCGACTGCCTGCTCACCAACTCCTCCGGCGCCTACGGCACGACCATTTCCGAGCATCTCATCATGGTCTGTCTGATGCTACTGCGCCGCCAGATGGAATACACCGAGATCATCCGCGCGGGCGGCTGGGAAACGCTCCCCGGCGGCATCCGCTCGCTGCACGGCGCACGCATCACGGTCCTCGGCACGGGCGACATCGGCACGGAGTTTGCCCGCCGCGCGCAGGCCTTCCACCCCGCGTGCATCACCGGCGTGCGCCGCACGGTCAAGCCCTCCGATCCCGCGTTCACCTCCGTACACGCCATTTCAGAGCTGGACGGCGTTCTGCCCGAAACGGATCTTCTCGTGATGGCGCTGCCCTCCACCGCGGAGACCGCGGGCATCCTCTCGCGCGAGCGTCTTGCGCTGCTGCCGAAAACCGCCTATGTCGTGAACGTCGGCCGCGGCACCGCCATTGACCAGACGGCGCTCATCGAGGCGCTGGAGGCCGACCGTCTGGCGGGCGCGGCGCTCGACGTGGTCGTGCCCGAGCCGCTGCCCGCCGACCACCCGCTGCGCCGTGCGAAAAATTTGCTTCTCACCCCGCACGTCGCGGGCAACATGACCCTCGGCTACACCTGCGACAAGAGTGTGCAGATGTTCTGCGACGATCTGGAAAACTACGTTTCCGGCCGTCCGCTCGCGCATCTGGTCGACCGGAAGAGGGGCTATTAAAAATGACCTTTTCCCCCAAGACCTTTCTGCTGCGGCTGGCGCAGGGCTTCATCATCGGCGCGGGCGGCATCCTGCCGGGCATTTCCGGCGGCGTGCTGTCGGTCATCTTCGGCATCTACCGTCCGGTGATGGAGGTGCTCGCGCACCCGCTCGACGGACTGCGCCGCCACCTCTCCCTCCTGCTTCCGGTCGGCGTCGGCGCGGCGCTCGGCTTCCTGTGCGGCGGCGGGCTGATCCTCGTGCTCTTTGAAAGCTCGGAAAAGCTGGCGACCTGCCTTTTCATCGGCCTCATCCTCGGCACGATCCCGAGCCTGTGGGCCGAGGCGGGCGCGCAGGGGCGCGGAAAGGGCTCGTACCTTTCCTGCGCGGTCAGCTTTCTTGCCCTCTCCGCCATTCTGCTCTACGCGCAGTACGGCGCGTTCTATACGATGCAGGCAAACTTTTTCGGCTTTCTTTTCTGCGGCCTGCTCTGGGGCCTGAGCCTGATCGTTCCGGGCATGACGTCCTCCTCCATCCTGATGGCGGTCGGCCTGTTCACGCCGATGGCCGAGGGCTTTGCACGGCTCGATATGGCCGTGATCCTGCCGTGGCTGCTTGGCATGGCGCTCATCGTGCTGACGCTTGCCCGCGTGGTGAACTGGTGCTTCCAGACGCATTACCCGCTTTTCTACCATGCCGTGTTCGGCATCGTTCTGGCCTCGACCGTCGTCATCATCCCTCTGCACTACGACGGTGTGCGCGATGTACTTACCTGTCTGCTTGCCGCCGCTCTCGGCGCGCTCGCGGCATACTTCAGCGCAAGGATACAGCCCGCGGAGGACGCAAATAGATAACACAAATAGGTAAAAAGAAGGACGCTATCGCGTCCTTCTTCATTTTCTTTTCCGTCTCCCGTACACCCGCGCAAAGCGGCGCAGCAGCTCGTCGTAGAGAAACAGCAGCGCCGCGCCGAGCACAAAGGTCGCTGCAATGAGCCACGGGGCCGTCGCCGCCAGCTCGCGCGTCACCGCGTCGAGCCGGAACACAAAGACGATCAGCGCATACATCACGCCGACCGCGAGGACATACAGCCCCAGCTTGGCAAAAAAGCGCAGCATGCGGCTGCCGACCGCGTCCAGCCGCGGCTGCACGAGCGGATAGTAGCCCAAAAAGCAGAAGAGCAGCGCGGACTCCTTGTCCGGTCCCAGCAGCAGGCCAAGAAGCGCGGCGGCGCAGAAGCAGCACCACGCATAGCTCCCGCGGCACTCCTCGCGCACGGGCAGCAGGCAGGCCGACGCGAGCAGCGGACCGGCGTAGAACGCCAGCGGCAGCACGCCGCCGAGAAAAAGGAACAGCACCGCCAGCGCGCCGAGCATGCTCGCAAGCGCCAGCTCCCTTGTTTGTTGTCTCATGCGATCGCTCCTTACGGAAAAGCGCCGCCTGCAGGCGGCGCTTTCGGTTTATTCGTGGTCGGGTCCTTCCGCGCCGTCCCCGGCGGGCGCGCCCTCGGCGCTCTCGGCGGAAGGCTCCTGCGCGGACGCTTCCTCCGACGGCTTTTCCGCGTCCTCCCCGTCCGGCGCTTCGTCCTTCGCCGCCTCCGTATCCAGCGGCGGCATCTCGATCTTCTCGCTCGTCATGGCGATGTGTCTGGCGGGCGCCTCGATGGTGCTCGGTACGGAGGGCCGGAAACCGCCGTCCGCCTTGCGGGTCGAAGCGTAAGCATCCTCCACCGTCGCGGGGTCGCGGCCCTCGAGAATAGCGACCATTTCGCCGCCGGTGATCGTTTCCTTCTCCAGCAGATAGGCGACGACCTTGTGCATATCCTCCAGATTTTCCTCAATGACCTTCACCGCGTCGGCGTAGCACTTGTCCAGCAGCTCCTTGACCGCCTTGTCCATCACGGCGGCGGTGTCCTGCGCGCAGTCGAGGCCGTAGCCGCCGTCGAGATACTGGTTGCGGAGGCTGCCGAGGGCCATCATGCCGAACTCATCGCTCATGCCATACATGGCGACCATATTGCGCGCGATGCTCGTGGCCTCCTGAATGTCCTGCGAGGCGCCGTTGGTCATCGTGTGCATAACGACCTGCTCGGCGGCGCGGCCGCCCATGGAGACGGCGATCTTCGCCATCAGCTCGTCGCGGGTGCGCAGATTCGTCTTGTCCTCCTCCGGCATGAGGAGCGTATAGCCAAGGCTTCCCTCCGTGTGCGGGACAATGGTGATCTTCTGCACCGGCTCGGCGTTTTTCTGCTTGTAGGCAACCATCGCGTGACCGACCTCATGGTAAGCAACGAGCTTCTTTTCAAACTCGGTGAGCACGCTGTTTTTCTTTTCGCTGCCTGCGATGACAAACTCGAACGCGGCGAGCATATCCTCCTGCGCGACGAGCTTGCGGCCCTTGCGCACGGCGCGCAGCGCCGCTTCGTTCACGATGTTGGCAAGGTCCGCGCCCACGCAGCCCGCGGTCGCCAGCGCGACCTTCCGAAGATCAACGTCCTCGGCGAGCTTGATGCCGCGGGTGTGGACCTCGAGCGTGGCGATGCGGCCCGCAAGGTTGGGACGGTCGATGGTGATGCGGCGGTCGAAGCGGCCCGGACGCAGCAGCGCCTTATCCAGCACCTCGGGGCGGTTAGTCGCGGCGAGGACGATGATGCCCTTGCCCGGGTCGAAGCCGTCCATCTCGGCGAGCAGCTGGTTGAGCGTCTGCTCGCGCTCGTCGTTGCCGCCGAAGCGCGTGTCGCGCGTCTTGCCGATGGCGTCGATCTCGTCGATGAAGATGATGCAGGGCGCCACCTTCGAGGCCTCCGCGAACAGGTCGCGCACACGGCTGGCGCCGACGCCTACGAACATTTCCACAAAGCCGGAGCCGGAGATGGAGAAGAACGGCACGTTCGCCTCACCCGCCACGGCCTTGGCCAGCAGTGTTTTACCGGTTCCCGGAGGGCCGACGAGCAGCGCGCCCTTGGGCAGCTTCGCGCCGATGTCGGTATACTTCTGGGGATTGTGCAGGAAGTCGATGATCTCCACAAGGCTTTCCTTCGCCTCGTCCTGACCGGCCACATCGGCAAAGGTGACGCCGGTGGATTTTTCCATATAGACCTTCGCGTTGGCCTTGCCCACGCTGCCGAGGCCGCCGAAGCCGCCTCCGCCGGTCTTTTTGCTGATAAAGCGCATCATGAGCAGGAACGCGCCGACCATCAGCGCGGTGGGCAGGACGTAGTTGACCATGATGAGCATGAGCCACGAGGTCTCCGGCTCATCGGGCTTATAGAACTTGACGCCATGCTCGTCGAGCAGAGTGAGCAGGTCCGGATCGCTAAGCCGCGTGGTATAGAGCGCGTAGTCCTTGCTGTAGGTCTTTCCCTCCTCGTCGGTGTAGACGAAGCCCTCCACCGGCGTGAGGTTCAGATCATTGTCCGTGATCTCGACCTCGGCGATCTTGTCCTCGCGCACCAGCTCCAGAAATTCATCGTAGCGAATGAATTTCGTGGTCTCCGCCTTGCGCGCCGTATCCATCGCCGAGAGCATATAGTTGAAGCCGATGGTCAGCACCAGCGCCCAGATGAGCAGCGAAAGCACACCCTTGCGGCGGTCGCCCCCGTTCCGGTTCTTGTTGTTCTTATCGTTTTGGTCCATGCCTGTCGTTCCTTTCGGTATCGTATCGCCGCAAAGCGCGGCGGGAGTCTTTCATTTTTCTGTATTTTAGCATAGCCCCCGCGGTTTCACAAGCGGGGCGGTATGAATTTTCGGTGAATTTTTGGTCCCTTCCCTCTTTATCTTATTCTCTGCGTGTGATATACTGCGTTATGTATACGAATTTTGACTGGGAGGATCGGTTTATGTCGAACGATTATCCGAAAGAGAAGAAAATGCCCCGCGGGGGCTTTGACCGCGGCGCGGACAAGCCGCGCGCCCCGCGTGAAGCCCTCCCGCGCACGAACGAGCGCGTTCCCATGCGCGAGCGCGACGCGGAGGCCGACGGACTGATCGAGGGGCGCAACGCCGTGACCGAGGCGCTGCGCGCCGGAACGCCCATTGATAAGATCCTGATCGCGCGCGGCGAGACGGACAAAACGCTCGGCCACATCGCCTCGACTGCCCGCGACGCGGGCATCGTGGTGGTCGAGGCCGACCGCCGCAAGCTGGACTTCATGAGCGCGACGCACGCCCACCAGGGCGTGATCGCCATTGCCGCCGTGCGTGAATATGCCAGCGTGGAGGACATTCTTGCCGCCGTCCGCGAGCGCGGAGAAGTCCCCCTGCTCGTCGTGTGCGACGAGATCAGCGACCCGCACAACCTCGGCGCCATTATCCGCACGGCGGAGTGCGCGGGCGCGCACGGCGTCATCATCCCCAAGCGCCGCAGCGCGGGGCTGACGAGCATCGTCGGCAAAACGAGCGCGGGCGCGGTGAGCTACCTGCCCGTCGCGCGCGTGCCGAATATCCCCACTCTCCTCAAGGACCTGCAGAAGCAGGGCATTTGGGTCTTCGGCACAGCCGCCGAGGGTACGACGGACCTCTACAGCGCCGACCTCAAGGGCCCCGCCGCCATCGTCATCGGCAGCGAGGGCGACGGCATGGGTCGGCTCGTGCGCGAGGGCTGCGATTTCCTCGTCAGCATTCCGATGAAGGGGCATATTTCGTCTCTCAACGCCTCGGCCGCCGCCGCCATTCTTCTTTATGAGGCGGTGCGTCAGCGCCTTGGCTGACGCCATGCCCGCAAGCTCCCGAAAAGCCGCGCGTTCCCGCGCGATGGAACCGAAACGATATGGAACACAAGAACGATCTGGAATTTGAACAAACGCTCGCCGAATCCGAATGGCTCCTGCGCGACGCGGCCCGCAGCGCGTCGGACGAAGCGGAGCCGACGCTGGAGAGCATTCTGGCCGAATTCGGCTCCGGCCGGACGCAGAGCGAAGCGCCCGCCGACGCCTCGCTGCCCGCCGCGCCGAGGCCCGTCCGCGCCGAAACGCCGCGGGATACTGCGCCGCCGTTCCCCTCCGCTGGGCCGGAGGACGCTGCGTTCGCAGACGCGCCCGCGCCGGAGGAAGCGCCGGACGCGGCGCAGGAGACCATGAGTCTGCAGGACGTGCTGGAGAGCACCGTGCAGTCCGTGCTGGAAGCGGACGATGCCGCGGCGGAAACACCCGAACTGCTGCCGCCGAAGCGCCGCGGCCTGTTCTCCCGCAAACGGCTGCGCGACACCGAGCCGCTTTATTCCGACGCTTCGTCCGAAGCGCCGGAGGCGGACGAGCCGGAGGGACCGGAGGACTTTTTTGCCGAGGACTTCGGCGAACAGGAGGCCGAGCCGGAGCCGCCCGCCGAGGAGCTGGCCGCCGATTACCGTGAGAGCGCGGGCGCGGGCCGCAGCAGCGCGCAGGCCGCGCTGTTCGTCACGGCGCTCGTCTGGCTCGCCCTGCTGCTTGACCGCTTCGGCGTCATGCCTGCCCTCTTTGCCGAGGAACGGCTACTGAACTGCCTGCCCTTTTTCATCGCCGAGCTGCTCGTCTGCGTCCTCGGACGCGACGTGTTCGTTTATGCTGCCGAGCAGTTGTGCGCCCGGACCGTCACCTATGAGCTGCTCTCCGTGCTCGCCTGCGCGGTCACGCTCGCGGACACGGCGCTGGCCTTCTTTCTGCCGGAGCGCGCGGCGCTTGCCGCGCCGTTCCACGCGGTCGCCATGCTCGGCATGACCGCCGCGCTCTGGGGCCGCAGCCTGCTCTTTTCCGCGCTGCACGATACGTTTCGTGTCGCCGCTGTCGGTGAGCCGGACTACCTCGTCACCGTCACCGCGGGCGGCGCCGCCAAGCGCCGCGGCGGAGCCGCGGGCTTTACCCGCTGCGCGCAGCGTGAGGACGCCGCCTCCCACTGGCAGAATATCCTGCTGCCGCTGCTGCTCGCTGCCTCGCTCGTATTTGCCGTGCTCTCCACGCT
>R14__coassemble_1042_pt1 | contig 15319 bp, 11 predicted proteins | sample R14__metabat2_low_PE_047 | metagenome-assembled genome bin R14 | reverse complement strand
CGAGGACGATGAGCAGGGTGTAGCAGGACTGAATGAGGATGCCTTCGATGTAATACCAGCTAAACATACCGTTCCTCCCTCCTTACGCCTTGTCTTCCACGACCTTGCCCATCAGTCCGGACGGCTTGATGATAAGGACGAGGATCAGAAGTCCGTACACGAACAGGTCGCGCAGGTTGGAGTTGAAGGACGCGACGAAGATCTCCATGATGCCGAGCAGCACCGAGCCGACGATCGCGCCGGGGAGACTGCCGAGACCGCCGAACACCGCCGCGACAAAGGACTTGTTCGTGACCTGACCGATGGTTGGCTTGACGATGAAGCGCATGCCGTAGAGCATACCGGCAAAGCCGGCGAGCACGCCGCCCATGAGGAAGATGATGAAGATCACGAGATCGCCGTTGATGCCCATGAGGGTCGAGGCCTTCTCGCTATACGAGCAGGCGCGGATGGCAAGGCCGACCTTGGTTTTCTGTATGATGAACATCAAAATCAGCAGCGCGACGGCTGAGACTACGATCATCAGCAGACTGTCGACGCCGAGGGAGATCCCGCCGATGTTGATGCGGTTATCGAAGATCGGGGGGTAGTTTCTGGGAGTCCCGTCGATGGTGGCGATGACGAAGTTTTCAAGGAAGATGGACGCGCCCATCGCCGAAATGATGAAGTACAGGGACGGGGCGTGGCGCTTGCGCAGCGGCGAGTAGACCAGCCGCTCGATGATGACGGCGAGCAGTCCGCTGCCCACGCCGCACAGCGCAAACGCCGCGAGGAACGGGACGTTCAGCGCCGTAAGTGCAAAATAACCCACATAAGCGCCGACCATAATGACGCCTCCGTGGGCAAAGTTGGAAAAGTTCATGATACTGTAGACCAGCGAATAGCCGACCGACATCAGCGCGTACATGCCGCCGAGACAGATGCCGTTGACCAGCTGCTGGAGAAAATATTCAGGGCCCATATCAGTCTCCTTTTGTCCTGTTAACCTTGGGCGCCCCATGCGGGGCGCCCAAGTGTCGAAAGGGTGCTTGTTTTTATGCCTTGACGCAAGGCTTAGTCCGCGGCGATGTAGGTCTCGAAGACGTAGGTCTTGTTCTTGCCGTCGATGCGCTCCACGCAGCCGGACTTGCCGACAGGGTTGTGGTCCTCGGCGGAGATCTTGATCTTGCCGGCCATACCGTCGACCTCGACCTGAGAGTAAGCGTCGGCGATGGCCTGCGGGTCATCGCTGCCGGCCTTCTCGACCGCCGCGCACCAGAGCAGGAACGCGTCGTGCGCCATGTAGCCGTTCAGCTCCATCTTGGCGCCGTTGTACTTCTCGGCATACTCCTTGCGGAAGGAGTCGCCCGCGGGATCGACGAGAGAGACGTGGTTGATGACGTAGGAGCCGTCCACCGCGTCGGCGGCGTCAAAGAGGACCTCGGACGCGCAGCCGTCGCCGCCGAGCATCGGCAGGTCAATGCCGAGGGTGCGGGCCTGCTTGTGGATCATGATGAAATCCTGATAGAAGATCGGGGTGAAGATGATCTGCGGATCGGCTTCCTTGATCTTGGTCAGCTGCGCGGTGAAGTCGGTGTCGCCCGCAGTGTAGCCCTCGTCGGCCACGATGGTGCCGCCCTTGGCCTCGAAGACCTTGACGAAGTTATCCTTCAGGCCGAGCGCGTAGTCGTCGTTGACGTCGTAGAGAATGGCGGCCTTGTCAAAGCCGAGGTTATCGTACACGAACGTACCGGCGATCTTGCCCTGCTGGGGATCGAGGAAGCAGACACGGAAGTTGTATTCCTTCAGCTTGCCGTCCTGCACGGTGACCTTCTCGTTGGTCGCCACGGTGGACATGTCGGAGATCTTGTACTGGTCGAGAACGGACTGGATGGCGATGCACTGGCCGGAGGCGTTCGGGCCGATGATCGCGCAGACCTGATCCTGCGCGCACAGGCGCTTGGCGACGTTGACCGCCTCCTGCGCGTCGCCCTTGGTGTCGTAGCAGATCAGCTCGATCTGCTTGCCGAGCAGGCCGCCGTTGGCGTTGAGGTCTTCGACCATCATTTTAAGGGTCTGGCTTTCGCAGGTGCCGTAGGCCGCCTGATCGCCGGTGAGCGAGCCCATCCAGCCGAGCTTGATGGTGTCGCTTTCGCCGCCTCCGTCGTCCTTCTTGCCGCAGCCGACGAACAGCGTCGCAAGCAGCAGGCAGGCGAGGGCAAGAGCAATGAGCTTCTTCATGGTTTTGCGCATGGTTTGGATCCTCCTTCAATTTGTTGTGACCGCCTTCCTTCCAGAGCGGTCAGGGGTTGCAGGGTGGGATGTCCGCCGTGCGGAGCCGCTCCCCGGCGAGGCCGTCCATACCGATATGTATGAGACTGGAGGGCCGGAAATGTGTGCCGGAGTGCATTTTCAAAATAACATCTCGTCGGGCTATTGTCAAGCTATATCATAAAATAGTTCTGCGACAATATATTTTTGTTCAAAATAACGAATAATTGTCAAGCGCAGCAAAAAACGGCGCGAAAAAAAGGCCCCGGCGGTCGAAAACCGCCGAGGCCGCGGGGGTATCCCGGTATTTACATTTCTTTGCAAACGCAGCCGGAAAATCACAAATGTCCGTTCTGGAGCGCTACCTTTTTACGGAAATCGCCGGGCGTCATCACCTTGAAGCGCAGGAAATTGCGGTTAAAGGTCTTGACGTTTGCGTAGCCGACCTCCATGGCGATGTAGGTCACGGTCTGGTCCGTGGTGAGCAGCAGCTCCGCCGCCCGGTTGATGCGCGTGTAATTGAGGAACTCCTCGAAGTTTTTTTCCACCTGCAGCATGAGCGCGTGGTTCATTTCGGCGGCGGTGAAGCCGAACTGCTCGGCGACCGCGCGCGCGGAGAGCGGCTCATGGTAGCTGCGGCAGATGTACTCCACCAGCGCGTAAATGCGCCGGTCGCTCTCGATGCGGCAGATGCTCTCGACCTTCTGGTAGGTCTTGCGGTAGTCGTTGATGCGCATACCGACGCGCGCGGAGAACACCTTGGAGATGTGCGAGGCATCCACATAGCCGAGGGCGGCGGCGATCTCCTCGAGCGTAAGGTCCGTATAGAGCAGGTAGTTGGCTGTCTTGCCGATGCGCATTTCGTTGAGCAGATCGAAGAACGACAGGCCCGTCATGCCGCTGATGTAACCGCTCAGGCTGCTTTCGGAAACGTAGAAAAGCCGCGCGAGGGCCTTGAGCGTCAGCTTCTCGCCCGTATGGCAGTACATATAGCGCAGTATCTCGCTCATGTCCGGCGCGGCGGGCGCTTCGGCGCAGCGGTCCTCCGCGCTCTGCTCGGCGCGGAAGCGCTCCATGCGGATGACCAGCTCCACCAGCCGGTTCACGACCGCGAGCGAGCCGAGGATCTTCGGCGGCGCTTCGCCGAGAATGGACTCCAGCCCGACCTCCTCGCGCAGAGAGAGGAAGAACTGCTCCATGCTCCGCGCCTGCCCCTCGTTGCAGTAGAGGGCGGGCTGCCGCTCGATGTGCGAGAGCCAGTCCACCGCGCTGCCGCGCTCGTCGGAAAAGGCGCGGATATAGCGGTTGAGCGTGTGGAGGTTGTAGATCACAAGATGGTACTGGAGCGGCTCCGAGACCTCGGTCACCACTGTGATCTGCCACGGCAGAATGCTCAGCAGCGTGTTGGGCCGCAGCTCCACGTCGCGTCCCTGCACGCGGATGGTGCCATGCCCCTCGCAGATATAGAGAAAACGGGCCTCCTGATGGATCAGGGGGGCGGTCGGCGCTTCGATGACCTCGTTATCGAAGGAGCAGAGCTTGCTCCGGTCAAGGCGGGAGCGCTCAAAGGATTGCATCGCGGCAAGGTCTTTCATATCGGTTACCTCATTCGGTCCGCGCCCACAGGCGCGGGGTTGCCATACGCGTTGGATCGGTGTATAGTATACCGCAGGTCCCGCACGCTTGGCAAGTGCCAGAAGTGCCGCGGTGAAGCGGCACGGCGGAGGGATCGCCGCGCAAATTTGCCGTTAAGTACAAGAAAAATGACCGAAAATGTCCAGCATTTTCCCGTGAAATTGGTATGCTGTGTACAGAACTTGAAAATTTTCCCCTTATTTGGGGCTATTTATCTTAAGGAGGACATTCCCATGCCTGTCAATCTCAAAGGCCGTTCTTTTCTGACCCTGAAGGATTTCACCCCCGATGAGATCCGCTATATGCTCAACCTCGCCGCCGACCTCAAGGCCAAGAAGCGCGCCGGTATCCGCGGTGACCTGCTCGCGGGCAAGAACATCGTTCTGCTTTTCGAGAAGACCTCCACCCGCACCCGCTGCGCGTTTGAGGTCGCCGCCTATGACGAGGGCGCGCACGTCACGTTCCTCGATTCCAAGTCCTCCCAGATGGGCAAGAAGGAAACGATGGTCGACACCGCGAAGGTCCTCGGCCGCTTCTTCGACGGCATCGAGTACCGCGGCTACGACCAGAAGGTCGTCGAGGGCCTCGCCGCCAACGCAGGCGTTCCCGTGTGGAACGGCCTGACCGACGTCGATCACCCCACGCAGGCTCTGGCCGATATTCTCACCCTGATGGAGAACACCAAGAAGCCGCTCAACAAGTGCAAGCTCGTCTTCTGCGGCGACACGCGCAACAACGTGGCCTACTGCCTGATGTACATCTGCGCCAAGCTCGGCATGCACTATGTCGGCTGGGGCCCGAAGGAGCTTGCTCCCGCCGCCGACGTCATCGCCTACTGCGAGGGCGTTGCCAAGGAGACCGGCGCCGTCATCGAGTACGGCGAGGACAAGGCTCTGCTCAAGGGCGCGGACGCTCTCTACACCGACATCTGGGCTTCCATGGGCGAGGAGGACAAGATCCCCGAGCGCGTGAAGCAGCTCACCCCCTATAAGGTCACCGGCGACGTGATGAAGGCGACCGAGAACAGCGACTGCATCTTCCTGCACTGCCTGCCCTCCTTCCACGACTTCGACACCACCATGGCCAAGAGCCAGATGGACCTCGGCTACGACATCCGCGAGGTCACCGACGAGGTGTTCCTCTCCCCCAACTCCAAGGTGTTCGACGAGGCGGAGAACCGCATGCACACCATCAAGGCCGTCATGGTCGCCACCATCGGCAACGTCTGATTTTGATACCTTCGCCCACGGGCGACGATCTTTTCTTCACCAAGGCAAGGGCCTCCGGCATGTGCCGGAGGCCCTTGCCTGTATTCAGAAGCGCTCGCGGCGCTTTTCCTTTTCCAGATAGATCATCAGTGCGGCGAGGTCGGCGGGCGACACGCCGGAAATGCGCCCCGCCTGTCCGAGAGAGCGTGGACGGATGGCGGCGAGCTTTTCCCGCGCCTCCAGACGCAGGCCCTCGATGCCGGAATAATCGAGGTCCTCGGGCAGCAGGCGGCTCTCCAGCCGCACGAACTCCTCTACCTCCGCCCTCTGGCGGCGGATGTAGCCCTCGTATTTCACGGTGATCTCCACCTGCTCGGCGATGTCCCTCGGGCAGGCGGCGCAGCCGCCGTCAAACGCGCGCAGGTCGTCGTAGCGCAGCTGCGGGCGGCGCAGCAGCGCAATGAGCGGGCTGCCGTCCGTGATCTCCGCCGTGCCGCGAGAGCGCAGCAGGGCGTTGAGCGGCTCGCTCGCGGGAAGGCCGATGTGCTCCAGCCGACGGACCTCCCGCGCGACGGCGGCGTACTTCTCCTCCACGGCGGCGAGCCGTTCGTCGGAGACGAGGCCGATATCGTGGCCGATGCGCGTGAGGCGCTGGTCGGCGTTGTCCTGCCGCAGCAGCAATCGGTACTCGCTGCGGCTGGTCATGATGCGGTAGGGCTCGTTCGTCCCCTTGGTCACAAGGTCGTCGATGAGCGTGCCGATGTAGCTCTCCGAGCGGGAGAGGAGAAAGGGCGGCTGCCCCGCGATCTTCCGCGCAGCGTTCACGCCCGCGGCAAAGCCCTGCACGGCAGCCTCCTCATAGCCGGACGAGCCGTTGAACTGCCCCGCGCCGTAAAGCCCCGCGACGGCCTTTGTTTCCAGCGTCGGCTTGAGCGCGGTGGGATCGATGCAGTCGTATTCGATGGCGTAGGCGGGACGCATGATCTCCGCATGCTCCAGCCCGGGAATGGTGTGGACCATCCGCACCTGCACCTCCTCCGGCATGGAGGAGGAAAAGCCCTGTATATACAGCTCCTCCGTATCCAGCCCCATCGGTTCGATGAAAAGCTGGTGGCGCGGCTTGTCCGCGAAGCGGACGATCTTGGTCTCGATGCTGGGGCAGTAGCGCGGGCCGACGCCCTCGATCACGCCGGAGTAGATGGGGCTGCGGTCAAGGTTTCCACGGATGATGCGGTGCGTTTCCCCATTCGTATAGGTAAGGTAGCACACGGCCTGATTGCAGGGGACATGCTCCGTCGTGAACGAGAATGGCAGCGGGTCGGCGTCGCCGTCCTGCCGCTCCATCTTGGAAAAATCGACGCTGCGGGCGTTGATGCGCGGCGGAGTGCCGGTCTTGAAGCGGCGCAGGGGAAGTCCCAGCGCGCGCAGCTGCTCCGCGAGCGGAAGGCTCGCGTGCATGCCGTCCGGCCCGCTCGACCGGATGCATTCGCCCACGATGGTCCGTCCGTCAAGATAGGTGCCGGAGCAGAGGATCACGGCCTTTGCGCCGAACACCGCGCCCGTCGCGGTGACCACGCCCGTGACGGCGCCGTTCTCCACACGCACCTCGACGATCTCCGTCTGCCGGAGCGTCAGGTTCTCCTGCCGTTCGAGCGTGTGCTTCATGATCTCCTGATAGCGGCGGCGGTCCGCCTGCGCGCGCAGGGACCACACGGCGGGGCCCTTGCCGCGGTTGAGCAGCCGGTACTGGATGCAGGCGCGGTCCGCGGCCTTTGCCATCTCGCCGCCGAGCGCGTCCAGCTCGCGCACAAGGTGCCCTTTGCCCGTGCCGCCGATGGCGGGGTTGCAGGGCATATTGCCGACCGCGTCAAGATTGATGGTGAAGCAGACCGTTTTCCGGCCCAGCCGGGCGCTTGCGAGCGCGGCCTCGATGCCGGCATGGCCCGCGCCGATCACGGCGACTTCATAGCTTCCGGCGAAGTATTCCTGCATGGGTCATTCCTCCCGTTCCAGGGTAATGACCGCCACCTGCGGGCGGTTGAATAGACGCGGCAGCCAGCGGGGCGAGTTGCCCAGCCCGCGCGAGACAAAAACCTCCGCGCCCGCGCAGTCCTCATCCGTGCAGCGGTAAAAGCCGCTGGTAAAGGACGGAAAAAGCGTCATGCCCGAATCGATCAGGCCGTCGGTAAAGGGCAGGCGCCAGATGCCGCCGTGCGCGTGGCCCGAAAGCGTCAGGTCCGCACCGAGACGGCAGTAGTGTCCGTTGAAAAGATTGTTGCGGTGGGCAAGCAGCAGCCAGAACGGGTCGGCGCTGGCCGCGCGGACCTCGGCGGCAAGCTGCTCGGGCGTTTTCTGGTCGGCATAGCCGTTGGGGTCGTGAATGCCGGCCAGCACGATGGCGTCGCCGTTCCGCTCCAGCGTGACGAACTCGTTCTGCAGGCAGGTCACGCCGTATTGGGAGAAGGCCGCCACCGTCTCGACTGCGCGGTGCGCGCCCCACTCGTGATTGCCCGTGACGTAGTAGACCGGCGCAAGGGCGGCAAGGCCGCGCAGCAGCGTTTCCAGCTCGGCGGCGGTAGAATGCTCATCGACAAAATCGCCGGTAAGCACGATAAGCTCCGGCTCTGCCGCGGCGACGGCGGCGAGCAGCCGTTCGTCCCGCGCGCCGAAATGACGGCCATGCAGGTCGCTGAGCTGCACGATGCGCAAGCCGTCAAAGCCGGCGGGCAGACGGGCGGAGGAAAAAATATATTCGTCTGTCTCAAGGCTCGTATTCCCCCACCAGACGGCGGCGAAAAGCAAAAGGACAAGCGCGGAGGCAAGAATACGGCGCTTTTTGCGAAAATGCTTCATAAATTCTCCCGATAAGAAATAGCAATATATTTTATCATAGTTGTACACGGGGCAGCAAAGAAAATAAACGGGCATACCGCACAAATAATCAGCACAATATTTAGTAAATATGTTGAAATCTTGACTTGCATTTTTGACAGGGACGTGATATCATACATTTGAAATTGAAAAGAGAAAGGAGCGTGAGAACCAATATGTTTGAAAACTTCAAGGGCTTTGACGTCGATGACATGATCTTCGGCAGCACAGAGCAGATCGTCAGCGAGCGCTGAGCGACCGGAACGGGACCACGCAGGAATGCGTGGGTTTTTTGTTTTTATGGGGCAGTTTGCACCGTTGACGATAAAAAAGGAAGAAGATCCGCCGAAAAGGGCGGATTTTTCTTGCCTTTCGCACACCGGTATGATATACTTTTTCGGCTAATGCAGTAAGAGCGGAGGAGAACACAATGGCGGTTATCGAATACGATTCCTACAAACAAAAGCTGCTCGCTATGGGCGATACCTTTGAGAACCTGAAAAAAGCGCTGGACATCGAGGCGGCAAAGCATGAGATCATGCGGCTGGAGGCAGAGGCCCACGAGGAGGGCTTCTGGAACGATGTGGAGCGCTCACAGGCCAACCAGATGCGCACCAAGCAGCTTCAGAACAAGGTCCACCGTTTTGAAAAGCTCGTTTCGACGCGCGACGATCTGCTCGCCCTCATCGAAATGGGCAACGAGATGGACGATGCGAGCCTGCTCCCCGAGCTGGAGGAGGGCTTTGCCGACCTTGAGAAAAGGACCGAGGAGGTCCGCCTGACGACGCTCCTCTCCGGCGAGTACGATAACTGCAACGCCATCCTCACGTTCCACGCGGGCGCGGGCGGCACCGAGGCGCAGGACTGGACGCAGATGCTCTACCGCATGTATATGCAGTGGTGCGGCAAGCATGGCTTCGAGTTCGAGATGATGGATTATATCGACGGCGAGGAGGCGGGCATCAAGAGCGCGACCGTAATGGTCAAGGGCGAGAACGCCTACGGCTATCTCAAGAGCGAAAACGGCGTCCACCGTCTGGTCCGCGTGTCTCCCTTTGACGCGAACGCCCGCCGCCAGACGAGCTTCGCCGCGCTGGAGGTCATGCCGGAGCTTCCCAACGACATCGAAGTGGATATCCGCCCCGAGGACATTGAGATGCAGGTCTACCGCTCCTCCGGCGCGGGCGGCCAGCACGTCAACAAGACCAGCTCGGCGGTGCGCCTGATCCATATTCCTACCGGCATCGTCACCGCCTGCCAGACGCAGCGCTCGCAGTTCCAGAACCGCGACTACGCCATGCAGATGCTCAAATCCAAGCTGATGGAGCTGAAGATCCAGCAGCACGCGGAAAAGATCAGCGACCTCAAGGGCGTGCAGCTCAAGATCGAGTGGGGCAGCCAGATCCGCTCCTATGTCTTCATGCCGTACCAGCTCGTCAAGGACACGCGCACGGACTACGAGACCGGCAACATTCAGGCGGTCATGGACGGCGATCTCGACGGCTTCATCAACGCCTACCTCACCAAAGCCGCGAACGGCGAACTAAAAAAATAAGGAAAAGGTGCTCTGTCTGCCGGACGGAGCACCCTTTCACGCACGGAGATATGAAAATGGACGAAAATATCAGAGAAGAAATGGCGCGGGAAAACAAAATGGGGACCATGCCGGTCGGCAGGCTGCTGTTCAGCATGGCGGTGCCGATGATGGTATCCATGCTGTTTCAGGCGCTCTACAATGTGGTGGACAGCATTTTTGTGGCAAGGCTCAGCCAGGACGCGATGAACGCCGTATCACTCGCGTTCCCGCTGCAAACACTGTGCATTGCCTTTTCCGGCGGCACGGGCGTGGGCATGAACGCGCTGCTCTCCCGCTCGCTGGGCGAGAGAAATCAGGCGGGCGCGGACCGCGCCGCGAATGTGGGACTGTTTTTGACGCTATGCAATTTCGCGCTCTTTGCCCTCATCGGCTGGACGCTGGCGGAGCCGTTTTTCCGCTTCCAGACGGATAACCCGCAGATCATTGCCTACGGGCGCGACTATGTGACCATCTGCATCGGCTGCGCGATCGGCTTGTTTTTTCAGATGTACACCGAGCGGCTGCTGCAGTCCACGGGCCGCACGAGCCTGTCCATGATCACGCAGATCGCCGGCGCGGCCATCAACATCGTGCTCGACCCCATCCTCATTTTCGGTCTGTTCGGTTTCCCGCGGCTGGAGGTCGCGGGCGCGGCCATCGCCACCGTCGTCGGGCAGCTCGTCGGCTCGGCCATCGGCTTCTACCTGAACCTGACGCGCAATCCGGACGTGCATCTGCGCCGCCACGATATCCGCCCCCACGCCGCCACCATTCGGGAGATCTATGCCGTCGGCATTCCGTCCATCATCATGCAGTCCATCGGCTCGGTCATGGTGTTCGGCATGAACAAAATACTGATCTCCTTTACCGAGGCGGCGACGGCGGTGTTCGGCGCGTACTTCAAGCTCCAGAGCTTCATCTTCATGCCCATCTTCGGACTGAACAACGCCATGGTGCCCATCATTTCCTATAACTTCGGCGCGGGCAAGCCGGAGCGCTTCCACAGGACCATCCGTCTTTCCGCCATCACAGCCATCGTCATCATGTTCGTGGGGCTCGGCCTGTTCGAGACCATTCCGCATGTTCTGCTCAGCCTCTTTTCCCCCTCGGAGGAGATGCTTGCCATCGGCAGGGTCGCGCTGCGTATCATCGGCCTGACCTTCCCGCTCGCGGGCTTCTGCATCGTCTCGGGCAGCGTTTTTCAGGCGCTCGGCACCCCGTTCTACAGTCTGATCGTTTCTGTCTGCCGCCAGATCTGTGTGCTGCTTCCGGTGGCGTATCTGCTCTCCCGCACGGGGCGGCTCGAGCTGGTGTGGTGGTCCTTCCCCATCGCGGAGCTGGTGAGCCTGACGCTTTCGGCTGTCTTCCTGCGGCGCACCCTGCGTCTGGCCAACGAACGGCTCTCAGGCCGTTAAAAACGAAAAATGAGAGCCGGTCCGATGGACCGGCTCTCACTTTTATGACTTCAGGAATTCCTGCGGATCGACCGGCTGCCCGTCCCGCGCAACGGAGAAGTGCAGATGCGGCGTCATGGCTGCCTCGGCAAGCGAGGTCGTACCGACTGCGCCGATGACCTGTCCGGCGGAGACGTACTGCTCCGGTGAAACGGTCGGAACGCTCTGGAGGTTGGAGTAGGTGGTCTCATAGCCGCCGTCGTGCGCGATGACCACAGTGGTCCCCATCAGATCGTCCTCGGCGACGGACAGCACCGTGCCGGAGCAGGCGGCGAGCACCTGCGTCCCCGCAGGAGCCTTGATGTCCATGCCGTCATGGGTGCGCCAGTCGGCAAGCGTCTCGCTGTAGATCAGCTCGTCCATGCTGAACGCAGCGACGGTCTCCCCGCTCAGCGGTGAAACGATGAGCCGCGGCGCGATGGGGGTGACCGGCTCGGTGACCTCCGGCTCCGGCTCGGGGACCGTGACCTCAACAACGGACTGCACCGGCTCCGCCGGCGCTTCGTCCTCCGGCTCCGGCAGCACCGGAGCCGTCGGCGCGGCGGAAATGGGGGCGGTGGCCGGCGGGTCCGGCACCGGTGTCGGCGGTTTGTGCCCAGGGGAAGGAAGCAGCATCCAATAGCCCGCGACGGCCAGCGCCGTCAGTCCGAGGAACAGGGCTATGTATAAGCCCGTCCCGCTCATAAGGTGCCGCGTGCTGCGGCGTTTGGGATCATTCATACGCATATCCTTTCTGCCCGAAGCGGGCCATACCATGAAAAAGCTCTGACGGTATTGTGTGCCGTCAGAGCTTTTTCTAAACCTATGCCGCGAGAAAATTTCAACGCGGGGCGTCAGCGCAGCGCGGCAAAGGCCGCCGCGCCCGCATAGCGGGCGTTTCCGCCGAGCGCCTCCTCGATGGCGAGCAGGCGGTTGTACTTTGCCGTGCGTTCGCCGCGGCAGGGCGCGCCGGTCTTGATCTGCGCGCAGCCGAGGGCAACGGCGAGATCGGCGATGGTGCTGTCCTCCGTCTCGCCGGAGCGGTGGGACATGACCGCTGCCCAGCCCGCGGCGCGGGCGGTGCGGACGGCCTCCATCGTCTCGCTGAGCGTGCCGATCTGATTGGGCTTGATCAGGACCGCGTTGGCAAATCCGTGTTCCACGCCGTGCGCGATGCGCGCGGGATCGGTGACGAACAGGTCGTCGCCGACGAGCTGGAGCTGCCCGCCCAGCGCGGCATTCAGCGCCTGCCAGCCCGCTTCGTCGTCCTCGCCCATGCCGTCCTCCAGCGAAAGGAGCGGATAGCGCTCCGCGAGCTTCTGCCAGTAGGCGAGCAGCTCACCGCGTGTGAGCGCCCTGCCGCTTTTCGGCATGCGGTAGCGGTCCGTTCCCACCTCGTACCATTCGGAAACGGCGGCATCCAGCGCCAGATACACGTCCTCGCCCGGGCGGTAGCCCGCCGTCTCAACGGCGCGGCAGAGCAGCTCCAGCGCGCGCTCGTGGCTCTCCAGCATGGGGGCGTAGCCGCCCTCGTCGCCCACGCCGCAGCGTCCCGACAGCCCGCCGAGCGCGTGATAGATCTCCGCGCCCATGCGCAGCGCGCCGCGGAAGGTGTCCGCGCGGACCGGAACGAGCATAAACTCCTGAAGGTCGAGCGGATTTCCCGCGTGCGCGCCGCCGTTGAGCACGTTCATCAGCGGCACGGGCAGGGTGCATTCGCTCTGTCCGCCGAGCCAGCGCCAGAGCGGAAGCCCCTCACTCACCGCGGCGGCCCGCGCCGCGGCAAGCGAGACGGAAAGCATGGCGTTCGCGCCCAGTCTGCGCTTATTGTCCGTACCGTCCAGCTCGCGCATGGCCTGATCGAGCGGAGCGGTCTGCCGCGCGTCGAAGCCGCGCAGCAGCTCGGCAAGCGCGGTGTTGACGTGCGACATGGCGGGCAGAACCCCGCGGCCGCCGTAGCGCGCACGGTCGCCGTCGCGCAGCTCGACGGCCTCGTGCGCGCCGGTGGACGCGCCGGAGGGCACGGCGGCGGTGCCGACGGAGCCGTCCTCCAGCCGGACCTCCGTTTCCAGCGTGGGGTTGCCGCGGGAGTCGAGTATCTCGCGGGCGTGGACGTGTACAATGGCAGTATTCATGGAAAGCTCCTCCCGTCCATACAAAAAAATCAGCCATACCGAAGTATGGCTGATTTTGGGCAATCTATGCGCTCAGCGGACGATCAGGCTCCTGCCGTCCATCTCCTCCGGCTTTTCAAGCCCCATCACGTCGAGAATGGTCGGCGCGATGTCGGCGAGACGGCCCTCGCGCAGCTCGGTCCCCGCGCCGCAGAGAATGAACGGGACGGGGTTGGTGGTGTGCGCGGTCATGGGGCTCACGCCGTCGGATTGCAGCATCTGCTCGGCGTTGCCGTGGTCGGCGGTGATCATGGCGATGCCGCCCATCTTGAGCGTCGCGTCCACGACTCTGCCGACGCACTCATCCACCGTCTCCACCGCCTTGACGGCGGCTTCGTAATTGCCCGTGTGGCCGACCATATCGCAGTTTGCGAAGTTCAGGATGATAACGTCATACGCGCCGGACTCGATGCGCTCCACGCACTTTTCCGTGACCTCATAGGCACTCATTTCCGGCTGGAGGTCGTAGGTCGCGACCTTGGGCGAGGCGACCAGCACACGGTCCTCGCCTGGGTAGGGCGCTTCCACGCCGCCGTTGAAGAAGAACGTGACGTGCGCGTACTTCTCCGTCTCAGCGATGCGCAGCTGCGTAAGGTCGAGCTTGCTCAGGTACTCGCCGAGGCCGTTTTTGAGCGTGATGCGCGGGAACGCGACGAGCACGTTCGGCATCGTAGCGTCGTACTCGGTGTTGCAAACGTAGGTAACGGGGAAATACTCGCGCTGGAAGCCGTCGAACGCGGGGTCGACAAAGGCGCGGGTGATCTCGCGGGCGCGGTCGGGACGGTAGTTGAAGAAGATGATGGAGTCGTTGTCGGAGATCGTCCCCTCCTTGTCGCAGACGATCGGCTCCACGAACTCATCGGTCACACCGTTCTTATAGGATTCCTTCACCGCGGCAACGGGGTCGGGGTTCTGAATGCCGTCGCCGTAGACCATCGCGTCATAGGCGCGCTCCAGACGGTCCCAGCGCTTGTCGCGGTCCATGGCGTAGTAGCGGCCCATCACGGTCGCAATTTTGCCGACGCTCAGCTCGGCGCACTTCTTCTGCGCCTCGGCGACGAAATCCGCGCCGGAGGTGGGAGAAACGTCGCGCCCATCAAGGAAGCAATGGAGGTACACGCGCTTGAGGCCCTTGATGCCAGCCATCTTCAGCAGCGCCCAGACATGCTCCACCGTGGAGTGGACGCCACCGTTGGAGAGCAGGCCGTAGAGGTGCAGCGCCGTCCCCTTTTCCAGACAGGCGTCCATCGCGGCATTGTAGGCCGGATTTTCAAAAAACGTACCGTCCTCGATGGCACGGGAGATGCGCGGCAGGTCCTGAAACACCACGCGGCCGCCGCCGATGTTGGTGTGGCCGACCTCGCTGTTGCCCATCTGTCCCGCGGGAAGCCCCACATCCAAACCGGAGGCGGAGAGCTGCGTGTGCGCATACTCGCTGTTCAGGCGGTCGAGCACAGGCGTGCTCGCGCCGCGCACAGCGTTGCCGCGGACCTCGTCGCTCAGGCCGAAGCCGTCCATGATGATGAGGGTGGTGGGAGTTTTATTCATAGGAAAGGCCCCTTTCGATTCAGTCCTGATTGGCGGCGTTGACAATGTCCATAAGCTTGCCCGCGTCGAGCGACGCGCCGCCGATGAGTCCACCGTCAATGTCCTCGTGGCTGAGCAGCTCCGCAGCGTTGGCGGGGTTCATCGAGCCGCCGTACTGGATGGTAACGGAGCGGGCGATGCGCGCGCCGTAGAGCGCGCGGATGGTGGAGCGGATAAAGGCGCAGACCTCGGCGGCCTGCTCGCCGGTGGCGGTCTTGCCCGTACCGATAGCCCAGATGGGCTCGTAGGCAATGACGCAGCGGCGGACGTTTTCAGCCGCCACGCCCGCGAGCGCGGACTTGACCTGCAGGGCGATCAGCTCCATGGTGACGCCCATCTCGCGCTGGTCAAGGCTCTCGCCCACGCAGACGATGGGGTTCAGCCCCGCGTTCAGCGCGGCGTGGACCTTCTTGTTCACAATAGCGTCGGTCTCGCCGAACATGGCGCGGCGCTCGCTGTGACCGACGATGACGTATTTCACGCCGAGGTCGCGCAGCATCTCCGCGCTGACCTCGCCCGTGTAAGCGCCGTGGTCCTCATAAAAGAGGTTCTGCGCGCCGACAGCCACGCGGCTGTCCTTAAAGG
>R14__coassemble_1036_pt1 | contig 15433 bp, 10 predicted proteins | sample R14__metabat2_low_PE_047 | metagenome-assembled genome bin R14 | reverse complement strand
TGGCTCACCGAGCACCATCCTGTCGCACAGCAGCATGCCCTTGGCCTGCTTGACAGGGGCGGCCAGCTCGATGAACTCCACGCCCTCGTCGATGGCGAGCTGCAGCTCGTGCTCGTCGGCGGGCATGAACTTCTTGGTGCGGCGGTAGAGAATGGTGGCGTGCGCGCCCATGCGCTTGGCGACGCGGGCGGCGTCCATGGCGGTGTTGCCCGCGCCGACCACGACGATGCTGCCGGAGAGGTTGGGCTTGACCTGCTTCTTTTCCTTCTTCATCCACTCGATGACGCCCTGCACATTGCCCTCAATGTCGAGCTTGCCGGCCTTCCACGCGCCGGTGGCGAGGAGGATATGGGTGTAGCCCATTTCCTTCAGCTCGGCGACGGAGGGAGCGGGCTTGCCGCACTTGACCTCAACGCCGTAGCGCAGCATCAGGGCGATATCCTTGTCGATGGCCTCGTCGGAGATGCGGAACGCGGGAATGACGTAGCGCGGCACGCCGCCGAGCTTACGCTCGCGCTCGAAGATGGTGGTCTCAATGCCCGCGCGGCCGCAGAAGTACGCCGCGGCGATACCGGTCGGGCCGCCGCCGATGATGGCGACCTTTTTGCCTTCGACGCGCTCGGGCAGCTTGATGGAGGCCATCAGCGCGTTGTAGCCGTTCTGCGCGGCGATGAGCTTGGTGTCGCGGATATGAATGCTCTCGTCGTAGAAGTTGCGGGAGCACTTGCCCTGACAGCGGTGCGCGCAGATGGTGCCGGTGATGAACGGCAGGGCGTTCTTCTCGGTGATGAGCTTGAGCGCGGGGCCGTAGAGACCCTTGCGGCACAGCTCGATGTACTCGGGGATATCCTGCTCGATGGGGCAGCCGCCCTTGCAGGGCGCGGTGAAGCAGTCGAGCCATGGCACCTGCTCGGTGGACTTGCGGCTGGGCAGGGGCTTGATGGGCTTGCGGTGGTGGAAGTCGGTGCGGGCCGCGGCGGAAAGGTCCGCGATGGCGGCGGAGTCGGTGCCGGAGAAGGCGCGGTACTCCATCGGCTCGACCTTTTCGACCATCTGGAGCAGGCGGTTGTAGCCGCCGGGCTTGAGAATGGTGGTGGCGACGGTGATGGGCCAGATGCCCGCGGCAAAGAGCTTATCGCAGTTGAAGAACTCCGCGCCGCCGGCGAAGGAGATGCGCATTTTGCCGTTGAACGCGCGGGAGATGCGGCTGCACATCTCGATGGTCAGCGGGAAAAGGCTGCGGCCGGACATATACATTTCCTCGTTCGGCAGCTCGCCGCGCGTGGTGTCCACGGGGAAGGTGTTGGAGAGCTTGAGACCGAACTCCAGTCCCTCCTTGTCCGCGAGCTTCTGCAGGCGCTCGAACATGGGCACCGCGTCCTCCCACTGGAGGTCCTCGTTGAAGTGGTGCTCGTCGAACACGATGTAGTCATAGCCCATGGAGTCGAGGATGCTGCGGGCGGTCTTGTAGCCGAGAATGGTGGGGTTGCACTTGACGAAGGTGTGCAGGTGCTTCTCGCGGAGCAGATAGCTCGCAATGCGCTCGATCTCATCCGGCGGGCAGCCGTGGAGCGTGGAGACGGTGACGGAGCGGGACACGCGCGGAGAGATGTGCGCGATGAAATCACGCTCGGCGGGGAACAGCTCGGTGAGCACCTTCCTGCACTCCTTGAACTGTGCGGTCCTGCTCGCGTCCATCATGTTGTCGATGTAGCTGTTGACCTTGCGGCCCTTGATGCCCTCAAGGTCGTAGCCGACGGACATGTTGAACACGAACCCGTCGGGATCGCCGAGGCCGTAGACCCTGGAGATGACCTTGAGCGCGCACCATGCCTTGATGTACTCGTCCTGCGCCTGCGCTACGGTCAGCTCGGTGGACCACTCCTGATTGTAGCCCTCGTCCGCGGCGAGGATGCAGGGACGGGGAACGCAGGCGGCGAGGTCCGCGCCGTCCATCTTCTGCACGGTCTTGACCTCAAAGAAGCGCGCGCCCGCAAAGTAGGCGGCGATGATGTTCTGCGCGAGCTGGCTGTTGGGGCCGGCGGCGGGACCGAACGGAGTCTCGATGCGCTCACCGAAGATGGGCAGGCTCTTGCCCGTGGCCTCATACTTCTTGTGGACGCCGAAGATGTCGCCGCTCTGGGCGTACTCGGTCACGACCCAGTTCATCAGGGACGCGAACGGAATGGGATACATTTTCTCAGACATCGTTGTTCCTCCTATGTAGTGAGCAGATCAGTATGTGCAGTGGTTCAGGTCGCCCCAGAGCTTCTTGGCGGCTTCGAGAATGTGGGCGTTTTCGGCCTCCTCGTCGATGCCGACGAGTTGGCGGTCGAGCATGAGCGTTTTGCCCGCGGCGATGGTGGTCTGGCACTGGCGGCCGGTCATGCCGAAGATCATGTGGCCGTCGATGTTCGCGTCGGAGAACGGGGTGAACGGCTTATAGTCCATCACGATGATGTCCGCCGCTGCGCCGGCCTTGAGCACGCCGAGCTGGTCGGGGAAGTACCTCGCGCCGATCTTCGCGTTGTTCTTGAAGAGCATGTCCGTGACCTCGCACCAGCCGACGTTGGGCAGGCAGTTCTGGCTGCGCTGGGAGCAGAGGGCGACCTTGATGCTCTCGAGCATATCGTTGGTGTAGGCGTCGGTACCCATGCCGAGGAGGATGCCGCGCTTGTAGAGCTGGAGGACGGGGCAGATGCCGATGGCGTTGCCCATGTTGGATTCCGGATTGTTCACGACCATCGTGCCGGTCTCCTTGATGATGTCCATTTCGGCGGTGTTGACGTGGATGCAGTGGCCGAGGATGGTCTTGGGGCCGAGAATGCCGTGGTCCTGCAGGCGCTGGACGGGGCGGCGGCCATAGTTCTGGAGGGAATCATACACGTCGTTCATGCCCTCGGAGACATGGATATGGTATCCGGTGCGGCCGTCGTTGGCCTCCACCATGCGGTCAAAGGTCTTGTCGGAGATGGTAAAGAGCGCGTGGCCGCCGAACATGGCGGCGAGCATGGGGTCCTTCTGCTTTTCGCAGTAGGTGATGAAGTCGGCGTTCTCCTTGACGGCCTGCAGGCACTTCTCCTCGCCGTCGCGGTCGGAGACCTCGTAGCACAGGCAGGAGCGCAGGCCGAGACGCTTGCTCTCCTCGGCGATGGTGAAGAGCGTGCCGGGGATCTCGCCGTAGCTGGCGTGGTGGTCAAACACGGTGGTGACGCCCTGCTTGATGGAATCGATGTAGAGCGCGGCGGCGCTGGCCTTGGTGCCGTCCATCATCAGGTGGCGGTCAATGGCCCACCATGTTCCGTCGAGGACCTCGTAGAAGTTCGTGGGGTTGTTGCCCACGATGGAAAGGCCGCGGGCGAGCGCAGAATAGATGTGGGTGTGGGCGTTGATGAAGGCGGGCATGATGACGCCGCCCCTGGCATCGACCAGCTCGGCGTCGGGATACTTCGCACGCAGGGCGGCTTCCTCGCCGACCTCAGCGATCTTCGCGCCCTCGTAGGCGACGGCGCCATGCTCGTAGTAGCCGCGGCCCTCCGCGTCGCGCGTGATGAGCCGTCCGTTCATGACCAGTTTCATAGGGTCCGTTTCCTCCTTGGTTCGTTTGTTTTTTCGATTGACGAAACCCTCCTCTCCGGCAAAAAGAAAGAGCGCCCCATGCGAGGTCACTCGCACGAAACGCCTGCGTTTTCGCCGGAGTGATAGTTTCAGCCCGTGCGCGAAGCACTTCGTTACAGCTATCAATCTTAGATTGTGGATTTATTTTACCGGAAAGCGGGAACAATTTCAATGGAAATTTCGTCAAAATCCGTGAAAAAGCCCTTGCGAAAATGGAGAAATCGCTCTGCCGATTTTGTGCAAAGCGTTAAAAGGGCAGAAAGATACCCCGCGATGGCCGTGTAGACCCCGTCAAACCTGCACCATTCGGAACAGGTGGGTCGCCTCTGTCCGGTTTCACTGCTTCCAACGTCCAGCCGCAGAAGGCAGCCGGGAGGCCTGCAAACCACCGGAGCGTACCGGCGTCCCTTATGACGAAATGTGGGTTTATATAGAGCCTATCACGCACCACGCAGGGCAGAAAGCCTTATTCGTCCTCGTCCTCCATCATCTGCTGCATAAAGAGGTCGTAGACCTCGTCGAGCTCGGCCTCGTCCGTGATGTTGGCGAGCATCTCCTCGCCGTCGACCAGCTCGCTCCTGAGAAGAATGAGACCGTATTCGTCCTCATTTTCCTCCGCACCCTCCTCCACGACGGGGAAAAAGGCCATGTAGGTCGTGCCGTTGTGCTCGAGCGCGTCGATGTATTCCAGCTCGATGTCGTTGCCCTCGTCGTCCGTCAGCGTGACGAAATTCGGGCCGTATTCTTCGCTCATGGGGGCGTCCTCCTCCAAAGTATTTGTTTTGGATGAAGTGAGTATACCCTATTTTTACACATAATGCAAGTTTGACATCTGCGGTATTTTGTATTACAATAAATTACCTATTGTCTGCCAACAGCACTCGGTCAGGCGGGACACCGCCTGCTTCAATTCGCACAAGGAGGTGGCGCTTACGGAAGAAAAACGCGGGAACGCTCGTGCGCCTCACAGAAAAAACAGAAAGGGAAGTGCCGGTATCACGGCGCTGAAGGTCGTCGGTACGCTGCTTGCCATCGGCGTCGTGACGGCGCTGATGTTCTTCGGCATCTTTATGAAATACGTCCACACGACGCTCGAACCTCTGCTGGACGTGGACATGAGCGCCTACACGCTCAATCAGAGCTCCATCGTTTACTATCAGGACAGGAGCACGGGCGAGTGGAAGGAGCTGACCAAGTTCCACGGTGCGGAGGACCGCACGAACATTGAGTATGCCGACATTCCCGACCATGTCTGGCAGGCTCTGGTGTCCATCGAGGACCAGCGCTTCTTCCAGCACCACGGCGTGGACTGGAAATCGACGGGCAAGGCGGTGTTCACGCTGCTCACCGGCGGCGGAACGCAGCGCGGCGGCTCGACCATCACCCAGCAGGTCATCAAGAACGCCACAGGCAACAACCAGCCGACTATCAAGCGCAAGATACTGGAGATCTTCCAGGCGCTGCGCTTCTATAAAAATTATTCGCGCGAGGAGACGCTGACGTTCTACCTCAACCTTGTCTACTTCGGCAACCATTCCTACGGCATTCAGGCGGCCGCCGAGAACTATTTCGGCAAGGACGCCAAGGACCTGACCGTTGCCGAGGGCGCGGCCATCGTCGGCATCACGCAGTATCCGTATCTCTACGATCCCTCCCGTCAGGGAACGCTCGACAGCGGCAAGACCTTCCGCGAGAAGAACAAGGAGCGGCAGGTGACCGTGCTCGACAAGATGCACGAGCTGGGCTACCTGGACGACGCGGAGTACGAGGCGGCGGTCAACGAGCCGCTGGTCTTCGTGTGGGACACGGACTATGCCGCCGCGGACGGCGGGGAGGCGGCGGCCGAAGCCGCCGCCGAGACCTACGATTCCTATCTGGTCGAGCAGGTCTTTCTGGATGTGGCGGACGCGCTGCACGAGGAAAAGGGCTATTCGCTGGAGGTCGCCAAGAAGCTGCTCTACACGGGCGGCTATCAGATCTACACGACCATCGACCCCGAGATGCAGGACCTTGTGGAGCGCATTTACGCCGACACGGAGAACCTGCCCTACACCTCGGCCAAGGGTGAGCAGCTCCAGTCCGGCATGACGGTCATCGACAACGCCACGGGCAACGTGGTGGCGATGGCGGGGCGCATCGGCGAGCGCACGGGGCGCTTCCTGCTCAACTACGCGACGAACTCCCGCCCCTGCGGCAGCGCCATCAAGCCGCTGGCGGTCTACGCGCCCGCGCTGGAGACCGGCGTTATCACGCCCGCGAGCGTGATCGACGACTATCCGGTGCGGATGCAGGCGGATGCCAACGGCACGGAGAAGCCGTGGCCAAAAAACTCCTATACGGGCTACAAGGGCCTGATCACGCTCCAGACCGCGCTGCGCGTGTCCACGAACACCACGGCGGTGCGCGTGCTGGAAATGCTCTCGCCCTCCGTCTCCTATGAGTTTATGCTGCAGAACCTCGGCTTTACCACTCTGGTGAACGACGATCTCAATTCCGCGGCGCTCGCGCTCGGCGGCCTGACCTACGGCGTGAACACGGTGGAGATGGCGGCGGCCTATTCCGCCTTTGCCAACAACGGCGTATACACCAGCCCCCGCACCTTTGTGGAGGTGCGCGACCTAAACGGCAACATTGTGCTGGAGAACAAGCAGGAATCGTGGGTGGCGATGAAGGAATCCACGGCCTACTCCATCAACGAGCTGCTCAAAGGCGTCGTGCGCAGCGGCACAGGCACGGGCGCGGCGTTTTCCGGCATGACCATCGCGGGCAAGACCGGTACGACCAGCAACAACTATGACCGCTACTTCGTCGGCTACACGCCGTACTACACGGCGGCGGTGTGGATCGGCTATGACCAGCCCTCGCGCATTAAGGCCAGCGGCAATCCGGCTGCCACCCTTTGGAAAAAGGTGATGAGCGAGGTCCACGAGAACCTGCCGAACAAGGACTTCGGCACGGTGCCCGCGGAGATGACGCAGGTGACGGTCTGCACCCGCACGGGCCTGCTGCAGGGCGACCTCTGCCCAGAGGTGCAGACGGTCTGGGTGGCGGCGAGCAACGCGCCCGCGCTCACCTGCGACGGCCATGTGCATATGGATATCTGCACGGAGAGCGGTAAGCTCGCCGGCGAATACTGCCCCGCCGAGAGCGTCAAGACGGTGAACGCGGTGGACTTTACCGGCGAGAACCTGACGGAAGCATGGGGCTATGAGCGCAGCGTGATGCTCACGCCGCTGAGCGAGGCGGAGCGGGAGGCGTATGCCGCCAGACAGGCGGAGGACCCGAGCTTCGTCATTCCGGCGGGGACGCCCGTGGCGGCGGACGACAGCATGAACGTTCTGAACGACCTGATGATGCTTGGGACGTGCGACGTACACACCTATGTGGAGCCGGAGCCCGAACCCGAGCCGGAGCCGGGCTACTTTGATGAGAACGGGAACTGGGTACCCGGAGAGGCGACCGAGCCGGAGACACCGCAGGAGAGCGGAGACGGCGAGCGGAACCGCGACTTCCTCAACTGGCTGCTCAACGCCGCGGCGTAAGGAAAAGAGAAAAAGCGAAGGCTCCTTTTCAGGAGCCTTCGCTTTTTGCGCCCCGCGTCTGCGCGGCAAGGAGCAGAAGAAAGGGATAGAGGACCATGCCAGCCACGCCGAACATGCGGAAGCCGAGGTACATCGCGGCGAGCGAGGCGATGGGCGGAAGGCCGGAGCGCGCCGCCATCAGCTTCGGCTCGGCGATGCTGCGCACGGTGAGCGTGCAGAGGTAGAGCGCGGCAAGCGCGGCGGCACGGGGGACGCTGCCGAGCAGCAGCTCCAGAACGGCCCAAGGGACGAGGACCGTCCCCGTGCCGAACACGGGCAGCGCGTCCACCAGTGTGATGAGAAAGGCACCGAGCAGCGCGAAGCGCGTGCCGAGCAGAGAAAGGCCGAGCAGAAGCTGGAGAAAGGTCATCAGGCACAAGAGCGCCTGCGCCCGCAGCCAGTGGACGAGCGAGCGCGACACGCTGCCGCGCCAGCCGCGCAGCCGCCTGAGCCACGGCGCGGGCAGCCTTTCCCTTGCGGCGTTCCGAAGCGCGGGGTAGGAGGCGGAGAAGAAGAACACGGCCAGCACGCAGGTCGCGGCGGAGAGAACGAAGCGCGGGATACCGCCTGCCAGCGAGCCGAGCGCGGTGAGCAGGCGCGCGGCGAGGGAGCGGAGCGCCGCGCCGCCCCCGCTCGCAAGACTCTGGAGCTGCGCCTCAGCCAGCTCCTGCAGCCACGCGGGGCAGAGCGCGCAGTATTCCTCCAGCCGCGTGAGAAGGCCGGAGACCAGCGCGGGCAGCGAGTCGAGCAGGGCGGGGAGCTGGGTGAGAAAGGCGGTGGCCTCGGTGAACAGGGCCGAGAGCAGCAGCGAGAGCAGCCCGCCGAGGAGAAAGAGAAGAAAGAGCGTCAGCAGCGCGGCGGAAAAGCCGCGCTTGAAATGCACCGTGCGGCGCAGAAAGAGGACGGCAGGCTCCATGGCGCGGGCCGCGCCGAAGGCGAGGAGAAAGGGCAGCAGCCACCAGAGAAGATAACGGAAGAACAGATAGAGCGCGGCGGAGAGCACGGCGTAGTAGGCGGCGGTGAGGAGAAAGTCACGTTTTTGTGCGCTCTGCAAGGCGGCACCTCCTTGAGACAAGGGAAATAAGGAAAAGAAACCTAGTGTGCGGCGGCGGGAAGCGTGGTACAATGTACGAACACAAAGGACAGTTGACCACGGGAGGAGAACAGCCATGGGAACGAAAGCGAAGTATTATCTGGTCGCAGCGGAGGCGCTGCCGGAGATATTTCTCAAGGTGGCGGAGGCCAAGCGCATGCTCCATGCGGGCGAGGTGGCCACGGCGGGCGAGGCCGCGCGGCAGGTCGGCATCAGCCGCAGCGCCTTTTATAAGTACCGCGACAGCGTGCAGCCCTTCACCGACATGAAGACCGGCCGCATCATCACGTTCTATGCGCTGCTCAAGGACAACCCGGGCGTGCTGAGCAACGTACTTTCTATTTTTGCCGGTTCCGGCGCAAATATACTGACGATCAACCAGAGCATCCCCACGAACGGCTGCGCCGCCGTGACGATCTCAGCGGAGACGAGCGACATGCGCGAGTCGCTCGAGGAGCTGATCGCAAGCGCGGCGGGAACGGCGGGCGTGGTCAAATTTGAGATCCTCGCGGGCTGAACCGCGCGGAGCGCTGCGGCATACAATGGGTCAGCAGACTGCTTGCAGTTTGCCGACCCATTTTTTTGCAGGGGAGAAGGGGGCTGACATGAGCCTTATTGTACAGAAATTCGGCGGCAGCTCCGTGCGCGACCGCGCGCGGCTGCTGCGCGCCATGACCATTGTGAAGGAGGCGTGGGAGCGGGGAGACGAGGTGGTGGTCGTGCTCAGCGCACAGGGCGACACGACCGACGAACTGCTCGCGCGCGCCCGCGCGCTCTGCGCGGCGCCGCCGCAGCGGGAGCTGGACGCGCTGCTTGCCACGGGCGAAACGGCGAGCGTTGCGCTCGGCGCGATCTCGCTCGCGTCGCTCGGCGTACCGGCGGTCTCGCTCTCCGGCTGGCAGGTGCCGGTGCGGACAGACGGACAGCACGGCGGCGCGAACGTGACCGGCGTGGACGCGGTGCGCCTCCGACGGGAGCTGGCGGCGGGACGTGTAGTGCTGGTCGCGGGGTTTCAGGGCGTGGACGAGGCGGGAGACGTTACCACGCTCGGCCGCGGCGGGAGCGACACGAGCGCCGTGGCGCTCGCGGCCTTTCTGGGCGCGGAGCGCTGTATCATTTATACGGACGTGGACGGCGTTTATACCACCGATCCGCGCGTGTGTCCCGCGGCGCGGCGGCTGGAGACGGTGTCCTGCGACCACATGCTGCGGCTGGCCGCGAACGGCGCGCAGGTGCTGCACGACCGCTCGGCAGCGCTGGCCGCGCGGCATGGCGTGACCATTGAGGTGCGCTCCTGCGAGCCGGAGAGCGTGGGGACGCTCGTGGTGCCGGACGGGGAGGACCGCGCGCCCGTCACGGGCGTGACGCGCCGCCGCACCGGAGAGATCGTGCGCGTGACGGCCATCGGCCGCGCGCTGCCGTCCATCGCGTCGGTCCATACGGCCATTTCCGCGCTGGAGGCGGCGGGGGTGACGGTCCTCGGCGTGGAGGAGGGCGAGCAGCGCATCACGCTGCTGGTAAGGAGCGCCGACGCCGACGCGGCGCTGTGCGCCTTGCACGGGGCCTTTTTTCCGGACTGACCGGACGGGAGAGACGGTTTGCATCGGCAAAAGCCGTTGCAAACCGTCTTTTTCCATGCTATACTAACAAAAAACAGGACGGAGCGGGAGGGCTGTGCCATGAGCGAGAGGAGCGCGAAGATCATCGCAGTCGCCGGAAAGGGCGGAGTGGGGAAGACCTCGCTTTCCGCCGCGATGGTCCGCTGCCTGACGGAACGGTATCCGGAGAAAAAGCTGCTGGCCATCGACGCCGACCCCGCCGTGGGGCTTTCCACGGCGCTTGGGCTTACGGTCGGTGAGACGCTCGACGGCATCCGCCGGCGGGTGTCGGAGGAGGTCGCGGCGCGGCAGGGCGGCGCAGTGAGGGATATCCTCGCGGGCGTGTCCGCCTCCCTGCGCGAAGCCATGCTGCACCCCGCGGGCTATGATTTCTTTGCCATCGGGCGGCCCGAAGCGGCGGGCTGCTACTGCGCGGTGAACACCTATCTGCGGCAGGTCATCGGCATGCTCATCGGGGAATACGACTATGTGGTGATCGACTCCGAGGCGGGCATCGAGCAGATCAACCGCCGCGTGCTGGAAAGGGTGACGCATCTCGTCCTCGTTTCCGACGGCAGCAAAAAGGGCGTGGACGTGATTCAGACCGTGCGCCGCGTGGCGGACGAGCTGGTGATGTATGAGCGCTGCGGCGCGGTCCTGAACCGTGTGCTGGACATGGACGCGGTGCGGCGGCTCGACCTCGGCGGCATCCCGCTGCTGGCGGTCGTCGGCGAGGACGACGCGCAGACGGAATTTGACATTCTGGGCAGGACGGTCTTTGACCTGCCCGATACCGCGCCCGTGCTCACGGGAGCGCGGACGGCGCTCGCGGCGCTGGACATCATCTGACGGAGGGAACGGCGATGGAACACAGCCACGAACATCTGCATGAGCATACCCATGAGCATACGCACGAGCACACGGCGCCTGTGGGCGGCGGCCGCACACGGGCGCTGCTCGGCTACATGATCGACCACAACGAGCACCACTGCGAGGAGCTGGCCGACCTGCTCGACGCGCTCGACGGCGCGCCGCGCAAGAAGCTGCTGGAGGCCATCGGCAGCTTTGAGGTCGCAAACGTTCAGCTGCGCGAGGTGCTGGACCTGATGGAATGAGGAGGAAGGGAAAATGTGCCTGTCTACGGTATACCGCAATGAGGTAAAGAAGGAAAATATCCTCTGCTCCGATGTGACGTCCATCGAGGCGGAGGGCGGAACGATCACGCTCACCGACCTTTTCGGCCGCACGCTCACAGTGGAGGGGACGCTGCGCCGCGCCGACCTGACGGGCGGCACGGTGGTGCTGGAGGTCGCGGGATAAAATAAGAGAGGGAAAAAGTCCGGCGGGAGCCGGACTTTTTGCGTGGAAGGGCAAAGTGCCGATTGCATTTCCCGCAAAAGTATGCTATCCTACGCTAAACCGGTCTGCGCTGCGTTCGCAGTTAATCTCAACAGGCCGGATACTTAGGAGGTTATTTTCTTGGACCCTGCTGACCCGTTATTGCCGAAAATTCTGGTACTGGTCATTCTGATCCTCATCAACGCATTTTTTGCCGCCGCCGAGATCGCGGTCATTTCCCTGTCGGAAACGAAGCTGCGCAAGCAGGCGGAGGAGGGCGATAAGAAGGCGAAAAAGCTGCTGACGCTCACGCAGGCGCCGGACAGCTTCCTGTCCGCCATTCAGATCGCTATTACATTGGCGGGCTTTCTGTCCTCGGCGTTCGCGGCAGACAGCTTTTCCGACCTGCTCGTGCACTGGCTGACGGTGGACAAGGGCTTTACCGCCATTTCCGCCGCAACGCTCAACACCATCATGGTCGTGCTCATCACGATCATTCTGTCCTACTTCAGCCTTGTTCTCGGCGAGCTGGTGCCGAAGCGCATCGCCATGAAAAAGACGGAGGCGGTCGCCCGCTTTACCGTCGGTGCGGTGACGGCGGTGGCGGCGGTGTTCCGTCCGGTCATCTGGCTGCTCTCCAAGTCCACGAACGGCGTGCTGCGCCTGCTCCACATCGACCCGAAGGCCGATGAGGAGGACGTGAGCGAGGACGAGATCCGCATGATGGTCGACCTCGGCGAAGAGCGCGGCACCATCGAACCGGCGGAGAAGGAACTCATTGAGAATGTGTTCGACTTCAACAACTCCACGGCGGAGGACGTGATGATCCACCGCACGGATATGGTGATGCTCTGGGTCGAGGACACGGACGAGGAGATCCTTTCGACCATCCGCTCGTCCGGCCTTTCCCGCTTTCCGGTCTATGAGGACGACGCGGACGACATCATCGGCATCCTCTCCACGCGCGAGTATCTGCTCAACGCGCAGTCCGGCCAGCCGAGGCCGGTGCGCGAGCTGCTGCGTCCGGCCTACTTCGTGCCGGAATCCGTGCGGACCGACGTGCTCTTCCGCGACATGCAGAGCAAAAAGGTCCACATGTCCATCGTGGTCGATGAATACGGCGGGACGAGCGGCCTTGTGACGATGGAGGATCTGCTGGAGGAGATCGTCGGCAACATTTACGACGAGTTCGATCCCCAGGAGGAAAAGGACATCGAAAAGCTCGGCGACAACCTCTGGCGCATCGCCGGCTCCTGCGAGCTGGAGCGGGTGGCGGAGGTGCTGGACGTCACGTTCCCCGAGGACGAGGAGTCCGACACGCTCGGCGGACTGGTGTTCGCGCAGCTCTCCTTCATTCCGGAGGACGGCAGCCAGTTCACGGTGGACGCCTGCGGCCTGCACATCGAGGTGCAGAGCTTCAACGAGCGCCGCGTGGAGTGGGCGCTGGTCTCCAAGCTGCCGAAGGAGGAGCCGGAGCCGGACGAGGAGCCGCAGTAAAGCAAGGACAACGGAAAAGGACGACGGTTCAAAAACCGCCGTCCTTTTTTACTTCTTTTTACAATTTTATGCTTGACTTGCGCGCTTGACTTTGATAAAATAAGGCGCTTATATGTGAGAGTATGCGCATGGCGAACCCTCACCCACTGTCTTAAGGATACCACGGCGGCGGAAAAAGCACAAGAGCAAACACGATGTTTTCATCAACAAAGCCGCGTGTATCGCAAATGCGCGGCGCAGCAATACATTCCCCGCGGCAGACAGAACCGCGGGAAAGGAAAGGCGTGAAGAGCAACAATGGCCAAGGACAAGATGTATGGCAAGACCCTTCGCAAGAACTTCGCTCGACATGAGGAGATCATGGAGATGCCGAACCTTCTGGAGCTCCAGAAGAAGTCCTACCAGTGGTTCCTCGACGAGGGACTGCAGGAGGTGTTCAACGACGTCGCCTCGATCTCCAATTACGCGGGCAACCTCGAGCTGAGCTTCATCAGCTACAAGATGGACGAAGCGCCCAAGTACGACGTGGAGGAGTGCAAGGCGCGCGACGCGACGTATGCCGCCCCCCTCAAGGTCAACGTGCGTTTGTTCAACAACCAGACCAAGGAGATCAAGGAGCAGGAGATCTTCATGGGCGATTTCCCGCTCATGACCCAGTCCGGCACCTTCGTCATCAACGGCGCGGAGCGCGTGGTCGTCAGCCAGATCGTCCGCTCCCCGGGCGTGTACTACGGCAAGGAGATCGACCTCAAGACCGATCTGCCCCTGCTCACCAGCACCGTGATCCCCTACCGCGGCGCGTGGCTCGAATACGAGACCGACACCAACGAGGTGTTCTGGGTCCGTATCGACAAGAACCGCAAAATTCCCATCACCGAGCTGATCCGCGCCCTCGGCGGCCAGCTGCAGGAGTATGCCGCGCTCAAGACCGACCAGGGCATCCTTGACCTGTTCGGCGACGATGACCGCGTCCGCGTCACCATCGAGAAGGACACCTGCAAGACCTACGAGGAGGCCATGCTGGAGATCTACCGCAAGCTGCGCCCGGGCGAGCCGCCCACGGTCGAAGCGGCGGAGACCCTGATCAACAACCTCTTCTTTGATCCGCGCCGCTATGATCTGTCCATGGTCGGCCGCTACAAGTTCAATAAGAAGCTCTCCCTGTGGACCCGTATCCACGGCCAGAAGCTGGCTTACCCTGTCGCTGACCCGCGCACGGGTGAGATCCTCTTTGACGCAGGCCATGTTATGACCAGCGACGAGGCCCGCGAGCTGGATGCCATCGGCGTCAACGAGGTGACGCTCGACCTCGACGGCAAGACGCTGCGCGTGTTCTCCAACAACATGGTCGACCTCAGCCGCTTCGTCGATTTCGACCCCGTGGCGGAGTGCGGTATCAAGGAACGCGTCCGCAAGAGCGTGCTGGAGGATATTCTCTCGAAGTACGAGGGCGAGGAGCTTAAGGAGGTCCTGCGCGAGAGCGCCGACCTGCTCGCGCCCAAGCACATTCTGGTCGACGATATCCTTGCGTCCATCAACTACATGAACGCGCTGGCGCACGGCATCGTCACCCGCGACGATATCGACCACCTCGGCAACCGCCGCCTGCGCTGCGTGGGCGAGCTGCTGCAGAACCAGTTCCGCATCGGCTTCAGCCGCATGGAGCGCGTCATCCGCGAGCGCATGACCATTCAGGACCTCGACATCGTGACGCCGCAGAGCCTCATCAACATCCGTCCGGTCACCGCGGCCATCAAGGAGTTCTTCGGCTCCAGCCCGCTCTCCCAGTTTATGGCCCAGACGAACCCGCTGGCCGAGCTGACGCACAAGCGCCGTCTTTCCGCACTCGGTCCCGGCGGCCTTTCCCGCGAGCGCGCCAACATGGAGGTCCGCGACGTTCACTACAGCCACTATGGCCGTATGTGCCCCATCGAGACGCCGGAAGGTCCGAACATCGGCCTGATCTCCTACCTTGCCACCTATGCCCGCATCAATGAGTACGGCTTCATCGAGGCACCGTTCCGCGCGGTCGATCACGCCACCGGCAAGGTCGCCGACGAGGTGACCTATATGACCGCGGATGTGGAGGACCAGTTCATCGTCGGTCAGGCTGCCGAGCCGGTGGACGAAAACGGCTGCCTCATCAACCCGCGTATCACCTGCCGCCACCGCGACGAGATCGTCGAGGTCGACCGCGACCGCGTCGATTACATCGACATCTCCCCGCGCATGATGGTCTCCATCGCGACCGCGATGATCCCGTTCCTGCCGAACGACGACGCGAACCGCGCCCTGATGGGCGCGAACATGCAGCGTCAGGCCGTTCCTCTGCTCCGTCCCGAGGCGCCCATCGTCGGCACCGGCATGGAGCATAAGATCTGCATGGACTCCGAGGTCGCCGTCCTCGCCGAGGGCGACGGCGTCGTGACCAAGATGGACGCGCGCAGCATCACCGTCGCTTATGACAGCGGCGAGACGAAGGAATATAAGCTCACCAAGTTCCTGCGCTCCAACCACGGCACCTGCATCAACCAGCATCCCATCGTCGACGTCGGCGAGCGCGTGCACGGCAAATACGTCAATGAAAACGGCGAGACGGTCGATCCCACCGTGCTGGCGGACGGCCCCGCCACCGATCAGGGCGAGTTGGCGCTCGGCCGCAATATTCTCGTCGGCTTCATGACATGGGAGGGCTACAACTACAAGGA
>R14__coassemble_1006_pt1 | contig 15808 bp, 14 predicted proteins | sample R14__metabat2_low_PE_047 | metagenome-assembled genome bin R14 | reverse complement strand
CGTATGGGGCGCGCGGAGCTGGCCGCCGAGCTGCTGCTCACGCAGGACCCCGCCAAGGCGGAGGCTCTTGCCCGCGAGCTGTGCGACCTCAACCGCGAGCGGCAGAGCGTCGAGCAGGATATTTTCCGCTGCGCCATCGACCAGATGGACACCCTCGCCCCCACCGAGCGCAACGCGCTCGTCCTTTCGAGCGAGGAATGGCATCAGGGCGTGGTCGGCATCGTCGCCTCGCGCCTTTCCGAAAAATTCTCCTGCCCCAGCTTCATGATCCACCTTTCCGGCGGCATGGGCAAGGGCTCCTGCCGCAGCTACGGCGGCTTCAACCTTTTCGCCGCGCTGGAGGCGTGCAGCGATCTGCTCGTCGGCTTCGGCGGGCACGAGCTGGCCGCTGGCTTCACCATTAAAGAGGAGAACATTCCCGCCTTCCGCAAGCGCATCAACCAGTATGTCCGCACCCACTGCGGCGGCGAAATGCCCGTCTCCTCGCTGGAGATCGACGCTCCGCTCGACCGCCCCTCCCTCATCACGCTTTCCGAGGTCGAGGAGCTTTCGCGGCTCGAGCCCTACGGCGCGGGCAACAACCGTCCCGTTTTCTGTCTGCGCGGCGCGCGGCTGGAGAGCATACAGGGCGTGGGACAGAACAAGCATCTGAAGCTTCGGCTGCAAAAGAGCCATACTACCTTTGACGGCATCTTCTTCTCCGTCCCGCCCGCCGAGTGCCCGCTGCGCGTCGGCGAGCGCGTGGACGCCGCGTTTTATCTTCAGATCAACGAATTCCGCGGCAGCCGCTCGCTGCAGCTTCAGCTCGTGGACCTGCGCAGTGCGCTCGACCCGGGCGCGCGGGAGGCCGAGCAGCTCGAGCTGTGCCGCACGCTGATCCGCGGCGGCGGCGTGAGCGCGAAGGACGCCGCGCGGCTCCTGCCCTCGCGGGAGCAGTTCGTGCGCGTCTGGCGCGCGCTGGAGCATGAGGTGAACGGGACGCTCACCGCGCCCGAGCTTCCCTTCCTCCGCCGTCTCTCCGCCGAGGCCCTCGGCGCGGAAAGCTTTCTGCGCGCAGCGCTGTGTCTGGCGGTCTTTGCCGAACGCGGCCTGATCTGCGTGGAGCAGAACGGAAAATACATCACTCTCCGCCTTACCAGCGACGGCAAGCGGGTAGATCTGGATTCCAGTCCCTACCTCTGCACGCTGCGGGAAGGGCTGGACGGCACGAATCGAGGTGGCAGCGCATGAGTGAAGGAAATATCGCACAGGCCCCCGCTCCGCAGGCGATCCCCGCTGAGGTAGAGCGGCAGTATGCCCATCTGGTCGAGACGATCCGCGGCTACAACCCCGGCGCGGACTTTGCCCAGATCGACGCCGCCTACCGTTACGCCGCCGCGCATCACGGCGCGCAGAAGCGCAAGGACGGCTCGCCCTTTATCACGCACCCCATCGCCGTAGCGCAGATCGTGGCGGAGGAACTGCATCTCGACAGCGAGTCCATCATCGCCTCCCTCCTGCACGACTGCATCGAGGACACCGACGCGACGTATGACGATATCGCCAAGCGCTTCTCCCCCACCGTCGCCGACCTTGTCGAGGGCGTCTCCAAGCTGACCCGTGTGCATTACACCAGCAAGGAAGAGGAGCAGATGGAGAATCTGCGCAAGATGCTCATGGCCATGGCCAAGGACATCCGCGTGATCCTCATCAAGGTCTCCGACCGCCTGCACAACATGCGCACGATGGAATACCAGTCCACCGACAAGCAGCGTCAGAAGTCGCTGGAAACGATGGAGATCTATGCCCCCATCGCCCACCGTCTCGGTATGCAGCGCATGAAGTGGGAGCTGGAGGACCTTTCGCTCAAGTACCTCGATCCCACCGCCTTCAACGAGATCACCCAGTCCCTCGCGGCCAAGTCCTCCGAGCACGAGGCGTTCATGGCCCGCATCCGGAAGCAGATCGAGGAAAAGCTGCAGAAGGAGCACGTCCCCTTCCGCCGTGTCTACGGCCGCATGAAGCACCCCTACAGCATCTACCGCAAGATGTACGCCCAGAGCAAAACGATGGACGAGGTCTTTGACCTTTTCGCCTTCCGCGTCATCGTCGATACCGTCGCGGACTGCTACAATGTCCTCGGCGTGATCCACGACCTCTACCGTCCCGTCCTCGGCCGCTTCAAGGACTACATCGGCACGCCCAAGCCCAACGGCTACCAGTCGCTCCACACAACGGTCATGGGTCCCGACGCCGTGATGTTCGAGGTCCAGATCCGCACGCAGGAGATGCACGACATTGCCGAATACGGCATCGCCGCCCACTGGAAGTACAAGCAGGGCATCTCCGGCAGCGCCAACGAGCAGAACTACGAATGGGTCCGCCGCCTGCTGGAAAATCAGGAAAACACGGACGCGGAGGAATTTATCCACACGCTCAAGGTCGATATGTTTGCCGACGAGGTGTTCGTGTTCACCCCCCGCGGCGACGTGACGAACCTCCCCGCGGGCGCAACGCCCATCGACTTCGCCTATTCCGTCCACTCCGCCGTCGGCAACTCCATGATGGGCGCGAAGGTCAACGGGCGCATCGTCCCGCTCGACTACCAGCTCAAAAACGGCGACGTGGTCGAGGTGCTCACCAGCAAGGCCGCCCACGGCCCCAGCCGCGACTGGCTGCAGATCGCCAAGTCCAGCGAGGCCCGCGGCAAGATACGCCAGTGGTTCAAAAAGGAAAAGCGCGAGGAGAACATCGTCAACGGCCGCTCGTCCTTTGAGTCCGAGCTCAAGCACTTCGGCATCTCTCTCGGCGAGGTCACGGGCGACGAGCTGCGCCCCGTCCTGCTCAAAAAGACCGGCTTCGGCACCCTCGACGATATGTACGCCGCCATCGGCTACGGCGGCTTCTCCGCGCAGAAGGCGGTCAACCGCATCCGCGACGAGCTGCGCGCCATCAACAAGCAGAAGCAGACCGAGCGCGACGCCACCGTCCCCCTCGCGGACGATCCCGGCAGGACGCGTCCCGCCGTCCCCAAGCGGGAAAAGAGCGAGCAGGGCATCGTCGTGCAGGGCCTTTCCAACTGCCTTGTCAAGTTCTCCAAGTGCTGCACCCCTGTCCCCGGCGACGAGATCATCGGCTTCATCACCCGCGGCTACGGCGTCAGCGTCCACCGCGCGGACTGCCCGAACGCCGATCCCGCCCGCCGCAAGCCGGAGGAGTACGGCCGCTGGATCAAGGTCGAATGGGGGCAGGACGTCAAGGAGTCCTACCAGACCTCGCTCGACATTTACGCCAAGGACCGTCTCAACCTCGTGCTGGACGTGTCCGCCGCGCTCTCGTCCACGCAGACCCGCGTGGCCTGCCTCAACGCCAAGAGCACGGTGGACGGCTTCGCCCTCATCCATCTTGAGATCTACGTTTCCGACAGCACGCAGCTCTCCTCCGTCATGCGCCGCCTGCACCAGATCAGCGGCGTGATGAAGGTGGACCGTCCCGCGGGCTGATACCCTTTGAAATTTCTATAAGGAGGAATTCTATCATGCTTTCCATCGACGTTTCCCACGCGAAGCCCTTTCTTTCCTACCCCTATGAAGAAGTCCTCCGCCCCCGCCTCTCTCGCGCACAGCGCGAGCTGCTCAGCGGCGGCGGGAAGGGCGACGATTTCATCGGCTGGGTCCATTTGCCCAGACAGTACGACCGCGGGGAGTACGCGCGTATCCTTGCCGCGGCGAAGAAGATACAGGGCGACTCCAAGGCGCTCGTCGTCATCGGCATCGGCGGCAGCTACCTCGGCGCGCGCGGCGTGATCGAGTGCCTGTGCTCCCCGAACTACAACCTGAAGAAAAAGGACACGCCCAACCTCTATTTCATCGGCAACGGCCTGTCCTCCGCCGCTCTGCGCGAGGTCATGGACCTCATCGGCGAGGACGATTTCTCCGTCAACGTCATCTCCAAATCCGGCACGACCACCGAGCCCGCCGTCGCGTTCCGCTTCTTCCGCGAAAAGCTGGAGCAGAAATACGGCCACGCAGGTGCGGCGCAGCGCATCTACGCCACCACCGACGCGCACCGCGGCGCGCTCAAGTCGCTCGCGGACGCCGAGGGCTATGAGGAGTTCGTCGTGCCGGACAACGTCGGCGGGCGCTTCAGCGTCCTCACCGCCGTGGGGCTGCTGCCCATCGCCGTCGCGGGCGTGGACACCGGCGCGCTGCTCGCGGGCGCGCAGGAGATGGAAACGCTGTGCGAAACGGAGGACTATACCAACCCCGCGTGGCAGTATGCCGCCGTGCGCCACGAGCTGTACCGCTCCGGCAAGAGGATCGAGCTGCTCGCCTGCTTCGAACCGTCCTTCCGCTTCATGGCGGAGTGGTGGAAGCAGCTTTACGGCGAGAGCGAGGGCAAGGAGGGCAAGGGCCTCTTCCCCGCCAGCGTCGATTTCACCGCCGACCTGCACTCCATGGGCCAGTATATCCAGCAGGGCGAGCGCACGCTGCTGGAAACGGTCGTCCGCTTTGCCGCCGACCCCGACCAGCTCACCGTCCCGCACGACGACGCAAACGGCGACGGGCTGAACTTCCTCGCGGGCAAAACGATGGACTTCATCAACCGTCAGGCGATGGACGGCACGCTCCTTGCGCACGTTGAGGGCGGCGTCCCGAACCTCATCGTCTCCGCCGGCGAGCGCAATGCCCATACCCTTGGCGAGCTGATCTACTTCTTCGAGTTTGCCTGCGGTCTGTCCGGCTATCTGCTCGGCGTCAATCCCTTTGACCAGCCCGGCGTCGAGGCGTACAAGAAGAACATGTTCGCGCTGCTCGGCAAGCCCGGCTACGAGGAGGCGGGCGACGCGCTGCGCGCCAAGCTCAAATAAGCAGACAGAAGGAGAACCGTCATGAAAGCAGTCCTCATGCGCGTCAAGCGCGCCAGCGTCACCATCGACGAAAGGGAGACGCGCTCCATCGGCAAAGGCTTCCTCATTCTTCTCGCCGTCACGCACGACGATGCCGAGGCGCAGGCCGTGAAGCTCGCCGACAAGCTCTGCTCGCTCCGCCTTTTTGAGGACGCGGACGGCAAGATCAACCTCGGACTGGACGAGGTCGGCGGCGAGATCATGATCATTTCGCAATTCACGCTCTACGGCAGCTGCCGCAAGGGGCGCCGCCCCGAGTTTCTGAACGCCGCCCGCCCCGAGACCGCCATTCCGCTCTACGAAAAATTTGTCTCCCTCGTGCGCGAAAAGGGCTGCCGCGTCGAGACCGGCGAGTTCGGCGCCTATATGGCGGTCGATTCCGTCAACGACGGCCCGTTCACCCTGATCGTGGACACGAAGGATTTAGAGGCTCCCAAATAACACCGTTGGAGGTAATTTTATGAAGATCATCACCACCGTCGTCGGCGAGCTCGGCACCAACTGCTACCTGCTCATCGACGAGGAAACGCGCGAGGCCGCGCTTATCGATCCCGCCGACTCCCCCGACGAGCTTTCCGCCCTTATCGCGCGCGAGAACGTCACGCTGCGCTATATCCTCCTCACGCACGGCCACCGCGACCACACCCTCGCCGCCCCCGCCATGCACGAGCGCTATCCCGACGCCGCGGTCTATATCCACCGGCTCGACGCGGGCGGCTCCGGCATCTATCACTATCCCCTCGAGGGCGTGATCGACGGCCTGAAATATTACGACGACGGCGACACGCTCCCCCTCGGCTCGCTCACCATCGAGGTCCTGCACACCCCGGGCCACACGGCGGGCAGCGTCACGCTGAAGGTCGGCGATGCGCTCTTCGTCGGCGACACGCTCTTTTCCGGCTCCTGCGGCCGCACCGATCTCCCGGGCGGCGACCTTCACGCCATGATGTCCTCCCTGCGCCGCCTCGGTCAGCTGGAGGGCGACTACAAGGTCTATCCCGGTCACATGGATTCCACGGTCCTCTCCCGTGAACGCGCGTATAATATGTTTCTGCGCACCGCCATATCCTGAATTGAAAAGGAGCGCCCTCCCATGAAGCTGCAATTCATCGGACACGATGAAAAATACGCCGTCGAGCAGAGCCTGCTGACGCTTTTCCCCGCCGAGCGCCCCGTCTACGGCGCGGTGGACCGCGCTGCGGACCGCTGCTGGGCCGTCGTCACGCTCACGGAGGACGGCTCCGCCGTCTGCGCCGTCACCGAGCTGTGCGCGGACGGGAAAACCGCCGTCGGCCGCTGTGACTGCCCGCTCTCCGGCACGGATTACGAAAAGGAGGGCCAGCGCCGCCACGCGCTCGGTCTGAGCTTCTTCCGCGCCGCGCGCGAGGTCCTTGGCGTCACGCCCGCGTGGGGCAGTCTCACCGGCGTGCGCCCCAGCAAGGTCGCCGTCGCGCTGCTGCGCGAGGGCAAGTCCCCCGCCGCCGTCCTGACGGAGCTGCGGGAGGTCTACTCCGTCACGCCGCCGCGCGCCCGTCTTGCGCTCGAAGCCGCCGAAACGGGGCTGCGCGTCCAGTCGGAGCTGCGGCCCAATGACATTTCCCTTTACGTCGGCATCCCCTTCTGCCCCACCCGCTGCGCCTATTGCAGCTTTGTCGCGCAGAGCGTGGAAAAGTCCTTCGCCCTTGTCGAGCCGTACCTTGCCGCCCTTTTTGACGAGATCGGGCAAGCGGGCGCGATGGTCCGCGCCCTCGGCCTGCACGTCAAGTCCTTCTACATGGGCGGCGGCACGCCGACCACCCTCACGGCGGAGCAGATGGACCGTCTGCTCACCAGACTGGAGCAGTGCTTCGACTTCACCGGCCTCGCCGAGCGGACCATCGAGGCGGGCCGTCCGGACACCATCGACCGCGAAAAGCTCGCGGTCCTGCGTGCGCACGGCGTCACGCGCGTCTCCGTCAACCCCCAGACGATGGAGGACCATGTCCTCGCCGCCATCGGCCGCCGCCACACGGCGGACGACATCCGCCGCGCCATGCGCGAGGTGATGGACGCGGGCTTCCCCCACGTCAACATGGACCTCATCGCGGGTCTGCCGGAGGACACGCCGGAGGGCTTTGCCCGAAGCCTTGACGAGGTCCTCTCCATGGGCGCGGACAACATCACCGTCCACACGCTGTCCCTCAAAAAGGGCAGCCGCATCACGCTCGAGGGCAGCCGTATCCCCTCGGCGGACGAGGTCGCGGCCATGCTCGACTATGCCGATCCCACCCTGCGCGCGCAGGGCTTCGCCCCCTACTACCTCTACCGCCAGAAGTATATGTCCGGCAGCTTTGAAAACGTCGGCTGGACGAAGCCGGGCGGCGAGGGGCTTTACAACATCTACATTATGGAGGAGCTGCACTCCATTCTCTCCCTCGGCGCGGGCGGCTCGACCAAAATGGTCGGCGGCGGACGGATCTGCCGCGCCTTCAACGCCAAATACCCCCGCGAATACATCGACCGCAGCGAAAAACGCGCCGCCAACCTCGCGGAATTTGCCGACTTCTACCGCCAGCAAGGAGAACTGCCATGATCTATTCTTCCTACTCCGCCCGCCCCACCGCGGACGACGCCGCGCCGCACTTCACCTATGAGGACTACTGCGAGAGCGCGGATATGCTCGCCTCCCGCTCGCACAACTTCCAGCCCGAAGCGCTGCTCATTCTCGGCAGCGGCCTCGGCTTCCTCGGCGACGCGGTGGAGGACCCCATCTTCGTCGATTACGACGGCATTCCCCACTTCCGCCCCTCCACCGCCCCGGGTCATAAGGGCCGCTTCGTGTTCGGCACGCTGCGCGGCCGCCGCGTCGCGGTCATGCAGGGCCGTATGCACTGCTACGAGGGCTACACGATGGAGCAGGCGGCCTACGCTGTGCGCGTCGCGCGGCTGCTCGGCGCCAAAACGCTTTTCGTCACCAACGCCGCCGGCTGCGTCAACACCGGCTGGGGCGTGGGCGAGCTGATGCTCCTCACGGACCATATCAAGCTTTTCGACTTCGGCCCGCTCTGGGGCCCGAACCTCGAAGCGTTCGGCACGCGCTTTCCCGACATGACCGCCGTTTACACCCCCCGCCTTTTATCCCTCGCCCGCGAAACGGCGAAGGCGCACGGCATTCCTCTGCGCGAGGGCGTTTATATGTACTTCCCCGGCCCGCAGTTTGAAACGCCCGCCGAGGTGCGCGCCGCGCGCGTGCTCGGCGCGGACGCGGTCGGCATGTCCACCGTACCCGAGGCCATCGCCGCCGCCCATTGCGGCATGGAGGTCATGGGTGTGACGCTGCTCTCCAACATGGCCGCGGGCGTTCTCCCGCAGCCGCTCTCCGGCGCGGAGGTCAATGAGGCCGCCGAAGCCGCCGCTCCCGTTTTTTCCGAGTTTCTCCTCTCCTGTCTGGAATCCTTCTGATCTCTTGAAAGGCGTCTCTATGGCAACTGAGAACAAGCAGACCTTCCTCGGCGGCGCCGCCGTGCTCGCGTTCGGCATCGTCGCGGTCAAGATCATCGGCGCGGTGTTCAAGATCCCTCTGCTCAACATTCTCGGCGAAGCGGGCAGCGCGGACTTCTCCAACGCCTACAATATCTATGCCACCCTCCTCACCATCTCCACGGCGGGGCTTCCCGTCGCGCTCTCCAAGCTCGTGAGCGAGGCGTACACCCGCGGCCGCACGCGGCAGGCGCACCGCACCTTCCGCGTTTCCATGGCCGTTTTCCTCGTGCTGGGGCTTCTTTCCTTTGCCGTCATGTGGTGGGGCAGCGGCTTTCTGGCGGAAACGCTGAACAACCCCCGCGCGGCTTACGGCATCCGCGCCCTCGCGCCCGCCGTCGTGTGCGTCGGCTGTCTCTCCGCCTTCCGCGGCTACGCGCAGGGGCGGCAGTACATGACGCCCACCGCCGTCTCCCAGATCATTGAGGCGCTCTGCAAGCTGGTCTTTGGTCTGGCGCTGTCCATCTGGCTTTTGAAGACCACCGGCAAGGACTATATTGCCGCCGCGGGCGCCATCGCGGGCGTCACCATCGGCACGGTGCTCTCCCTTCTCTACATGGCCGTCAACTACCTGCGCCACCGTCCGGCGCTGCGCCGCGGCGAGCCCTGCGCACGGGACGGCGCGATCCTGCGCCGCCTGCTCGCCCTCGCCATTCCCATCACGCTCGCCTCCTCGATGGTCTCCATCATCACGCTCATTGACACCAAGCTCGTGCAGGGCCAGCTGCAAAGCGCCCTCGGCTACACGCTCGACGAAATGCGCACCGCCTACGGCAACTACGCCGCCTGCATGAACCTCTATAACCTGCCCTCCTCGCTCATGGTCGCGCTCACGGCGTCCGTCATTCCCGCCGTCTCCGCCGCCATCGCCCAGCGCAACGGACGGCAGACCGCGCGCATCGTGCGCTCCTCGTTCCGCGTCACAGCGCTGCTCGCCTTTCCGATGGGGCTGGGCCTCTGGTCGCTCAGCGATCCGATCTTCCGTCTGTTCTACCGGCGCTACAACGCCGAGCTTGGCGGCAGGCTGCTCGCCGTCCTCGGCATCGCCAGCATCTTCGTCTGCCTCATGCTCATCACAAATTCCATTCTGCAGGCCTACGGCCGCGTCAACCTCCCCATTCTCACGATGCTCCTCGGCGGCGTGGTCAAGATCGTCCTCAACTATAATCTCGTCGCCATTCCCTCCGTCAATATCCACGGCGCGCCCATCGGCACGCTCGTGTGCTTCGCGCTCACCGCGCTGCTGAACCTCATCGCCGTTTCACGCATCACGCACTTCCGGCTCAACTACCCCGGCTATTTCCTGCGCCCGCTCCTCGCGGCGCTCGCCATGGCCTTTGCCGCCCGCGGGACCTACGCCCTTGCCTCGCGCTTTCTGGTCCTTTCGAGCGAACGCCTGACGCTTTTCGTCTGCGTTTTTCTCTCCATCGGCGTAGCCGTCGTGGTCTACGGCGTGCTCGTGCTGGCGCTGCACTGCATCCGCCGCAGCGATCTGGAGCTGCTGCCCAAGGGCGGCCGGATCGCCGATCTTCTTCATATTTCGTAAAAAGCCCTGAAAACACCTGAAAAATCACAGAAAAATCTTGCATTGGAACATAAGATATGGTAAATTTTGAAAGGAAAGAGACATACTCCTTACAGGACCTTATTGCCCTTCTCCGCATTCTGCGCGCGCCGGACGGCTGCCCGTGGGACCGCGTGCAGACGCACCTTTCCGACCGCCGCAATTTTCTGGAGGAGGCGTACGAGGCCGCCGAAGCGTTTGACCGCGACGATCCCGCCGCCATGTGCGAGGAGCTGGGCGACATGCTCATGCAGGTCTTCTTCAACATTCACATTGAGGAGGACGCTGGCCGCTTCACGACCGACGACGTCACCGACCACATCTGCAAAAAGCTCATCTTCCGCCACCCCCACATTTTCGGAAACGTCACCGCCGACACGAGCGAGGAGGTCCTGGTGAACTGGGACGCGCTCAAGCGGCAGGAAAAGGGCCAGCAGACCACCGCCGACGCGATGGACTCCGTCGCCCGCTCGCTGCCCGCGCTCTGGCGCGCGGACAAGCTTCAGAGCAAGGCGGCCAAGGCGGGCTTTGAATTTGCCGACGCTTCCGGCGCGTTGGACAAGCTGGACGAGGAAACGCGCGAGCTGCGCGAGGCCGTGGAGCGCGGCACGAACTTTTTTGAGGAGCTGGGCGACGTGCTCTTTGCCGCCGTCAAGGTCGGCCGCTTCGTCGGCGTCGACCCCGAGGACGCGCTGAATGCGACGTGCGAAAAGTTTATCGCCCGCTTCCGCTGCGTCGAGCGCGCCTGTGCCGCCCGCGGCGCGGAAATGTCCTCGCTCCCGCTCGACGAGCTTACCCGCCTCTGGAACGAGGCCAAGCAACACGATGAATGAAAAACGCTCCGTCGTTTTTTGTTTATAAACCCACCGGAGGCTCCCGCCTCCGGCGAATCAACAACAATCAGGAGGCTATCATCATGAATAAGACCGAACTCATCGCTGCCGCTGCTGAAAAGGCCGGCGTTTCCAAGAAGGAAGCCGAAGCCGTCGTTACCGCCGCTCTCGACGCCATCGCCGCGTCCCTCAAGGACGGCGAAAAGGTCCAGCTCGTTGGCTTTGGCTCCTTTGAAGTCAAGACCCGCGCCGAGCGCATCGGCCGCAACCCCGCCACCGGCAAGGAGATCAAGATCGCCGCGTCCAAGGTCCCGACCTTTAAGGCGGGCAAGGCTCTGAAGGACATCGTTGGCTAAAGCGCCTCTAAAGGAGCGGGTCACCCCGCTCCTTTGATTTTTCCCCGAAAGGAAGCACTTCCATGCGACTTGACAAATACCTCAAGGTCTCGCGCCTCATCAAGCGCCGCACCGTGGCGAACGAGGCCTGCGACCTCGGCCGCATCACGGTCAACGGCCGCGTCGCCCGCGCGTCATACGAGGTGAAGGCCGGCGACCGGATCGCCCTCCACTTCGGCGAGCGCACCCTCACGGTCGAGGTCCTCTCCGTGGTCGAGACCGTCGGCAAGGCGGATTCCGCCGCGCTCTACCGCGAGCTGCCGAACGCCTGACCGCCGCGCTGTCATATTCCGGACACGCCTCCCATACACTGTGGTGTATGGGAGGTTTTGCTATGGCTTATGACAACACGACCTACGGCGGCTCCGCCGCCCACCGCATCGAGCTGGACGGGCGCGAGCGCCTGACCGTTTCCGGCGTGGACGACGTGGACCGCTTCGACGAAAACGAGATCGTCATGTCCACCTCCGTCGGCGTTCTCACCGTCACGGGCGAGAGCCTGCACATCGGCAAGCTCAGTCTGGACGGCGGCGAGCTGCATGTGGACGGACACATCGATTCGCTTTTTTACGAGGACGCCTCCGGCTCCTCCGGCGGACTGCTCGGCCGCCTGTTCGGGGGCTGACGCATGGGCAGCGACATCGCGTCCCAGCTTGCCGTGCTTTCCCGCGCGTTTCTGCTCGGCTCCGGCTTTGCCCTGCTCTATGACGCGCTGCGCGCCGTGCGGCTCCGCCGCCGCACGCGGCATGCGTTCACCGGCGCGCTCGACGCGCTCTATTCCCTGCTTCTCGCCGCCGCGCTCCTTTCCTTTGCCCTGCGCGTCGGCCGCGGCGAGCTGCGGCTCTACACGCTCCTTGCCATCGTGACCGGCGCGGCGCTCACCTTCGCTCTCGCTTCCCCGCTTCTCCGCCCGCTCTGGGACTTCTGGGCCGACAGCCTCTTTGCCTTTGCCCGCCTTCTCCGCGCGCCGCTCCGCCTCGCAAAAAAATATTATGGTAAACTGCACAAATCTGCCAAAAAGCTCTTTCTTTTTTTCCGCCGCACCTTTATAATAGAAAATTACAAATGGGCCGCGCGGCGGGAGCGCCGCAGGGCCGAGCAAAAGGGAGGGGTGCGATATGGCGGAGCAAAAAACGGCGGCGAAAAAGCGCGGCGGACTGCTGCCAAAGCTGCTCGTGCTGGTCCTTCTCCTGCTCGTCGGCGCGCACCTGCTGGATCTTCAAAAACGGATCGACGCCGCGCAGACGGAGAAGCTGGCCCTTTCCACACAGGTCGAGGCCCAGCAGCGCGAAAATAATTCGCTGGAAGCCGCGCTCGGCAAGGCTGACGACGAGGAGTATCTGCAGGAGCTTGCCCGCGAGCAGCTCGACATGGTCTCCCCCGGCGAAAAGGTATTTTACGACATCAGCAACTGAATCCAACCGGAGCGGCGCAGAGCGCCGCTCCGGTTCCATTTTCCGCCATGTCCTGTTGCACAGAAAACCGCGGCGCTTTCCGATCGTTTTCGCTTTTTTAACGAAATTTTAACATTTGCCCATTCCCTCCTTGTTCCCTCACTTTTCCCCGTGCTATAGTTAAGGCATATAGGGGGAATGTACTATGTTTTCGTCGTTTTTTCACGATCTGTGCACCGAATTCAGCGGCTACAACGCCGAGAAGCTGCTCAAGGACCTGATGGCGGGCCTGACCGTCTGCGCGGTGGCCCTGCCGCTCGCGCTGGCCTTCGGCGTCAGCTCCGGCGCGTCCGCCGCCGCGGGGCTGGTCACGGCCATTCTCGCGGGCATTGTTATCGCCCTGCTCGGCGGCGCGTCCTATCAGGTCTCGGGTCCCACGGGGGCCATGAGCGCCGTCCTTATCAGCATTGTCGCCCAATACGGTCTGCAGGGCGTTTTCTTCGCCTGCTTTGCCGCGGGCGTGCTCCTGCTCGCCGCCGGACTTCTGAAGCTCGGCCGTCTCATTGGCTTTATCCCGATGCCCGTCATCACGGGCTTTACCTCCGGCATTGCCATCATCATCGCGCTCGGGCAGGTCGACAACTTTTTCGGCACCGTCTCCGAGGGCGGCTCCAGCCTTGAAAAGCTGGCCTCCTACGCCCGCCTCGGCTTTCATCCGGATCCGCAGGCCGTTCTCATCGGCGCGCTGGTCATCGCCGTCATGCTCGTCTGGCCGAAAAAGTGGGGCGCCCGCGTTCCCGGCTCCCTCGTCGGCATCGTTGCCGCCACCGCGCTGTCCGCCGCGCTGCGGCTTGATGGCCTTGCCGTCGTCGGCGGCATTCCCCGCACGCTTCTTCTCTCCGACCGCCTGCGCCTCGGCAGCCTGAGCCTCGATATGCTCTCGGACCTCATTTCCCCCATTGTCACCATTGCCGCTCTCGGCATGATCGAAAGCCTCCTGTGCGGCGCGTCCGCCGCCCGCATGAAGGGCGAGCCGTTCCACGCCGATCAGGAGCTGATCGCGCAGGGCGTAGGCAATTTCCTCCTGCCCTTCTTCGGCGGCGTCCCCGCCACCGCAGCCATCGCCCGCACCAGCGTCGCCATCAAGTCCGGCCAGCAGACGCGCCTGACGAGCGTGTTCCACTCCGTCTTTCTCCTCGCCTCCATGTTCCTGCTCGGCGGTGTCATGGCGCGCCTGCCGCTCTCCGCGCTCGCCGGCGTCCTTATGGTCACGGCATGGCGCATGAACGACTGGGCCGGCATCCGCTACATCTTCTCCCACGGCTTCAAATCCGCCATCAGCCAGTTCCTTATCACCATGGCGGCCACCGTCGTCTTTGACCTCACCGTGGCCATTATTCTCGGCGTGATCTACTCCGCCATTCTCTATGTCGCCAAGAGCAGCCGTATCCACGTCGCCTTCTCCACCATCGACAGCAACCGTCTCCGTTACGACGTCGGCAAGTCCCCCATTCTTGACTCCGCGGGCGTGGTCTACGTCACCGGCTCCCTGTTTTTCGGCGCGGTGGACGAATTTAACCACCGCCTGCAGGATATTCCGGACGAGGACCACCTGATTCTCTCCCTGCGCGGCATGCCGAGCGTGGACGTCTCCGGCGCGCAGGCCGTGCTGGAGCTGTGCCAGCGCCTGCTTGCAAAGGGCCGCACCATCGCCTTCTGCGGCGTCGCGGAGGATGTCCGCGCCTACTTCGACCGCGCGGGCGTCACCGCCCTCGTCGGCGAACGCGCCTACTACCACAGCGCCGACCGCGCCATTCTCGCCCTGCTCGACGCGGAGCTTCTGGAGGCATAAAAAGGAGCCGCCGTCTCACGACAGCGGCCCAAGCGGGTGGGATATTGGAAAGCTTCCATGGAGTATACTACCACCCTTGTCCACCGCTTGCAATAGGAGCTTTTGTCGAACGCCGCCGCACGCCGTCGAAGCGTGTCGCGGCGTTCATTTTCGTCAAAATCACCAAATCAGAAAATTCACAAATTAACCTATTGGCTAATTTCCCTTTTCGTGCTATACTTTATAAAAGTGAAAAGGGAGTCTGGAGGACTTCCTTTTTGCTTTCCCCATCCGCATCACTCGCAGAAATTGAAAGGAGCGAACCGTTATGAAGTTCACATTTACCTGCAAGAAGATCTCGCTGAACGACTCCGTCAAGGCCTATGCCGAGAAGAAGATCGGCAAGCTGGAGAAGTATTTCAGGGAGGAACCCGAAGCATCTGTGACCTTCGCCGTGGAGAAAAAGAACCGCTGTGTGGCGGAAGTCATGCTCCGCGGTGCCAACGGCACACTGTTCCGTGCGGTCTGTGAGGACGCTGACGGCGATATGCGCAGCGCGATCGACGAAGCGGTCAGCCAGATCGACCGCAAGATCCGCAAGAACAAGACCCGTCTTGCCAAGGGTCTGCGCAGCGAAGCCATCGTGCCCGAGGTCCCCGAGGAGTTCGACATCCACGAGGAGCGCGAATTTGACATCGTGCGCACCAAGCGCTTTGCCGTCAAGCCTATGAGCCCCGAGGAGGCCATTCTGCAGATGAACCTTCTGGGCCACAGCTTCTTCGTCTTCCGCAACACGGACGATGACAACGCCATCTGCGTGGTCTACACGCGCAACAGCGGCGGCTACGGCATCATCGAGACCGGTGAGACCGACTGATTTCAGAAATTCTTAAACCGCAGGGGGTTGACCGGCCGGTCGACCCCCTTTATGATAAAAGCATCCTGACGAAAGCGAGGTCCGTCCATGCCGCTTCCAGCCCTTCCCTGCCGCGCGTTCCAGTGCTGCTTTGCCCTCGGTGCGCGGCTGCTGCCATGGCGCGCGCCGACCGGACTTTCCGGCGCGGGCAGCCTCGCGCGGCTCCCCGAGGGCTTTTCGGGCGAGGTCGCGTCGCGCCCCCTCGTCGTCGCCAGCCGCCGCCAATGCGCGGAGGAGCCTTTTCTTGCCCTGCGCCGCTCTCTGGAGGCGCGCGGTATCCGTCCCTCCATTTTCTCCGGCGTGGAGCCGGACCCCAGCATTGCCACTGTGGAGCGAATTGCCGCGCAGTACCGCGCCGACGGCTGCGACAGCTTCTTCGTCCTCGGCGGCGGCTCGCCCATCGACGCGGCCAAGATCGCTGCCGCCCGCATCGTCCGTCCGGAGAAAAGCGTCGCGCAGCTCGGCGGG
>R14__coassemble_899_pt1 | contig 17269 bp, 21 predicted proteins | sample R14__metabat2_low_PE_047 | metagenome-assembled genome bin R14 | reverse complement strand
CTGTAAAGGCATATCTCGCCGTCCGCCAGCCCCTCCTGCTTCGCCGCCGTGTCCAGCGACAGCGCCACGCAGCGCTCCTCGCCGCGCGTTCCGCTTTTGAGCACCAGCACCCGCTCGCCGCCTCTCGGCCGCCATGCGTAGCCGCCCGGCGCCGCCGTCGGCAGACCGCGTTCCTCTCCGCGCGTCAGCACGCCCGCCGCGCTCCCGCCGATGGTCACCGTCCCGCACTCGCCCTGTGCGGTCTCCTCCGGCTGCGTGCCGCGCAGCCGTCCCACTATCCACATGTCCTCACTCCTCCCACAGCACCAGCTCCGTTGTCTCGCCGCGCGCCGTCAGCGCGCGCACCGCCTCGCTCACGCGGTACGTTCCGGCAAGCCCCAGCTTCTCCAGCCGCAGCTCCACATAGTCCCGCGGTTCCGCCTCGGCGCGCCCCGCCAGCGTCAGCGTCAGCTCCCGCGCGCCCTCCGCGCTTTTCTCGATCTGATAGCGTCCCGTATAGCGCAGCTCATTCCCGCTGCGCGACGGCACATACACGATGCGGCGGCAGCTCCCGCCCCGTGCGAGGAACGTCTCGTTCCGCACGATCTGGCGCGTCCCTCTCGTCCGGTCGATCGCCACGACCTCCGAAAGCACGCCGTACCGCCTGTCGCGGTACGCCGCGCTCACAACGGGCGCGCCCGCGCCCAGCATGTGCCGTGCGCCCTCGTCCGCCGCGCGGAAGCGCAGCACGCCGTCTCTTGTGAACTGCGGCCGAAGGCCGCAGCGCCGCGCGACGTCCGCCGCCGCCCCCCGGCCCCACAGCTGTGGCCCGCGCCGACTCCTCCTCGTATTTAACCACACATCCCTTGCTTTTCGTCTCCCCGCCTCTCCGCCCAAGCGCCGCGCGAAGTCCTCCACCGCCCTCCAGCAGCTCGTCCCGCTCGCCACCGCGTACCCGCCCGCCGCGCGGACCTCCTCGTGCGGCGCGCACACAACGCCGCACGGCGTCACATAGTCCCGCACGATCTCGCGCAGCGCCGGACGCTGATACGCCGCGCTCTCCGCCTCGTTGTCGAGCAGCAGCGCGGCCATGCCGCGCCCGCTCACCGTCAGCACAAGTCCCGTGCCGTCCAGCTCCGCGCGCCACTCGTCCACCACGCCGGTAAACACGGTCTCTCCGTCCTCGACCGCTGCAAAGCGGCAGGCCTGCTTCATCACGTCCGCCATCGCGGCGCTGTACAGGCACTGCACCGTAAAGCTGTCGCAGGGCACACCGCCCGTGCGCCGCAGCCGCCACGCCAGCAGCGCCGGCAGCTCGTACACCGCGCCCTGCGCGGTCGTCACCCGTCCCGTCACGCCAGCCTCACCCGCTCTCCGGCATAAATAAGGTTCGCGTTCTTGATCTGCGGGTTCGCCGCCAGCAGCTTCTGCACCGTCGTGCCGTACCGCGCCGCGATGCCCCACAGCGTCTCGCCCTGCGCCACGGTATGCTCCCGCGCATCCTGCACCGCGGTCTCCCCCGCCGCGCCGTCCACTCTTTTCAACGCTGACGCGGTCTCCAGATCTTCCCAGAAGGCAAAGCGGTAGCGCACATAGTCCGGCGTCGGCTCCTGCAAAGCCTCCAGCTCCACGAAATAGGCCTGCGTCGTCATCCATACCGGATGCACCAGAACGCCCGCGCCGCCCTGATAAAACACCGTCGCCAGCTTTTTGAACTCCTCGTATGCCCCCTCGCCCGCGAACGCGCCCTCGCCCTCCAGCACGCGCCACGCCGTCCCGAGGTCCTGCATGGCATACGTCCCGCCCGGCAGCTTGTGCGCCGCCACAGAGCGGCGGAACGAAATGCGGTAACTCTCCGGATTGTTCGGCCAGATATAGTCCTTATAGCGCATCGGTGTCAGTCTCATGCGCCCCGCCTCCTCTCAGTAAAGATAAAAATTCCCGTCGTAGCGCCGCGCGTCGCGCTCGATCTCCTCGCTCACCCCGCGCGCGGCACGGAGAGGGTCTTCCCCCTCCGCCGCTTCTCCGGTCCGCTTCCACGCCGCGCGCTCGGTGCGCCGGTGCGTCTCAGAGCTCTCCGCTTCCTCCGCCGCGCGGCGCATCGGCCGCACGACATCCTCAGCCGCGCTCTCGTCTCCGTCCGTCTCCGCCGTCTCCTGCGGGGAGCGCCGCTCCGGCGGCGCGTTTCTCTCCTCCGCCGCGTACACCGTTTCCACGGTCTGCGGCTCTCCGTGCGGCGCCCGTCGCGCCGGCCGCCGCGGCCGCGGACGAGGGGATGGGAGGGCCGCGGGGGGGGGCGCCCCGGGCGGGGGGGGGTGCCCCCCCCCCCCCCCCCCCCCCCCGGCCCCGGGGGCGGGGGCCCCCCCCCCCCCCCCCGCCGCCCCCCACGCCGCGGCCCTTCCATTTCCTCTTTCTCGGCCGCGGCGCTCTCCCCACCTTGCGGCTCCATTTCCTCTGCGGCGGCGCTTTCTTCTTCGTATCCGGCGTCGGCCTCTATCCTCGACGCGGTCTCCGCGCGCCGTCGGCGCGCCGTATGCGCCGTCTCCCTTTCCGCATCGGCACGGTCTCCGCTCTCTCCGCGCTCCGCCGCTGATGCCTCTCTCCGAAGCCGCTGATAGCGCGTCAGGTCAAAGCTCTCGTTTCCTCCGTCTTCCGTCTCCGCCGTCTCCGCACGGTCCTCCTGCGCCGCAGCGTCGAAGCCCGCCCCATCCAATTCCACATCGGGCGCTTCCAGATACCGCCGCACCATCAGTCCGACCGCCGCGAACACCGCCTCGCCGAGCTGCTCGGTCACGCGCTTTTTCCGCGCCGCGAACACCGCTTCGTCCGTCATCAGGCGTTCGTCTCCAGACGCTTACAGGAGATGACCGTCACCCTCTCCACCACCGGATCGCCGAGCTTGCCCAGCTCCTCGATGTTGTTCCAGCGGCAGCGGCTGTAGATGATGCGCTTTCCCGGGCGGCAGACCACCACGGAAAAGTCGTCCAGCTCGTAGAAATTGATGCCGTCGCTGATAGCCTCGTCGGTCGCGTACAGGCGGCTGAGCTCCAGCGTGTAGCGCGTCTGCCCGCCGACCGTCGCCACCGGCTCGCTCTCGCCGAAGGCCTCGATCTCGCGGCCCGTGCGCACCGCCTTGGCGCTGTAGCTCTGCACCACCGCCAGCTTTTTGCCGTTCAGCTCCAGATAAATGTCCCTGCTCGTCGGGATCGTCATGCTTGCCATCGTGTCCCCTCCTTACATCGTGATGTGCGCGGTCAGATAAATGCGGTTGAGGCCGTGCGCCACCGCAAAGCTGAACTCCACCACGCACACCGTCGCGTCGTCCTCCAGCGCACGCACGCTCACCTCGCCGAAGCTGTCGATGATCTCCTGCGCGCGCTTGTTCTCCAGCTCCACGATCACCTGCGAACGGATGGCCGCGCGCGTCTGCTCGGTGTTGCGGCTGCGCGCGAAGCGGGCGCGCAGGGAAGCGCGCAGCGACGGGATCACATCGTCCACGATGCGGATGCTCGTCAGCTCACGCCAGGTCTTATCCGCCGCGCCGCCGGTGGTCGTGCGGGTCGTGATGCCGCGCACGATGCTCACCTCGCCCGCGCTCAGCTCCAGCGGCGTCACGCCGCCGCGCACCAGCAGGTCGATCTGCGTATCGTCGTAGCGTGCGCCAAGGGAAGAAAAGCCCTTGAGCACCGCGCCGTTGACCGGCACAGAGGGGTCCTCCTCCGCCGCGATGACCGCTGCGGTGGCCGCCGCGGTGCGCACATCGCCCGGCGCGACGAGCACCATGCGCTCGCTGTTGAGCTCTGCGGCGTGCTCCACCAGCTCCGCCGCCGTCTCCTCCGCGCCGCCCGCGGCGACGCCGATGCGCTCACGCTGTCTGCCGGAAGCGCTCTCCACGCTCTCCTTCAGCTTCTTCTGCACGTCCGCGTCCGTGCTGTCGCACACGGCCACATCGATGCCCTCGCACTCCTCCAGCGCCTTGAACGCGCTCTCATAATCGTCCGCGCCCGCGCTCGTCTTGCCGACCGCCGCCGCCTTGACCACCGCCGCGCCGTTCTCATACAGCGCACGCAGCACGGCCGCCATGCCGACGCTGCCCTCCGCGTCCTCGCCAAAGGCGGTCACACCCTCGGCATAGGAGGTCAGAGTCACCACCTCATTCGCCGTTCCCTTCGCCGCGACCGCCGCCACACCGACCACGCGGCCCGTTTTCTTCCCGCCGATCACGCTCGAAGCGTCGTAGGCGGAGTACACGCCCGGATGCTCATGTACCACTGTGTTGCTCACTTACTGCTTCACACCTTTCAAAATAAAATCCGTCAGCACCGCGCTTCTCTCGTCCGCCTGCGCCACGAAATAGGCGGTGCAGCGCGCGGTGCCGCGCCGCACGAATACGCCGTACTCGGCGTCCCACTCCGTTTTCTCCCAGCGCATCTCCTCGATCTGCACTCCGTCCGGCAGACCCGTCAGCAGCGCCTCCGCCGCGGCCTCGGCAGTCTGCTCGCACCCGCGCGCCCCCCTGCGGCGCGGCGCGTAAACGTCCACCGATGCCGTCAGGCGCAGCCTGCGTCCGTACACCTCGGCCATGCACCCCAGCGCCGCGTCGTACCGCTCGCCGAGATAGTCCAGCATACCCGCCTTCGTCAGCTCCGTCTGCCTTGCGCCTACCGAAATGACGCTCGCGCTCCGCTCGCGGAAGCGCTCCTCCTCGTATGCGGGGATCGCGTCGAGGCCGGCCTCCTTCAGCCGCGCCACGATCGCGTCCCGCACCTGTCCGCTCGTCGTCACTGCGCCGCCTCCTCCCGGTCCAGCACCGCCCAGTAGTGCGTCGTCAGGCCGCCCGCGTCCACGCGCTCCGCGCGGCGCACCCGGTAGCGCTTCGTGCCGCACCATATCCGGTCGCCCTGCTCCACGCATACGTCCGCTTCGCCCAGATAGCGCCAGCAGCGCTTGTCCGCCGCGCCCAGCGGCCCGACGGAAAACGGCTCGCCGCCGCTCTCCGCCGTGATGGGCTGCACAAAGCCGTGCGCCTGTGCGCGCTCCGCTCCGTGCTCTACCGTCACAAGCGTCCCGTACTGCCGGAACGCCTGCGCGATCATGCTCTTTATCCTTTCACCGCGCAAAAGAAAAAGCCGCCCCCTTCCGTATACGGCGCCATCAGCTGTCGGGCGCTGCGGCGCAGCGCCGCGGCGCGCTCGCTGCCTCCCGTGTTCTTCATCGTGACGCTTACATCGCCCGCGCGCAGCGCGGAAAGCTCCTCTCCGCCCGCAAGCCTTGCCTCGGTCAGCGCCGCGGCGGCGAGCCATGCGCTCGCGCACACGAACGCCCCCTCGCAGTCCTCCGGCGAAACGCCCGCGCGCAGGCTGTCCCTGAGGGCGCGCGCACTCGCCGCGCAAAGGCGTTCGAGCAGCGGCCCGTCCTCCTCGGCGCAGGCGCAGATGCTCTTTGCCGTTTTCAGGATATCCTCGTCCATTCGCCCGCCTCCTTCCGTGTCCGCGCCGCCGTGCTCAGATGCTCAGCACCTTGGAGGCGTCCTTGTAGGGCTTGGCAAAGCCGGAGATGCTCGTGATGGCCGCGCGCTCGATCTGGCGGTCGATGAGCTTGTCGTACTCGACCGTCACCTCGCCCGCGCAGATGCGCTCAAGCGCATAGTTTCGGTCGAGGCCGATCAGCTTGCCCGCGGGAACGGCGGTGGTGCGCAGCAGCTTCGCGCCCAGCGGCGTAGAGAGCGTGCCGGTGCCCTGGAAATTCAGGCCCGTCAGCGGGTTCTGGAACTCCGACAGCTTGAGCATCTTGAGCATCACGTCGTTCGACACCAGCATGGTGTTCATGCAGTAGGGGTCGAATCTTGCCCAGAAGTCCAGCAGCGCCTCGTAGCTCAGGCTGCCCGCCGTTCCGCCGATGGGACTGGTGCCGACCTTGTACTTTTCGGCGGCGTTGTTGTTGCCGTCGCCGTTGAGCAGGACCTCCACGGCGTCCTCCAGATGCATGCGCGCGATGTACGCTCCGATCTGGCGCAGCGTGACGGAAAAGAGGTCCAGACGCTGGAAGCGGATGGCCTCATAGCTCGCCACGAGCATGCGCCCGCGCTTATGGAGCTTCACCAGATTTTCCTGCGTGCGGATGCTGGTCGTGGGGATCTCCGCCCCCTCCTCCACGCGGCGCAGCTTCTTGTCGTCCTCGCTCGGCACCGAAGCGATGGTGCGGTAGTCCATGCCCTCAAAATTGGTGGTCGTCGCGGTGATATCGGGCAGGATGTCGCTCTCCATGCCCTGACGGACCACGCGCGACACGAACTCCGGAAACAGCACGGCGCTGTCGCTCGTGTGGAAGAATTTCTCCACCATGTCGCTGCCCGCGCCCTTGACATGGATGTCAAAGCGCTTGAGCTGGCGCTGGAACGCGTCCATGCCCTCCAGCGGCGTGCCGCGGTAGCCTTCGCTGGGGTCAAGGCTCTCCAGCACCTTGGCAAAGCTCCTGCCGCTCTGCGCGTACATTCCCTTCTCCAGCTTCAGATTTTCGTAGTCGTATGCCATCGTCTCTCCTCCTCTTAAAGCATGATGGTCACGGTGCCTGCGCCCGTGTCCTTCTCCAGCACAAGATGGCTGCGCCCGCCGGTCGTCACAGCCTTCACGCCGCCCGCGTCGTCCGCGGCCAGCGTGTCGTAGCCGAGCGCGGGCGCGGTCTCGCCGCTGTACGGCACGGTCGCCAGACCGCCGAGCTGCACGGTGCAGGCCTTTCCGTCGCGGCCGACCGCCAGCACCACGCCGCAGAAGTCGTTGTCCTCCGCGCACGCCTCCACCGTGCCGCTCGCCGACACCTTGACCAGCGCGCCCTCGCTGATCCCCTCGCACGCGAAGGTCGCGCAGCACGCGCCGATGCCCTGATAAGAAATGTTCATCTGTCTCCTCCTTAGATCGTTCTCTCTATCCCAAGGGGCGTCCCCGCCCCGTCGGACCGTTCTTCTTCTCTCCCGCCTTATACGGGGAATTGCTGTCCGTCCTCGGCAGCCGCGCCAGGCGCGTCGAGGCACTGCACGTTCAGCCCCAGCTTCCTTGCCGAGCGCGCGCCGAACACCTTCTTCAGCTCCAGCAGCTCCGCCTCGTCGAGCTTGTCCGCCACGCGCTCCGCCACCGCGCCGTCGAGCGTCTCCTCGCTCACCAGCAGCAGCCGCTTCACCTCGCCGCGCAGCGCGTCGAGGTAGCTCCGCCCCATGCCCGCCAGCTTTTCCAGCTGCTCCAGCTCACGCAGCTGCGCGCTGCTGCCGCTCGCGCGCACCAGCGCCTTGAGCGAGCCTTCTCCCTGTCCGAAGCGCTTGACCACGCCCGCGCCGCGCTGCGCGGGGACGGCCACAAAGCTCCACTCGTAAGCGTCCCTGATGTCGCCGAGCGTCGCGTAGCACAGTCTCCCGCTGTACTCCTTTCCGCGCTCATGCCCGCATTCGGCGATGCTCTTGCCGCAGATGGAGCATATGCTCCTGCCCGCGCTGCACCCCACGCTCACTTCCTTCTTGATGCCGCCCTCGATCTCCGCGATCAGCTCGGCGTTCTTCTCCGTCCGCAGCATATACGCCCAGCCCTTACACCAGCAGTATTTCTCGCCCGCGGCCGTCGTCCTTTCCTCCTCGACCACCTCCGTGCGGTAGATGCGCGCGCTCTGCCCGCGCGCCGACCAGCTGTGGTCAAAAATGCCCGTCCTGCCGACGAACAGCTCGGCAAGCTTTGCCAGCGCCTCGCGGTCGAAGCGCTCGAAGTCGCGGTCCACCTCGTTGTCGCACAGCTTCACCGAAAAGGTGTAGACCTCCTCCGCGCTCAGCTCCTTCTTGGCAAAGCGGTTGATGTACGCCAGCTCCTCCGCCGTCACGGCGGCGCCCTGCGCCTTTCTTTCCTCCGTCATGTCGCTTTCTCCCTTTCGTCATTTTCCTGCCGCAGCTTCCGCGCCTGCTCGCGGTACAGCTCGGCTCTGGCCTCCTCGACCATGTCCTGCAGATTGATGTCGTCCCACTCCACGGCGAAGCGGCAGCCGTAGCCGCGCAGCCGCAGCCACAGGCGGCACACGCGCTCGACCATCGGCGTGAGCGAGCGGCGCAGCGCCGTGATCTCGCTCGTGAGCATGTCCGCCTGCTGGCTGCTCATGCGCTCGGTGGACGACCAGCTCAGCCCCAGCAAAAACGGCGGCAGTCCGGTCTTGGCGACCAGCTGCTCGAGGATCTGGCGCACCGGCACCTCGCTGTCCGGCATCACGTTGTCCGCGCCGATGGCGCGGATGCTCACGTCCCCCACGCTCACAAAGTCGCGCACACTCCCGCTGCGCGCCGCGCGCATCGCGCCGCTCCACTCCTGTGCCAGAAACTCCGCCCGCTCGCGGGCGAGCGTGCTGTCCGTCTCCTCACCCTGCGGCTTGTAGACCACCGCAAAGCGCACGTTCCCGCAGCGCTCCCAGTTCTGTCCCATCGCGTAGTAGATCTTCACCAGCAGCTCGGTCATAAACGGCATCGAGCGCAGCAGCGAAACGCCGTAGGGATTTTCCGGCTCCGGCGCGAGCGGCGTGAACAGCACCAGCTCCTGCTGCGGCAGCTCGCGCAGCCGCCCCGCGCCGTCATAGCCCCATAAGCGCGTGTCCAGCGCTGTCGCGCCCTCGCGCAGCTGCATCTGCTCCACCCGATGGCACAGCACCGCCGCGATGCCGCGCCCCTCCGCGTCCGGCACGATCTCGCCCACCGCGCGTCCGCAGGTCAGCAGCGAGTCCAGGTAGCTTTCCAAAAAGGCGTTGAAGCCCGTCTGCCCGTGTCCGATGCTCACGGTCCGCAGAAATTCGTCCAGTTCCTCCTGCGCGCGCCCGTCCCCACAGCGTACGCGCACGCCGCCGCACAGCCGCACCAGCTTGCCCACCGCCGCGTCCACCAGCGGCACCGCCTCGCGGATGCTGCGGTAGAGCGCCACATCCGCGCCGCCGAGCGGCACATAGCCGCCCAGCGCCGAAAAGGGCTGTATGCCCCCGTCGCGCACCTGTACCGCGGCGGACGCGCCGCCGCCCTTCTGTTTCCTCCCCCATCGCATCTTCCAGTTCTCCTCCTTATTTATGTCGCCCGTTCCACCGTGCGCACCGTCGGCATCGCCGTGCGCCGCGCGGCCACGGACATGGCAAAATAGCGCATCTCGTCCATCGCGTGATCGTCCTCCTTACGCGGCGCGTCGTGTCCGCCGCCGTCCGCCCAGCGGTAAAGCGCGATCTCGCGCAGGCAGTCCGTGCAGCTCCGGCAGATCACGATCTTTCTCCGCTTGAGCAGGTCCGCCGTCACCCGCAGCCCGTCCGCCACCGCGTTGTCGGCCCGCGCCACGGAAAACCCTCTGCGCCGCAGCGTCTCGATGAAGCTCGCCGCCGACGGGTCCACCAGCAGCCGCTCGATCCTCCGCCCCCGCGTCAATTCGCACAGCGCGTCCACATATTCCTCGTCCGTTTTCTGCCGTCCCGCCGTGCGCGAATCATAGTAGTATTCGTCCACGCGGTACCATACGCCGTCCTTGAGCGCCCACAGCCCCATGCTCGTCGGGTTCACCGTGCCGTAGTCCACCGATACGCGCAGCTTTTCCCACGGCTCGTCCGGCACGTCCTGCGCATACTCCTCCGGCTCATAGAAATCGTAGATGCGGCCCTCCGCCGCCACCCACTCGCCCCGCACGAAGCGGCGGTAGAATACCCCGCTGTACGCGCTTTCATAGCGCCGCCGGATGCGCTCGCTCAGAATGGGGTTGTCCTCCATCGTAAAGTGAAGGTAGAGCGCCCTGCGCTCCGCCGCGCGCAATATCCACTCCCGATAGAACCAATGCTGCGGCCCCTCGGGATTGCAGTTGAACCACACACGGCTCCCCTCCACCGAGCAGCGCGCGCAGGCCTGCTCCACGAACGAGCGCGGCATCAGCGCCGCCTCGTCGAACGCCGCTCCCGCCAGCGTCATGCCCTGAATGAGCGCCGCGCTCGCCTCGTTCGCCCCGCCGAAAAGGTAGAAGCGGTTCTCCCGCCCGCGGCAGCGCACGACCAGCAGCCGCTCGCTCCGTTTCTCCTCGCAGGAGAAGCCCAGCGCCCGCAGCTTCGGCAGCACAGTGCTGAGCAGGTTGCGCCGCAGCGCCCCCGCGCTCCGCCCGCACAGGGCGAACTGCCTGCCGTTGAAGCGCCACATCGCCCAGTAGAAAAAGCCCAGCCCCATCGACAGCGTCTTGCCCGAGCGCACCGCTCCGTCGCAGATGACCGCCTCATAGTCCGCGTACTCCGGCTTCGCCCACCACAAAAACGCCAGCCGCTGCTTGGGGGAAAAGCCCGCCGCCTCTCTCACGCGCCCTCCTCGGCCTGCACCATCGCGCGCAGGAACTCCTCGGCCTCGCCGCCCTCGCCGCTGAGCAGCTCGGCCAGCGCCTGCAGCGCCTTCACGCGGTCGATGAAGCGTATCTCCACGCTCCCGAGATTGCTGCGGCGGAACTCCGCCACCGCGCCGAGGTCCAGCTTTTTGATGTTCTCCTCCGTCGGCTCCTGAAAATAGGCCAGCCACACCGCGTCGTTCGCGCGCCCCAGCGCCATTTCATACAGCCTCTGCACCACCCGCTCACGGGTCGCCTTTTTTCGCATGCCTGTCTTGCCCCTCTCCTCCGAACGTCCCGCGCCGCCGCTGTTCCTTCCTCTCTGCGCGGTGCGGTCTCCCGCCCGGCGCGTCCGTTCTCCTGTTCTCACCCGTAGCCGCACGCCCCTGTTTTGTTGCACAGCCCTGTGCGACGGCTCTAAAATTTTCCATTTTCCTCTTTTTCCCTTTCTTTTTTCGTTAGATTTGCTAAAAACTTCCATTTTATTTTGACCGCTTCATAAAATGTTCACATTTTTCCATTCTAAAGCACTAAAACGATTGCTATTTTTCAAAACGTGTATTATAATTTTTGTTAATCTTCCGCCCGTTTTCCCAGCGTGCGGAAGAATTTTTACACGGCGGGTCCGGAAGATCCCCGCCGAATTTTATATGTGGCGGGCTCTGGAAGATCCCCCGCCGGACAAGGAGTGACTGAAAATGGAAAACAAGCTCGAAAAGAAATACGGCCTCTTCACCGCTATCTGCATGGTCGTCGGTATCGTCGTAGGTTCGGGCGTATTTTTTAAAGCACAGGTCATCTTGCAGAAAACCGGCGGCGACATGCCGCTCGGCATTCTCGCGTGGCTCATCGGCGGCGCCATCATGATCGTCTGCATTCTCGCCTTCTCCGCCATGGCGCAGAAATACGAAAAGGTCAACGGCATCGTGGACTATGCCGAGGCCATCGTCGGCAAAAAATACGGCTATTACGTCGGCTGGTTCCTTTCCACCACCTACTACCCCACGCTCACCTCGGCCCTCGCGTGGCTGAGTGCGCGCTACACGCTGGTGTTCGTCACCTCCGTCGACCCCGATTTCCCGCTCATCGTTCCCGCCGCGCAGGGCGGCTGCGTCATCGGCCCTGAGTGCCTTGCGCTCATGCTCTTCTACATGGTCTGCGCCTACGCCGTCAACGCGCTCTCCCCGAAGCTCGCCGGCAAGTTCCAGGTCGCCACCACCGTCATCAAGTTCGTCCCCCTCGCGCTCATGGCCATCGTCGGCATCATCTACGGCCTTGCCAACGGCATGCTGACCAACAATTTCACCAATCCCGCCGTCGGCTACGAGGTCGCTGGCAGCCCGCTCTTTGCCGCCGTCTGCGCCACCTCCTTCGCCTATGAGGGCTGGATCATCGCCACCTCGATCAACGCCGAGCTCAAGGACTCCAAGCGCAATCTTCCCAAGGCTCTGCTCATCGGCGGCCTCATCATCGTCGCCACCTACATTCTCTACTACATCGGCGTTGCCGGCGGCGCCACCAATCAGGAGCTGTGCGATGAAGGCGCCACCGCCGCGTTCATCAATGTGTTCGGCAACGTCCTCGGCAACATTCTCAACCTCTTCATCGCCATCTCCTGCATGGGCACGATGAACGGCCTGATGCTCGGCTGCTGCCGCGGCCCCTACTCCCTTGCCGCCCGCGGCGAGGGGCCCCACCCCGAGCTGTTCGGTCAGGTGGATAAGGTTTCCAACCTCCCCAACAACTCCGCCATTCTCGGACTGTTCTACTGCGCCGCGTGGGGGCTTTACTTCTATCTGTCCAACCTCGCCGGCACATGGAACAGCGCGGTCGCCTTCGTCGGCACGCCGTTCGAGAGCGTCGTTTTCTTCTTCGATCCCACCGAGCTCCCCATCATCACCATCTACGCGCTCTACCTCCCCATCTTCATCAACTGGATGAAAAAGGCGACCGATGAATCCACGCTCCGCCGCTACATCATTCCGGCGCTCGCCATCTGCGGCTCGATCTTCATGGTCATCGCCTGCCTGATCGGCCACAGAATGGGCAACTTCTGGTATCTCCTCGTTTTCGCGGTCATTATTTTCATCGGCTCCCGCTTCAGCAATAGTAACGCCTTAGCGCATTTTCTCTGAAAAAAGATAAAGAGGAGGTAGAAGGCCCGTCGGACCTTCCCCCTCCTCTTTTCGCGCGCCGCCTCCGGCGCGCGTTTTTTTACTTTTCCAGCAGTGCCAGCAGCTCCGGCGCGGTCGCGGCAATCTCTGCCGCCCCTGCCTCCACCAGCTGCCCGCGGTCGCGGAAGCCCCAGCAGACGGAAATGCAGGGAAGCCACGCGTTCCTCGCCGTCTCGATGTCCACCTCGCTGTCGCCGACGTAGACCGCGCGGGTCCTGTCCGCGCCCAGCGCGGCGAGCGCGTCGTTCACCATGTCCGGCGCGGGCTTGCGCCGCCGCGCCGCCGTCTCGCCCATGGCCGCGTCCATCAGGCCGCCGAAATACTGCGCCGCCAGCGGCCGCACCGCCTCGTCCGGCTTGTTGGACACCACGGCAAGGCGATAGCCCCGCCGCTTCAGCTCGGCCAGCAGCTCCGGAACGCCGTCGTAGGGCCTTGTCTTTTCCTGACAGTGCGCGGCGTAATAGGCCTTGTAAAGCACCAGCGCCTTCTGAATGAGCGCCTCGTCCGCCCCCGGCCCGAACGCGCGGCGGACCTGCATCTCCGCGCCGTTGCCGACAAAGCGCCGCATCTCCTCCAGCGTCCGCTCCGGATAACCCATCTCCCGCAGCGTGTAGTTCGCCGCGCCGAGAATGTCCTCAAGCGTATCGAGCAGCGTCCCGTCCAGATCGAATAAAACCGTGTCAAATCTTCGCATGCTTTTCCTCTTTCTCTGCCCGCACCCGCTGCGCGATCTCCTGTGTAAAACGCGCGGTCGCCGCGCTCGGCGGCACATCGCGCAGCGTACACATATCGACGGAGCGCGGCGGAATTTCAAAATCGGTCCTCAATTCGCGGATCGTCCCGCTCTCCAGCTCGGCGGTCACGAACTCCCGCGTCACGCCCGCCACGCCGAAGCCGATGCGGGCGAGATCCACAAGCAGGCTGCGCGCGCCCAGCTCGATCTCCGGCGCGAGCGACTGTCCGTGCGCCAGAAAATACTTCTCCAGATATACGCGCGAGCTGGCCTTGCGTTCGAGCAGGATCAGCGGCAGCGCCGCGATCTCCTTCATCGAATAGGCGCGCCCGAAGTCGCAGGGATAGTCCGCCGCCGCGACGAAGCAGGAATGTGTCGCAAAGCACGGCACGCAGGAAAGTCCCTCGCCCTCGCTCGGCGACGAGGCGAACGCCACGTCCACCTTGCCGGAGCGCAGCAGCCCCAGCACCTTATGGCTGCGCCCGCTGACGATCTGGATGTGGATGTTCGGATACTTCCGGTGGAACGAGTCAAGGTGCGGCAGCAGAAACTGGCTCGTCACCGTGTCGCTCGCGCCGATGACCAGCTTGCCCATCTGCAGCGCCTTGGTCTGCGCGAGCTTTTCCTCGCCCGTTTCCAGCAGCCCCATCGCGCTGCGCACATGCTCAAAGAGCATCTGTCCGTCGTCCGTCAGCGTCACGCCGCGCGGCGAGCGGATGAACAGCCGCGTCTGCAGGGCGCCCTCGAGCTGCTTGATGCTCTGGCTCACCGCCGACTGGGAAATATACAGATTCTGCGCCGCGGCGGAAATATTGCCCGTCTCCGCCACCTCGCGGAACACGCGGTACAGCTCCAGCTTTGCCGTCATAGGCCCGTCCTCCTCAAATTTCCCGCCGACCCTCCAGCGCCCGCATCAGCGTCGCGTCGTCGGCAAATTCCAGATGCCCGCCCACGGGAATGCCGTAGGCCAGCCGCGTGACCCTCACGCCGAAGGGCCGCAGAAGCCGCGCGAGGTACATCGCCGTGGCCTCGCCCTCGGTGTCGGGATTGGTCGCCATGATGACCTCGTCGATGCCGCCGCGGCTCACCCGCTCGACCAGCGACTTGATCTCCAGATCGTCCGGTCCCACATGGTTCATCGGCGAGATCACGCCATGCAGCACATGGTAGCGCCCCGTGTACTCGCGCGAGCGCTCGATGGCCGCCACGTCCCGCGCGTCCGCCACCACGCATACCACGCGCTCATCGCGCTTGGGCGACGCGCAGATGGGGCAGAGCCCGCCGTCCGTCAGGTTGCGGCAGACGGGGCAGCACGTCACCTTCTTCTTGGCGTCCACGATGGCGTCGGCAAACTCCTGCGCCTCCGCGTCCGTCAGGCTCAGCACATGAAAGGCCAGCCGCTGCGCGCTCTTGCCGCCGATGCCCGGCAGCCGCGCGAACTGCTCGACCAGCTTTTCCAGCGCCGCGGGAAAATACTCCATACCTCGTTATCCCTCTCTCAAAGCCTTGATCTTCGCGGGAATGTCCGCCGCCTTATAGACCGCGCTCCCCGCGACCAGCACATTCGCGCCCGCCTGCACGCAGGCGTCGCGCGTGGCGGTGTCCACGCCGCCGTCCACCTCCAACTCGCAGGCGGGATTGACCTCGTCGAGCATCGCGCGCAGCTGCGTGACCTTGGGCATCATGTCCGCCATGAATTTCTGCCCGCCGAAGCCCGGCTCGACCGTCATCACCAGCACGATGTCGCACTCCTTGAGGTACGGCAGCGCCGCCTCAGCGCGGGTGTTGGGCTTGAGGACGATGCCCGCGCGCTTGCCCTTTGCGTGGATCTTCTCCAGCGCGGCGTGGATGTTCTCGGGAAAATCCGCCTCGACGTGGACCGTCACAAGGTCCGCGCCCGCGTCGCAGAACTGCTCGACGTAGCGCACGGGCTTGACGATCATCAGATGCACGTCCAGCGGCAAATCGGTCACAGGACGGATGGCCTTGACCACCGGGATACCGATGGAAATATTCGGCACGAACTCGCCGTCCATGATGTCCACATGGACGTAGTCGGCGGAAGCGATCTTTTGAATGTCCCGCTCCAGATTGGCGAAATCGGCGGAGAGAATGGACGGTGCGATCTTGATGCTCATGGCGGCAGCCTCCTAATTTGCGACAGATTGGATTTATTGTAGCAAAGGCCGCGGCTAAAATCAATCGCAAAATAAAATGTAAAATATACTTGACATTCCCTCTGCAAAGTGGTATCCTCTCCAATGTAAAGCGAGCTTGACTTTTTAAGACAGGAGTATTCATGAAAAACATTATCGAACAAAAGCGGAAGGAGCGGGGCATGACGCAGCAGCAGCTTGCCGCCGCGCTCGGCGTTTCCCGCCAGACCATCATCTCGCTGGAAAGCGGGAAGTACAATCCGTCCATTCTGCTCGCCCACGCCATCGCAAGGCTGTTCGGCGTGCAGATCGAGGACATATTTCTTTTTGAGGGGGAAGAAGCATGAAATTAAAGGAACAGAAAAAAATCGGCATTTTATGGCTCAGCATCGGCGCGGCGCTTTTCCTTACGGGCCTGCTGCTGGGGGAGGCCGGATACAGCGGCTACATCGGCGGCTTCGGCGGCGGGCTGACGGCTGTCGGACTTGTTCGCCTGCTGCGGGTATATCGGCTCAGCCGCGATCCGGAAAAGGCGGCGGACTACGACGCCACGCTCAAGGACGAGCGCACGATATATGTTGCGAGCAAGGCGCGCAGCATGACGTTTTTCATCTGCGTCTATGCCCAGCTTGCGGCGGGATTGCTTGCGCTGCTGGTGTTCGGCCAGCCCGTCATCGGGCAGACGCTGTGCCTTGTCACCTGCGCGCAGTCGCTTACCTTTACGGCGGTCTACTGGTATTACAATAAAAAGTATTGAGAGAGGGCATATCCACGACCTTCCTGCGCTCTGAATTTCTTAAAAAAGTATTAAGCGGAAGCGCGGCGCTTGTCAACGCCGCGCTTTTGTGTTATTCTAACGGGTGGTCAACGGGAAAAGGGACTTTTCCCGCATTGGTTCCGCGCACTCCGAAAAAAGAGAGCAAAGGAGAACGCTCCCCATGAAGCTGAACAACCGCCGCACCCTCCTCGTCGGTCTGGCCTTTTTGTCCATCTGCTCGTTCTGGCAGATGTACGACACCGTCATTCCCAAGATACTGACCGAAACGTTCCACCTGAACGAGACCATCTCCGGCGCGATCATGGCGCTGGACAACATTCTCGCGCTGTTCCTGCTGCCGCTGTTCGGCGCGCTCTCCGACCGCACGGACACGAAGCTCGGCCGCCGTATGCCGTTCATTCTCTTCGGCACGGGCTGCGCCGCCGTGCTGATGAACCTGCTGCCCCTGTTCGACAACGGCTTCGCCGCCGCGCCGTCCACGGGGAAGCTCATCGGCTTCGCCGCCGTGCTGGGCCTGCTGCTCCTTGCGATGGGGACCTACCGTTCGCCCGCCGTCGCCCTGATGCCGGACGTGACGCCCAATCCCCTGCGCTCCCGCGCGAACGCCATCATCAACCTCATGGGCGCGGTCGGCGGCATCATCTACCTCGCCGTCGCCGCGGTGATGTACCCCAATTCCAGGATCGCGGGCCTTGCCCACGTCAACTACCAGCCGCTCTTTTTCGTCGTCTCCGCCGTCATGCTCGTGAGCGTCGCGGTCCTCTTCCTCACGGTGAAGGAGCCGAAGCTCGCCGCGGAGACGCGCGCGCTGGAAGCGCAGCATCCCGAATGGAATCTCGCTGAGGACGACGGCAGCGGCAATGAGGTCCTGCCCAAGCCCGTCAAGCGCTCGCTCGGCTTCCTGCTCGTCTCCATCGCGCTGTGGTACATCGGCTACAACGGCGTGACGACATGGTGGTCCACCTACGTCGGCGCGGTCATGGGACAGGGGCTCGGCGGCGCGTCCACCTGTCTGCTCGTCGCCACGGGCGGCGCCATCGTCAGCTATATCCCCATCGGTCACCTCGCCTCGAAAATCGGCCGCAGGAAGACCATTC
>R14__coassemble_771_pt1 | contig 19434 bp, 20 predicted proteins | sample R14__metabat2_low_PE_047 | metagenome-assembled genome bin R14 | reverse complement strand
GCTCTCCACGCTCTGCGGTCCGGCGGGCTGCGCCGTTTCCGCCGTCGGCTCGTTCTTCCGTTCTTCAAAGGCACCCTTATTCTCTTCCATTTCGGCACCCTCCTGCATTTTGCGTGTTCCGCGGCGCGCCCCGCGCCGCAGTGTACTACAGTATAGCATACATTAAGAAAAAAATAATGACGATTTGGTTACAAAATTCCGAAAAACCTCTTTTATCCCCCGCCCCCCTGTGCTATACTTTAGATTGTATTGATATAAACTTCCGCGCGAACCGAAAGGAGACTATGGATATGGAAAACCGTGTCACCGTCAGCATCTGCGGCGAGGATTATACCTTTGTCGCCGAGGAAGCCCCCTCCTATATGCAGAAGGTCGGCTCCTACGTCAATACGAAGATGGATGAAATGCTCACCGGCGCCAAGGTCGGCCGCACGGACGCCGCCGTTCTCGCCGCCGCCAACATCGCGGACGAGCTGTTCAAGGAGCGCGAAGCAAGCGAGGCGCTCCGCCGCCAGCTCAAGCAGTATCTGGACGAGGCGGCGCAGGCCAAAAACGAGGCCAGCGAGCTCAAGCGTGAGCTGTTCAAGCTGCAAAACCGCAAGTAAATGACCGAGCTGCTCTCCCCCGCCGGCGGCCGCGAGGCGCTCGTCGCCGCGGTGCAGAACGGCGCGGACGCCGTCTATATGGGCTTTGGCAGCTTCAACGCGCGCCGCAGCGCCAGAAACTTCACGGACGAAGAATTTCTGGCGGCGGTGCGTTATTGCCATCTGCGCGGCGTCAAGGTCTACCTGACGCTCAACACCCTCGTCACCGACCGTGAGCTGCCCGCCCTTGCCGAGACCGCAAAAAAGGCGAGTGAATACGGCGTGGACGCCATTCTGGTGCAGGACTGGGGCGTTTACGAAACGCTCCGTGCCGTCGTCCCCGACGTGCCGCTCCACGCCAGCACCCAGATGGCGCTCCACACGCTCTCCGGCGTGACCGAGGCCGCCGCTCTCGGCATGACGCGCGCCGTCCTCGCCCGCGAGCTTTCGCGCGCGGACATCAAGACCATCCTCGACGGTTCGCCCATCGAGATCGAGACCTTCGCCCACGGCGCGCTGTGCATGTGCTATTCCGGCCAGTGCGAGATGTCCGCCGTCATCGGCGGACGCAGCGGCAACCGCGGCGCCTGCGCCCAGCCCTGCCGCCTGCGCTACGGCTGGCACGGCAGGGCCGACGCAAACCCGCTCTCCCTCAAGGACATGAACCTCGCCGCCTGCGTCCCCGACATGGCGAATCTCGGCGTGGCCTGTCTCAAGCTGGAGGGACGCATGAAGCGGCCGGAATACGTCGCCGCCGTTACGTCCATCTACGCGGCGCTTCTGCGCGAGCGCCGCGCTCCCACGGCGGACGAGCAGAAAAAGCTCGCCCTCGCCTTCTCGCGCGACGGCTTCACCGACCTCTACTACCGCGGCGGGCGCGGACGCGAAATGTTCGGCGTCCGCCCCGAAAACGCCCGCTGGCCGGAGGAATGGTTCGCCTCGCTCCGCGCGGCCTACGAAAAGGAGGACCTTCGTCTCGTCCCCGTGACGTTCTCCGCCGCGCTGACCGCGGACAAGCCCATCGCGCTCACCGCCTCCGACCCCGACGGCCACACCGTCGCCGTCCTCGGCCCCGTGCCGGAGGCCGCGCGTTCCCGCGCGCTGACCGCCGACGAGGTGGAGGCCCGCCTGCGCAAGACCGGCGGCACGGCGTTTTCCGTCGCCGCCTGCACCGTCACACTCGGCGAGGGGCTTTCCGTCCCCGCGAGCGCACTCAACGCGCTGCGCCGCGGCGCGCTCGCCGCGCTGGAGGAAGCGCGCACCGCCGTTCCCCCCCGCCGCGAAGCGGACTTCGTTCCGCCTGTGAAAATCGAAAACCCCACCGCGCCGCCGCGCTTCACGCTCTCCCTCTCCCGCTCCGACCAGCTCACCGACGCGCTGGTGAACGAGGGCGCGGAGATGATCTATCTTCCGCTCGAGCTGCTTCCCGCGCTCGACCTCGCGCCCTACCTCTCCCGCACGCGCTTTGCCGCCGTCCTCCCGCGCATCTGGCGCACGGACGACGAAGCGGCGCTCCGCGCCGCGCTGGAGCGTGCCATGGCGCAGGGCGTCACCGCCGCCGCGCTCGGCAACCTCGGCCACCTCGCCCTCGTCCGCGGCCTTCCTCTGGAGCTGCGCGGCGATTTCGGCCTGAACGTGTTCAACTCCGCCGCCCTGCGCTTTCTGCGCGGCCGCGGGCTTTCCTCCGCTACGCTCTCCTTTGAGCTGCGGTACGAGCAGCTGCGCGACCTCTCAAAATGCATTCCCTGTGAGGCCATCGTCTACGGCCGTCTGCCGCTGATGATCACGGAGAACTGCATCGTGGCGAATGCCTTCGGCTGCCGTCATTTCAAGGACCGCTGCGACGCAGTCTGCGCTGACAGCGCCTGCGCCGCCGCGCCGGAGCTGACCGACCGCAGGGGCGAGCGCTTCCCCGTGCTGCACGCCTACGGCTGCCGCAGCGAGATCCAGAACGCGAAAACCCTCTGGCTCGCGGACAAGCCGGATTACCAAAGGTGCGGCCTGACCTATGCCCGCCTCCGCTTCACGACCGAGAGCGCGGCGGACTGCGTGCGTGTCCTGCGCGCCTACAAGGGGCTGGACGACTACGTTCCCGCCGACCTCACCCGCGGTCTTTTCTATCGCGGCGTCGAGTGATTTCTGAAAACTTATCGTATAATCAATTCGCTATTATCCTATTCGTTATCAAAAGGAGCCTGTTCCATGCCCCATATCGTTCTCGCTTCCCAGTCTCCGCGCCGCCACGAGCTGCTCCGGCGCATGGGCATCACCGATTTTTCCGTCGTTGTCCCCGACGTGGAGGAAAGCTATCCCGACGGCCTTTCCCCGCAGCAGATCGTCGCCCACATCTCCCGCCTGAAGTCCGACGCGGCGGCTCCGCTCACCGCGCCCACAGATATCCTCATCACCGCCGACACCATGGTGTTCCTCGGTGACGACCGCCTCGGCAAGCCGCGCGACGAAGCGGACGCGCTGCGCATGCTCACCGAGCTGGCGGGCAGCCGCCACACGGTCTGCACCGGCGTGACCGTCCGTCAGGGCGACCGGATCGAAGCCTTTACCGTTTCGACCGACGTGTATTTCCGCCCCTGCACCGAGGCCGAGCTGCGCGCCTACATCGCCACCGGCGAGCCGATGGACAAGGCGGGCGCCTACGGGGTGCAGAGCCTCGGCGCGCTGCTCGTCGAGCGCATCGACGGCGACTTTTATAACGTCATGGGCCTGCCGGTCGAAAGGCTCGGCCAGTGCCTGACAAAGCACTTCGGCGTGCAATTCTTCTGATCTCCCCCGAAAGGAGGGCTTTTCCATGCGCGAATTTCTGGAAAAATACGGCCTGCGCCTGCTGATCGTCACCACGGCCTGCGCCGTTGTCATCAGCGTGCTGAGCTATCTGAGCGCAACCTCCGGCTTCCTGCAGAACGCCGTCGGCGTGCTGACCTATCCGTTCCGCAGCGCCGCCACCGCCGTCGCCACATGGGTCGAGGACAAGCAGCGCTATTATACGGACTACTCCGACCTCCTCGCTGAAAACGAGGAGCTGCGCGTGCGCGTGGCGGAGCTGGAGCGCGACGCGCGGCAGGCGGAGGCCGACCGCACGGAGAACGCGCTCCTGCGCGACCTGCTGGAGCTGCGCGAGCAGCGCCGCGACTTTGCGTTTGAGTCCGCCGCCATCATCGACCGCCAGAACACGAACTGGACCAGTACGCTCACCCTCAACCGCGGCACCGCCCACGGCATCGAGAAAAACGACTGCGTCATCTCCTCCGAGGGCTACCTCGTCGGCGTGGTGTCCTCGGTCGGCTACAACTGGTCCACCGTGCTGACCATCATCGACACCGATACGGAGCTGGGCGCGCGCATTTTCCGCACGCAGGAGGTCGCGGTCGCGGAGGGCGACCTTGCCCTCATGAGCGAGGGCAAGCTGAAGCTGACCTACCTCTCCGCCGACGCGCAGCTGCTCTCCGGCGACATCATCACGACCTCCGGTCTCGGCGGCTTTTACCCCGGCGGCCTCGTTGTCGGCACGGTCGATACCGTCCGCACGGACGACGACGGCCTTGCCCAATATGCCGTTCTCACCCCCTCGGCGCGGCTCGACGCGCTTACGGAGGTCTTTGTCATCAAGTCGTTCGACATTGTTGACTGACGCCGCGTTTTTCACCGCCGTTTCGGAAAGGAGGTCCGCCCCATGTCCCCTACCACCACGCGCGACCTTGGCATCAAATGGTCCGTCTACGCCCTTGCCATCGCGCTTTTGCTCCTGCTCCATTCGCTGACCGGCGCCCACCTGCGCGTCTGGGGCGTCGTTCCCTTCCTGCCGCCGCTGCTGCTCGCCGTCGTCGTCTCCATGGAGGAGCGGCTCGAGGGCACTGTGTTCGGACTTGTGTTCGGTGTGCTGTGCGACCTCGCGCTCACCGCTCCCGTGCCGTGGCTCTATACCGTTTCATTCACCGCGGCGGCGCTGCTTGTATCCTTCATCGCCCGCAGCGTCCTGCAGCCCGGCCTGCTCTGCTCGCTCGTCTCGTCGGCGGCCACCTTCGCGCTCATCGACCTGATCCTTGCCGCGGTGCTGCTGCTCGCCGGACGCTCCGCCCCCGCCGCCATTCTCAGCCGCGCCCTGCGCGAGCTGCTGCTGTCCCTGCCGCTGCTGCTGGTGTGCCACCCGCTGCTCGCGTTCCTGCACCGGCGCTTCACGCTCTGACCCCTACCGTCCCATGAAAGGAGAACGCCGTGGACGATAAAAAACAATTTCACCGCCGCCTGATCGTCATCGGCGTGCTTTTTCTGCTTGTACTCGCCGTCTACGTTTCCGCGCTTTACGACGCGCAGATCGTGCACGGCGCGGAATACCGCGCCCAGTCCATCCGCGCCAACACCAGGAGCGAGACCGTCGTCACCTCCCGCGGCATTCTCACCGACCGCAACGGCAAGGTCCTCGTCTCCAACCGCAGCGTCTACACGCTGGAGCTGGACCTTTCTCTCGCCTCTGGCGACGATGAAACGCTCAACGCCGACCTCCTCCGCCTGATGGACCTGCTCGACCGTTACGGCGTCGCGTGGGAGGACACGCTCCCCCTCTCCTCCGGCGCTCCCTTTGTCTACGATTTTCTTGCCGCGGGCGCCGGCTCGCACAGCACGCTCAACCGTTACCTCGTGAGCAAAAAGTGGGCTGACGACGCCGACCTCACCACCGACGAGGACCCGCCCCTCTCCACGGAGCGGCTTCTTTCCCTGCTCAAAGCGGAGTTCAAGACCTCCGACGACCTCACCGATACCGAGGCCCGCCGTCTGCTCGGCCTACGCTACGCGCTCGCCGTCGCCAAGCTGGACCAGCGCGAGACCGTTTCCATCGCCTCGGACATCTCCGTGGAGCTGATCGCCGAGCTGAAGGACGGCGACTACGCGCCCATCCACATCGGCACCTCCTCCACCCGCGTCTACCAGACCGACGCCGCGGCCCACATTCTCGGCCGCATCACCAAGATCCCAAACGGAAAGTGGGACGAATACAAGGAAAAGGGCTACGCTATGGACGCGCTCGTCGGGCGCGACGGCGTGGAGCTCGCCTTTGAGGACTACCTGCGCGGCAAAAACGGCCGCCGCATCGTCACGGTCAACACCGCCGGTAAGGTCACCAGCGAAATTTACTCCGTTGAGCCGGAGCCGGGCAACACCGTCGCCCTCACCCTCGACATCGACTTTCAGGAGGACGTGGAGCGCATTCTTGCCGAGACCGTCGAGGGTATGACCGCAGAGGACGGCATCGGCCGCGGCGCGGCTGCCGCCGTCGTGCAGGTCGGCACGGGCGAGGTGCTGGCGCTCGCCTCCTATCCCACCTTCTCGCTCAAGACCTTCAACGAGGACTATATGGAGAATTACGAGGACCCGCTCAATCCCTTCTGGAACCGCGCGACGCAGGAGACCTATGCCCCCGGCTCGACCTTCAAGCCGGTCACCGCCATCGCCGCGCTGGAGACCGGCATCATCACGCCGCAGTCGAAGATTCTCACCCGCGGCGTGTACCATTACGGCACATGGGCCTACAAATGCTGGCTCTACAACCAGAACGGCGGGACGCACGGCAGCATCAACGTCACCGAGGCCATCAAGGTTTCCTGCAACTACTTTTTCTATGACGTCGGCCGCATGACGGGCATTTCCAACCTCGCGCGCTACGCCTACGCCTTCGGCCTCGGCGAGCCGACCGGCATTGAGCTTCCCGAAAGCATCGGCGTGATGACGACGCCGGACTACGTCAACTCCCTCGACGGCCACTACTGGACGGACGGCCAGACCCTCACCGCCGCCATCGGCCAATCCTACTCGCGCTTCACGCCGCTCCAGCTGGCGAATTACATCGCCACCCTTGCCGACGGCGGCACACGCTACAACGCCCACCTGCTCAAGAGCGTCAAGACCTACGACAATTCCTCTCTCGTCGCCGTGGACGACGAGCCGCCCGCCGAGATCATCACCATCGAGCCGGAAAACCAAAAGGCCGTTCTGCAGGGCATGCGCGATCTGGTCGTTTCCGGCAGCGTCGCCTATTATTTCAAGGACTGCGTGGTGGATGCCGCCGCCAAAACCGGCACGGCGCAGACCGGCAGCGGCGTCAGCAACGGCGTTTTCGTCGCCTTCGCTCCCTACGATGACCCGCAGATCGCCGTTGCCGTCGTCATCGAAAAGGGCGGCTCGGGCAGCGCGCTGGCTTCCACCACCGTGCAGATACTAAACTCCTACTTCACCTCCGCCGATGCGGAGAAAGCCGCGGTCGGTGAAAACACTCTGCTCAAGTGACCTTCCGCCCACGGATCGTCCCCGCAGTCCTCGCTCACGGCGCGATCTCCCGCGGACCCGCCCGTGAGCACCTTCGCGCCGCCCCCTCTCCAACGCGTAAAAGACCGCCCACAACCGTGGGCGGTCTTTCCGCGTTCTGCCAAAGGACACCAAAAGCCTCCGTCTTTCGGCGGAGGCTTTTGGCTGTGTGTTGTGTGTGTATTTTTAGGAGGGAGAAAATCACATCGGGGATCACATAACCCCTTTGCAAGTATTAAGATACCAGTGATTTTTTTCTAAAGTTTGAAACGCCTGTGAACAATTTGTAAATTGGGCGTCCCGCACACAATTTTTTCGGCGCCGGTCCCGCGTCCCTACTCTCTGAATTTCCGGCTCTCCGCCACAGCCAGCTCGTCGCAGCGGTTGTTGTATTCGTTCTCCGCGTGGCCCTTGACCCAATGGTAGCGGACGTCGTGCGCCGCGATAAGCGGCAGCAGCCGCTCCCAAAGGTCCACATTCAGCGCGGGCTTTTTGTCGCTCTTGATCCAGCCCTTTTTCTGCCAGCCGTAGACCCAGCCCTTGCTCAGCGCATCGATAACGTACTTGGAGTCGGAATACAGCTCCACCGCGCACGGCTCCTTGAGCAGACGGAGCGCCTCGATCACCGCGGTCAGCTCCATGCGGTTGTTCGTGGTCTGCGCCTCGCCGCCGGACAGCTCGCGCTCATGCTCGCCGTACCGCAGCACCGCGCCCCAGCCCCCCGGTCCCGGGTTGCCGCTGCAAGCGCCGTCGGTGTAGATCGTTACGGTTTTCATAGTCCTCCTCCGAACCAACGGCGGCAGGCCGCCTTTCACTCGTCCTCGTGCGCCGTCACCGCGATGTGCAGCTCGTCAAGCTGCTTCTGCGTGACCTCACTGGGCGCGCACTTCCCAAAACGGACGCCGCCGTTTTGGGAACCCTGACACATCATAATGCTCGGCGGAAATAAATTCCGCCTCCGCCAAGGTTTTGCTGCGCAAAACGCTTGTACGCCGCTTTCGCGGCGGCTCGCTCGCGCTCACTGGGCGCGCGTTACTCGTCCTCGTGCGCTGTCACCGCGATGTGCAGCTCGTCAAGCTGCTTCTGCGTGACCTCACTGGGCGCGCCCATCATGATATCCTGCGCGTTCTTGTTCATGGGGAACGGAATGATCTCGCGGATGCTGTCCTCGCCCGCGAGCAGCATCACCATGCGGTCCACGCCCGGGGCGATACCGGCGTGCGGGGGCGCGCCGTAGCAGAAGGCATTGTACATCGCGGGGAACTTCGCCTTCACATCGTCCTCGCCGAGCCGCACCAGCTCGAATGCCTTGATCATGATCTCCGGATCGTGGTTGCGCACCGCGCCGGAGCTGAGCTCCACGCCGTTGCACACGAGGTCGTACTGGTCGGCGGTGATGGTCAGCGGGTCGATCTCGCCGCGCTCGGCGGCGAGCATCGTCTCCATGCCGCCCTTGGGCATCGAGAACGGGTTGTGGCAGAACTCCAGCTCGCCGCTCTCCTCGCCGATCTCGTACATCGGGAAATCGACGATCCAGCAGAACTCATAGCGTTCCTTGTCCATGTGACCCTCGCAGGCGGGACCGAAGGTCTTGATGGCAACGCCCACGGCCTTGGTCGCCAGCTTGCCCGCGCAGACGATAACGAGCGTATCGGGCTTGAGTCCCAGCTTCTCGGTCAGCTCCGCCTTGATGGGAGCGACGAACTTGCCGATGCCGCCCGCCAATTCGCCGTTCTCGTCCATCTTGAACCAATAGCTCTTCGCGCCGCTCTGCACCTCGCAGTCGGCAAGGAGCTTATCGATCTGCTTGCGCGTGAGCTTGCAGTCTGTGATCGGGACAGCCTTGACGGTCTGGCCGCGCAGCGCCTCGAACTCGTTCTCGGCGAACAGCGCCGTCACATCGGCTGCGGTCAGGTCAATGCGCAGGTCCGGCTTGTCGCTGCCGTAGACGGCCAGCGCGTCGTTGTACGCGATGCGGCGGAACGGCGGCTTGGACGCGATGTCATAGGTGCCGAACTTCGCAAAGATGGGCGGCAGCACGTCCTCGCACACGGCGAACACGTCCTCCTGCGTGGCGAACGCCATCTCCATATCGAGCTGATAGAACTCGCCCGGGGAGCGGTCGCCGCGCGCGTCCTCGTCACGGAAGCAGGGCGCGATCTGGAAATAGCGGTCAAAGCCGCTCGTCATCAGCAGCTGCTTGAACTGCTGCGGGGCCTGCGGCAGCGCATAGAACTTGCCTGGGTGCTTGCGCGCGGGCACAAGATAGTCGCGTGCGCCCTCGGGCGAGGAGGCGGTCAGGATCGGCGTCGTGATCTCAAGGAAGTCGTGCGCCATCATCGCCTGACGCAGCGCGGCGATGACGCTGCAGCGCAGGATAATGTTCTTCTTCACCGCAGGATTGCGCAGATCGAGATAGCGGTACTTCAGGCGCTGTGTCTCGTCGGCCTCGCGGCTGCGGTTGATCTCAAACGGCAGCGAATTGTAGCGGCAGCGGCCAAGCACCTCGATCCTTTCCGGCACGACCTCGATCTCACCGGTCGCCTGCTTGGCGTTCTTGCTCGCGCGCTCGCGCACCGTGCCCTCAACGGAGATGGTGCTCTCCTTGTTCAGGCTCTTGACGGTCTTCAGATCCGCCTCGTCCTCGATGACGATCTGCGTCGTGCCGTAAAAATCGCGCAGCACGACAAAGGCGAGGTTGCCGCCGACCTCGCGGACGTTCTCCATCCAGCCGACGAGCTTGACCTTTTCGCCGACGTTCTCGATTCGAAGCTGGTTACAGTTGTGGGTACGGGACTGCATCATAAGGCAAAAACAACTCCTATCTGTATTTTCGAGTGAATAAAATACTTTTCGTATTCAAAATCACGCCGTAAACGGCTTGGTTTTCGGATTTACGATGTCGCGCCAATCGAGGTCGCCGCGGTTCAGGCCCAGCACCAGCATTTCCGCCGTCGCCACGTTGCTGGCAAAGGGGATGTTGTTCTGGTCGCACAGGCGGGAAATATAGCTCACGCTTTCGCAGGACTTATCGTCGCGCGGGTCGTTGAAAAACAGGACCAGATCGATCTCGTTGTAGGCGATGCGCGCGCCGATCTGCTCCGCGCCGCCGTGTACGCGCGCAAGGAACAGGTGGATGGGCAGGCCGGTGGCCTCGGCGACCATCTTTCCCGTGATGTTCGTCGCGCATATCGTGTGCTTGGAGAGGATGCCTGCATAGGCTGTGCAGAACTGCACCATCAGGTCCTTCTTGTTGTCGTGTGCCATGAGAGCGATATTCATATAACCGCGCCCCTTTCTATCGTAAATTTGTTATCACGCAAAATCATTTATCGCCGCGGCAGCTTCATCAGCGGCACGCGCTCGCCCGTCAGACGGCGCGCGATGTTGCAGCAGGCCTGCTCGGCATAGCTGCGGCGGGAGAACACCGTGAGAGCGTTTCGGCCCAGCGCGATGGGAATGCCCTCATCCTCCGGAATAACGCCCAGCAGCGGCAGTCCCGCCGCGTCGATGGCGTCGTCTATGTTGCTGCTCAGCGCCTTCAGCAGCTTGCGCCGCACGCGGTTGACGACCAGGTGCAGCTTCCCGTTCGGAAAGTCCCGCAGCTCCATCACCGTCCGCTGCGCGTCGCGCAGGCTCGTGGGGTCGGTCGTGGCGACCACCACCGCGCGGTCCGCCGCGCAGGTGGCGAGCCGGAAGGCGTCGCCCAGCCCCGCGCCCGCGTCGATCAGGCAGTAATCGAACCGGTCCCGCACCTCGTCGAGCAGCGCCTTCATCTGGCTCGTGCGGAGGTCCTCATGCCGTCCGACCGGCGCGGTCAGCAGATACAGGCGGTCGCAGCGCGGGTGCCGCACCGCGGCCTGCTCCAGCGTCGCGCGGCCGGAGATCACGTCCGTGAAGTCCATCAGCGCGCTGTCGCTCATGCCGAGCGCCAGATCGAGGTTCCGCAATCCCACGTCGCAGTCGAGACACAGCGTTTTCCGTCCCATCTCGGCCAAGGCCGAGCCGACAAGGGCTGTAAATGAAGTTTTTCCCGTGCCGCCCTTACCGGACACCACAGCAATGACCTGCCCCATTCTGCACCCCGTCCTTTTTCTCCGCGCCGAAGCGCGGGCTTCGCCGCCTCAGAGCGGCTGCTTTTTGATCTTCGCAAACGCGCGCGGATACTTCGCGCTCGTCGGCGCAATTTTCTCAATGATGACGACGCGGTGCGTGACCTCGCTCGTCGGTATCCTGTAATCCTCGACCCCAATGATCCGCCCGCCGAGCGTCTTGATGGCGCCCTTTGCCGCGGTGATCTCGTCCTCGGTGTCCACGCTTTTCATCGCAAGGAAGCGCCCGCCGACCTTCACCAGCGGCAGCGCCAGCTCGCACAGCACGTTCAGCTGCGCGACCGCGCGCGATACGGCAAGGTCATAGCTCTCCCGCCGCGCGGCGGCAAACTCCTCCGCCCGCGCATGGACGCACTCCACGCGCTCCAGTCCCAGCGCGCCGCAGACCTCGGCGAGCCACGCGATGCGCTTGCCGAGGCTGTCAAGCAGCGTCAGGTCAAAATCGTCCTCGAGGATACGCAGCGGCATTCCCGGAAAGCCCGCGCCCGTGCCGACGTCCACCACCGTTTTTCCGGAGAAATTGGCGAACCGCGTCAGCGCCGCGCTGTCGAGCAGATGGAGCTTCGCGACCGCCGTCGGTTCGGTGATGGCCGTGAGGTTCATCACCTCGTTCTTTTCCAGCAGCCGTCCGGCGAAGCGCTCCAGCGTCTCCGCGCGGCCCTCGTCCAGCCCAAGCTCCCGCAGGCCCTCCCGCAGCAGCTCGGTCACCTGCTCTGCTCCTTCAAAAGGTCGCGGATCTCGGTGAGCAGCAGCTCCTCCTTCGTCGGCTCCGGCTCCTCCTCAGGCTCCGGTTCGGCCTCCGGCTCGGGCTTGGAGAGCCTGTCGTGCATCTTGTTGATGGCCTTGAGCATGCAGAACACTGCGAACGCGATGATGATAAAGTCCAGAACAACGGAGATCAGATTGCCGAAGTTCACGGCGATCTCCGGCTTAATGACCTCGGCGCCCTCCATCACGGCTGCCTTGAGCACCCATTTCCACGCGGAAAAATCCACGCCGCCGGTGATCATGGAAATGAGCGGCATAATAATGTCGTTCACCAGCGAGGTCGTGATCTTGCCGAACGCACCGCCGATGACAACGCCGACGGCCATATCCAGCACATTGCCGCGCATGGCAAAGGCCTTAAATTCCTCAAAAAACTTCTTCATGTTCTCTCTCCTGTCTTACTTTTTTGCGGCGATCCCCGCCTTTGCCGCGCCACACAGCCGCTGCCACGCAATGCAGCCAAGCGGCACCAGCACGAACACCACCGCAATGCGGATGGCATACGGCACGGCCACGCCGCCGACGCCCGCGCGTTCCAGCAGCTTATCGAGCGCGGAGATGACCAGCGCATGATAGAGATAGATCAGAAAGCTCGCCTGATCCACCTGTGCGAGCACGCGCGGGAGCGGCCGTCCAATCTCCGCCGCCGCAAGAAAGCAGAACGCGATGCCTGCCAGCAGATACGTCACATGCGCCATCGGCCAGAGCGGTGACCACAGCGCCAGCACCCGCCCGCGGTAGGACAGGAGCAGATCAAACGCCGCGAACAGCACGAACGCACCGATAACGAACCGCCGGTTCCGCCGCAGAGCCGCGACAAACGCCTCATACCGCTGCCCGATGTAGCAGCCCGCGAGGTAATAAAAAAGGTACGTCGTGAACACGCGGTCGCCGTAAGCGAATGAAACGGACGGGTCGAACAGCTGCAAAAACTGCTCGAAGTACAGCTCACTCATCCAGCTCACCGCCAGCGCCAGCGGCAGGGCCAGCGCGGGCGAAACGTGCTCCGCCGTGTACCGCAGCAGCGGCATGAGCAGCACGAACTGCGCGAGCGCGACAATGAAGTAGAACGGACTGGACAGGTCGCCGCGCACCAGATAGCCGAGGAAATCGCCGGCCGAGGGCCGGAAGTACCCCAGCACGACGCTGAACCACGCATAGTAGACCAGCATACAGAGCAGGTACGGCAGGAAAATGGACTTGAGCCGCCCGCGGTAGTACTCCCCCGTTCCCACGCGCCGTCGGCGCGGCAGCGTCAGCTTGATGCCGCTGAGCAGGAAAAAGCCGTACACGCTCACATAGCTCAGCCGCTGGAGCAGATAGACCAGCGCGAACTGCCAACTCTGCGGATCAAGATGCGTAATGGGGTGACCGGAGCAATGACTGCCGAGCACCATCGCGCAGAACGCCAGGTTGAGCCACGGCAGCTCCTGTTTACGCTCGGAAACGCCCATCGCACACCTCATTTTGAAAACTTTTTGTAATATCGCGTAAAAATATTGCAGATTGGAATTGCTTTACTTCTTCGGCGTCAGCTTCTCCTTGCCGCCCATATAGGGCTGGAGGACCTTTGGAATGAGCACGCTGCCGTCCGCCTGCAAATTGTTTTCCAGCAGCGCGATGAGCATACGCGGCGGCGCGACCACGGTGTTATTGAGCGTGTGCGGCAGGTACAGCTTGCCGTCCGCGCCCTTGACGCGGATCTTCAGGCGGCGCGCCTGCGCGTCGCCGAGGTTGGAGCAGGAGCAGACCTCAAAATACTTCTGCTGGCGCGGGGACCACGCCTCGATGTCGCAGCTCTTGACCTTCAGATCGGCGAGATCGCCGGAGCAGCACTCGAGCTGGCGCACGGGAATGTCCATGCTGCGGAACAGCTCCACGCTCCACCTCCACATCTGCTCGTACCACTTCATGGAGTCCTCGGGCTTACAGACCACGATCATTTCCTGCTTTTCAAACTGGTGGATGCGGTATACGCCGCGCTCCTCCAGTCCGTGCGAGCCCTTCTCCTTGCGGAAGCAGGGAGAGTACGAGGTCAGCGTCTGCGGCAGGCTCTCCTCCGGCAGGATCTCGCCGATGAAGCGGCCGACCATCGAATGCTCGCTCGTGCCTATGAGATAGAGGTCCTCGCCCTCGATCTTGTACATCATGGCGTCCATATCGGTCTGGCTCATCACGCCCTCGACCACGTTGCCGTGGATCATGAACGGCGGGATGCAGAAGGTAAAGCCCTTGTCGATCATAAAGTCGCGCGCGTAGGCCAGCACGCCCTCGTGCAGCCGCGCGATGTCGCCGAGCAGATAGTAGAAGCCCGCGCCGGAGACGCGGCCCGCCGCGTCCATATCCACGCCGTCAAAGCTCTCCATGATCTGCGTGTGGTACGGGATAGCAAAGTCCGGCGTTTTCGGCTCGCCGAAGCGCTCCACCTCGACGTTGCAGCTGTCGTCCGGTCCGATGGGAACGCTTGGGTCGATGATGTTCGGGATCTGCAGCATATCCTGATGCAGCTTCTCCTCGTATTCGACCTCCAGCTTTTCCAGCTCCGCCAGACGGTCGGCCTGCGCCTTGACCTTGGCCTTGACCGCCTCGGCCTCCTCCAGCTTGCTCGGGTCCTTCTTGGCCTGCCCCATCAGCATGCCGACCTGCTTGGAGAGCTGGTTGCGCTGTGCGCGCAGCTCGCTCGCCTCGGTGATGGCGGCGCGCTTTTTTTCATCCAGCTCCAGCACCTCGTCCACGAGGAGGAGCTTTGCGTCCTGAAACTTTTTCTTGATGTTTTCCCGCACAATATCGGGATTTTCACGGATAAATCGAATGTCCAGCATGATCTTCTACCTCAAAACAAATAGTATCGTCGCTTGCTGCGCAATGAATTGTTTCACGTGGAACCGCCCGTCGGGGCCGGCGCCATATCGCTCTCCCCGCCGACAAGCTCCTCATACAGCGTGCGGTATTTTTCCGCCTCGCTCCGCGCCTCGGCCAGAGCCTCCTGCGTCTGGGCGACCGTCCTCTGCAGCTCCTCGACCTCGCTTTCAAGGGAGCGGACCTCCGCCTCCAGCGACGCGTTCTGTTCAAGCGTGGACTGCATCAGATCGGTGCTGCCGCGCAGCTCCTGAATGACCTGCTGGTTGGAGCGGTGGTTCGCCAAAAACGACCACAGGATCAGAAGAAAGGCCACGGTAAAGAGCACGGCGATGTAGGTGTACACGCGCTTTTGTCTTTCCTTTTCGCTCGTCGGTTTTTCCGGCACGGCGGGCTTCTTCTCCTCCGGCGCCGGCGCTTCGTGGATAAAATCGGTCACTTTCTGGTTCCTCCGTTTTTGCGGTGCTGCAGTGTGCCGAGCGCGTCAAGCAGGTCGTTCAGATCGTCCAGATCGTAATAATCCAGCTCAATGCGCCCCTTTTTGCGGCCGCCGACGATCTTCACGCCGCGGCCGAGCGACGCGGTCAGCTCCTCCTCCGCGATATGGGTGTGCAGGCGGCGCGTCATTTCCTCCAGACTCGGATCGCGCGTTTTCTTTTCCGTCGTCAGGCGCTTGACCAGCGCTTCCGTCTGGCGGACGTTCAGACCCTGCGCGAGCACGGTCTGCGCGGCCTCGCGCTGTCTGGCGGCGCTCAGTGGGAGCAGCGCGCGGGCATGGCCCGCGGAAAGCTGTCCGTCCGTCAGCAGCTCGCGCACCTCCTTGTCCAGCGCGAGCAGGCGCAGCGCGTTCGCCACGGCAGGACGGGACTTCGCCACCCGCGCCGCCACGTCCTCCTGCGTCATATGATAGGTCTCCATCAGGGTCTTGTAGCCCTCGGCTTCTTCGATGGGGTCGAGGTCCTCACGCTGCAGATTTTCAATGAGCGCCAGCTCCATCGCCTTGCGGTCGTCCGCTTCGATGACGATGGCGGGGACCTGCGTGAGGCCCGCCATGCGCGCCGCGCGCCAGCGGCGCTCACCCGCGATGATCTGATAGTAGCCGGAGGCCAGCTTGCGCACGGTCAGCGGCTGGATAATGCCGTGCTCCCGAATGGAGTCGGCAAGATCGGCAAGCGCTTCCTCGTCAAAGTTCCGGCGCGGCTGCGTCGCGCAGCTCTCCACCTGCGCAATGGGCAGATACAGACCGTCGGCGCTTTCGGTGCGCAGCGCGGCGTCGCCGAGCAGCGCGCCGAGGCCCTTGCCCAATCCTCGGTTGGCAGTTGCCATGAAAATTTCTCCTTTCTGTAAAGGTTATCTCTGAGCGATACGGCTTTCGTTCCGGCGCGTCCCTTCAGACCGCGCCGGATCGTCATATGCTTTTTGGTTCTTCTTCAGAAACTCTTCGGCAAAGGCGCTGTAAGCCTCCGCGCCGCGGGAGGTGCGGTCATAGGCGCTGATGGGCTTGCCGTGGCTCGGCGCTTCGGAAAGGCGCACGTTGCGCGGAATGACCGTCGCGTACACCTTACCGGGGAAATAGCGCTTGACCTCCTCCGCCACCTGCATGGCGAGGTTGGTGCGCCCGTCGAACATCGTGAGCAGCACACCCTCCAGCTCCAGCTTTGGGTTCAGGCTGCGGCGCACGATGCGCACGGTGTTCATCAGGTCGGAAAGGCCCTCGAGCGCGTAATACTCGCCCTGCACCGGCACGAGCAGCGTGTCCGCCGCGCACAGCGCGTTGAGCGTCAGCAGCTCAAGCGAGGGCGGGCAGTCGATGAGAATGAAATCATAATCCGGCGAGAGCGTATCCAGCGCATCCTTGAGCAGAAACTCGCGCCGCGGGCGGTCGATCATCTCGATGCCTGCGCCCGCCAGCGCCTTGGAGGACGGCAGCACATCGCCGTAGCGCGTGGCGGCCACGGCGCTTTTCGCGTCCGCGCCATTGATGAGCACGTCGTAAACGCCCAGCGAGACGGACTTGTCCACGCCCATGCCTGAGGTGGAGTTCGCCTGCGGGTCGAAGTCGCACAGCAGCACGCGCCTGCCGCGCTCGCGGAGCGCAGCCGTCAGATTGACGCAGGTGGTCGTCTTGCCGACGCCGCCCTTCTGATTCACGATCGCAATAATCTTTGCCAAAACCCGACACCCGCTTTCCGCCGGACCCAACGGTGCTCCGGCGTACCGAAAATCTATTTGGTTCAGTATAACACAATTCGCGCCGATTTCAACCGCAAAGAAAAAATTTTTGCGCAGAATTTCCGGAAGCGGACCAAACAAAAAGAGAGGAATGTTTCACGTGAAACGCGAAGCATTCCTCTCTCGGTCACTCTGTCAGCAGCAGTCCGTCATAGGGCGTGAGCGTGATGTGCAGCCGACCGTTTTCGGCAAAAAACGACTGGCCGCTGAGCGCATCGTGCGCGAGCGGCGCGTCCCAGGGCAGGGAGATCGAAACCGGCTCGTCCCCCGCGTTGACGGCGCAGAGCGACACCTCGTCCCCGCTGCGGCGCGCGAAGCACAGAACGCGCCCCTCCGCCAGCGGGTAGGACAACTCTCCGCTTTGCAGCGACTCGCGCCGCGCACGCAGCGCGCCAAGGGCGCGGAAATAGTCCAGCAGCTCCGTGTCCTCCCTCCCCCATGGGTAGGTGCAGCGGTTGAACGGGTCCTCAAAGCCCTCCATGCCCACCTCGTCGCCGTAGTAGACCGTGGGCGAGCCAGGGAAGGCATACAGCACCAGCGCTGCGAGCCGCAGCAGTGCCATGCCGCGCGTATGCTCGGCAGGCGAAAGGCGGTAGCCGCGGCGCTCGTCCTTATCGAGCGGCGGGTGGTCGCAGCCGAGGACCGTGAGCAGGCGCGGGGTGTCGTGCGTGGAGAGGAAATTCATCGCCCCGTAAAAGGCGGGCGCGGGATAGTTTTCCCGAACCGTCTCCATCGCGCCGCGGAAGGACGCGGCGTCGCCCGCGCCCTTGAGATACGCCATCAGCGCCGTGCGGAACGGATAATTCATCAGACCGTGCAGCTCCCCGCCGAGAAGGTAGCGGCGGCGCTCGGAATAGGCGATCTTATTCGTGCCGTCCTCCCACACCTCTCCGAGAAGATAGGCGTCCGGAAATTCCTCCTGCATCGCCGCGCGAATGGCGGCAATGAACGCGTCCGGCAGCTCGTCGGCCACATCCAGCCGCCAGGCGCTCGCGCCCGCGCGCAGCCAGCGGCGGATAATGGAGCTTTCGCCCGTCACGATGTAGTTTACATAACTTTCTTCCAGCTCGTTGACGGCAGGCAGGTTTTTGATGCCCCACCACGCGTCGTAGTCCGTGGGGAACGGATGAAAATGGTACCACGGATAATAGGGCGAATCGCTCCCCTGCGCCGCGCCGCGCGTGGGATAAAAGCCGTCCGCGTTGAAATAGCGGCTCTTTGCGCCCGTGTGGTTGAACACGCCGTCGAGCATAACGCGGATGCCGCGCTTTTTCGCCTCGGCGCAGAGGGTGCGGAAATCGTCCTCATCGCCGAGGAGCGGATCGATGCGCTCATAGTCGGCGGTATCGTAGCGGTGGTTGGACGCCGCCTCGAAGATCGGATTGAGGTAGAGCGTCGTGACATGGAGCGAGGCGAGGTAATCCAGCTTTTCCGTGATGCCCGCGAGGTCGCCGCCGAAAAAGTCCTCACAGTAGTCGCCGCGCTCGTTCGGGCCGCACAGCGGCAGCCCGTCCCAGTCCTCATGCAGCGTGCGGTGACCCACCAGCCCCTCCGCACTACGTTTTTTTGCGCGGTGGAAGCGGTCCGGAAAGATCTGGTAGCTCACGCCGCGGCCGAACCAGTCCGGCGTTTTCGCGCGGCCGTCGTAAACGGTCAGCTGCCACGGCGTGACCTTGTCCCAGCTCTGGAGGCCGTCCTTGCCGTAGCAGCTCTCGCCGCCGTCCGCCCAGCGCAGGCGGAAATGGTACCAGATCAGCTCCGGCTGCGAGGGGGCGAAAAACGTGCCGGAAAACGCCCGCTCCCCCGTCTCGTCGGTGGTGGGCAGAAGCTCCGTCTCCGTCCAGCGGTCGGAAAATTCATGGTGCGCGAGCAGCGTGCAGCCGGTGACGGCATGCTCACGCGGATAGAACGTAAAGTCTACGGCGGAAAAGACCGTCACCGCCCCGAACGGCGATTTGCAGCGCGCGTCGCGCGGGTCAAATAAAGGTAACATAACATTTCTCCTCTCCGGCAGAGTATTCCGCGCCACGCGCGGCAAAAGAGAAAAGAGCCGCCCTGCCGGACGGCTCTTGTGGTTTGCATCAGCCAATGCTGTTGAGCTTAATGGTCATAGCGCTCTTCTTGTGAGCGGCATTGTTCTTGTGCAGCAGGCCCTTCGCAGCAGACTTATCGACGATCTTGACTGCGACCTTGTAAGCACCCTCGGCCTCGGTGCGATTGCCTTCAGCGGCAGCCGCCTCGAACTTCTTGAGTGCGGTCTTCAGTGCGGACTTGTCGGCCTTATTACGGGCGTTACGCACCTCAGCGAGCTGGACGCGCTTCTTGGCAGACTTAATATTCGGCAAACCAAACACCTCCTCCGGTTGGGATTTGACGGCGAAGCTCAAAAAAGCCACCGTGCAGAATGGTATTTTAGCAAAGTTCCCGCGGAATTGCAAGCATTTTTTCAAGATTTTCTCCACTTTTTTGTATGCTTCAAAATTTAGGGGACATACTGATTACAATATACCAGATTTTGTGGAAAGAGGGCGGGTTTTTGGAGCAGCGGCGGACCGATCTGGCGC
>R14__coassemble_720_pt1 | contig 20528 bp, 19 predicted proteins | sample R14__metabat2_low_PE_047 | metagenome-assembled genome bin R14 | reverse complement strand
GCGTCGCCGCAGGCTACGCCAAGTTCGAGACGTTCCCCATCTGGAATCTGCCGCTCAAGCACCCCGTCAACCTCGCTTATGAGGCGGCAACTGCCGACCTCAACGACGTGAACATGATCGACCCGTTCCACCTCGAGGCCTACGGCATTACCACCGTCAATTACAACCGCGACGTAGAGATCTTCCCCGTGCTGCGCGCCATGTTCGAGCGCATTCAGGGAACATGCCCCTACCAGTCCCCGACCGACATGGGCGTAAATATGGCGGGCAACTGCATCGTGGACGACGAGGTATGCCGCGAAGCGTCGCGGCTGGAGATCCTTCGCCGCTACTACGCCGCCGAGGTCGCCGTCATGCGCGGCGAGGCCGACGAGTGCCAGCTGCGCAAGCTGGAGCTGGTGATGCAGCAGGCGAACGTTACGGCGGACATCTGCCCCGCCGTCGCCGCCTCGCTCAAAAAGGCGGAGGAGACCGCCCAGCCGGCCGGTGCGATGGTGCTGCCGGACGGCCGCGTCATCACCGGAAAGACCAGCTCCCTGCTCGGCGCAAGCGCCTCGCTGCTGCTCAATGCGCTCAAGGCTATGGGCGGCGTGGACGACCGGCTGGACCTCATTTCCACGCAGGTCATCGAGCCGATCTCCCGTCTCAAGACGGAGAGCCTCGGCCACCACAACCCGCGTCTGCACTCCGACGAGGTGCTCATCGCGCTGTGCATTTCCGCGCTGACGAACCCCATCGCCCAGCTTGCGCAGGCGCAGCTCGGCAGTCTGCGCGGCTGTGACGCGCACTTCTCCGTCATTATCTCGGAGGAGGACATCAAGCTCTACAAGCGGCTCGGCATTCATGTGACCTGCGAGCCGAAGTATGAGATTAAGAAGCTGTACCATAAGTAAAAGGAGCCTTCCCTATGACCATTCTTGAACAGCTCGCACACGAGCTGGACTGCCCGATTGAGCACGTCGAAAATGTTGTTAAACTGCTTGACGAGGGCAACACCATTCCGTTCATCGCCCGCTACCGTAAGGAGCTGCACGGCTCGATGGACGATACCTCTCTGCGCACGCTCGAGGAACGCCTTGCATACCTCCGCGGCCTTGCGGAGCGCAAGGAGACCGTTAAGGCCAGCATTGCGGAGCAGGAGAAGCTGACCGACGAGCTGTCCGCCGCCATCGACGCGGCGCAGACGCTCGCCGAGGTCGAAGACCTCTACCGCCCCTACAAGCCAAAGCGCCGCACGCGCGCGACCGTCGCCAAGGAAAAGGGACTGGAGCCGCTCGCCGCGCTGCTCTTTGCACAGGAGCGCGGCTGCCCCCAGCCGACGGACGCCGCCGCGGAGTACATCAGCGCCGAAAAGGGCGTGGAGACCGCTGCCGATGCCCTGCAGGGTGCGAACGACATTGCTGCCGAATGGATATCCGACGACGCCGCCATCCGCCGGTCGCTGCGCGAGCTGCTGGAAAAGCGCGGTACGCTGCGTTCCCTCGCCGCGACGGAGGAGGACAGCGTCTATCGCCTGTATTATGATTTTGAGCAGCCCATCGGCAAGCTGCAGGGGCACCAGATCCTTGCCATCAACCGCGGCGAAAAGGAGAAAAAGCTCAGCGCCGCCGTCCTGCTCGACCGCGAGCTGGCGCTGCCGCTGCTGCGCCGCGCGGTCGTGAAGCCAGGCTCCGCCGCGATGGAATTTGTCAAGGCCGCCGCCGAGGACGCTTACGACCGCCTCATTTACCCCTCGCTCGAACGCGAGATGCGCGCGGCGCTGACGGATAAAGCCAGCGAGGGCGCGATCAGAATGTTTGCCCTGAACCTCAAGCCGCTGCTGATGCAGCCGCCGGTCAAGGGCCATGTGACGATGGGGCTCGACCCCGGCTATGCCCACGGCTGCAAGGTCGCGGTCATCGACGGCACGGGCAAGGTGCTTGACACCGCGGTGGTCTATCCCACCTACGGCGAGCGGCAGAAGAACGAGGCCATCGCAAAGCTTGCCCAGCTGGTGAAAAAGCACGGCGTGGAGCATATCGCCATCGGCAACGGCACAGCGAGCCGTGAGACCGAGCAGATGACGGTCGAGCTGATCCACAGGGTCGGCGGAAGCCTCAGCTATATGATCGTGAGCGAGGCGGGCGCGTCGGTCTACTCCGCGAGCAAGCTCGCGGCGGAGGAGTTCCCGCAGTTCGACGTGAACCTCCGTTCCGCCGTCTCCATTGCAAGGAGGCTGCAGGACCCGTTGGCCGAGCTGGTGAAGATCGACCCCAAGGCCATCGGCGTTGGGCAGTACCAGCACGATATGCCGCAGAAGGAGCTGGACACGAGCCTGAATGCCGTGGTCGAGGACTGCGTCAACGCCGTCGGCGTGGACCTCAACACCGCTTCGCCCTCGCTGCTCACGCGCGTGGCGGGCCTGAACGGTACGATCGCCAAAAACATCGTCGCCTTCCGCGAGGAGAACGGTGTGTTCACCACGCGCCGCCAGCTTTTGAAGGTCGCAAAGCTCGGCCCAAAGGCGTACGAGCAGTGCGCGGGCTTCCTGCGCGTGCCGGAGAGCAAGAATGTGCTCGACAACACCGGCGTCCATCCCGAAAGCTACGACGCCGCCAAGGGCCTGCTTGACCTGCTCGGCGCGACGCCCAAGGACGCGCGCGACCTCCCCGAGCGGCTCAATGCCTACGGCGCGGACCGAGCCGCCGAGACGCTCGGTGTCGGCGTGCCGACGCTGCGGGACATCGCCAAGGAGCTGAGCAAGCCCGGGCGCGACCCGCGCGACGAGCTTCCGGCTCCCATCCTGCGGACCGACGTTCTCTCCATTTCCGACCTCAAGCCCGGCATGGTCCTCACCGGCACGGTGCGCAACGTCATCGACTTCGGCGTGTTCGTGGACATCGGCGTGCATCAGGACGGTCTGGTCCACATTTCGCAGGTGTGCAGTAAGTTCATCAAGCACCCCAGCGAGGTCGTCGCCGTCGGCGATGTGGTGAAGGTGGTCGTGCTGGAGGTGGACGAGAAAAAGCACCGCATCTCCCTTTCGATGAAGCAGGTCCCCAAGGAATAAGAAAAAGCGCGGCATTGCCGCGCTTTTCTCATTCCCGTTCCGTTTTTTCCAGCTCATCTTTCCCGATGGCCATGTCCTTCCATTGCTCCGGCAGGCCGTGGGCGATGAGCGGAAAGGGGTTCTCTGTGTCCGCAGTCGGCTGAATGTTATAGGTGCCGTACTTGTTCACCAGCTCGGCGCAGCTCTCCGGCTGACCGAACACAGGCTCGGTAAAGGGCGCTTCGATATAGGGAAAGCCCTGGTCCTTCTTTTCCTTGCTCATAAAAAGGTCACCTCCGGACTATCTTGCCCAGAGGCGACCTTTTTATGTTTTTTTGGCTTCAGCCGCGCAGCGTCGGCGGATAAACGCCCGCCTCGTGCAGCCTGCGCAGCGCCGCGGCGACCATCTCGCGGTCCTCGTGGTAGGTCATGCCGAACCATTTGGCGTCGGAGTGCAGCACGCTCACGCGCAGCTCGCCGCGCTCGATGAGGTCGCCGACCAGTCCCGGGAGCAGGCATTCCTTTTTCAGCTCGCCCTCCGGCAGCGCGCGGAGAAAGGCATGGAAGTATTCCTCCAGCTTTGTGAAGATCCACGGCGTAAAGCCCCAGAAGTTCATCGAGACCGGCGTTTCCGGCGGGTAAACGTCGCCTTCCGGATTTTTGTCCACATCACGGATGGTGCCGTCGGGGAACACCGTGAGCTTGAAGGTTTCCACGATCTTGTCCAGCCGTCCGTCCGTCACATGGCACACGCCGCGCGTCACGCTGCCGTGCTCGCTGACCGTCCTGTCCAGACGGTAGCCGACCATCGTTCCCTCGCCCTCCGCCTTGAGCCTTCCCAGCTCCTCGTAGATCACGCGGAACGCGTCCACGCCGTAGTAATCGTCGGCGTTGATGACGATGAACGGCTCGTGCAGAAGATCGCGCGCGCAGAGTACCGCATGTGCCGTGCCGAAGGGCTTGGTGCGCTCCGCCGGAATGCTGTAGAACTCCGGAATGCTGGAGAAATCCTGAAAGGCGTAGCAGACCTCGACCCTGCTGCCGTCCGCCGCCGTCATATTGGCGACGCGCCTGCCGCAGAGGTCTTCCATCAGCTCCTTCATGTCGGGCTTGATGATGAACACCACCTTGGTAAAGCCCGCGCGGACGGCGTCGTAGATGGAATATTCCATCAGGATCTCACCGCCGGGGCCGATGCCGTCCACCTGCTTGTTCCCGCCGTAGCGCGAGCCCATGCCCGCCGCCATAATGACCAGTGCCGCCTTCATCGCTGTTTCCTCCTCTTGCTTTGTGTTTCCTCTATCATAGCCTATTTCCCTGTGCTTTTCAACTTCTTTTCCCGCAAAGGCTTGTTTTTTGGCGGCGGAATGCTATACTGTTTTTCATCACATCACAAAAAAGTGAGGCTTTTATGGAGACCTTTCTGCATTCCGTTGCCTCTGTTGCCCTGATCCTGCTGCTGACGGCGACCGGCTATCTCTGCGCGGCAAAGCATTGGATGGGGCCGCAGGCCAAGGCGTTCATCAGCCGGTTCCTGATGACCTTTGCCATTCCCTGTATGTGCATCTACAGCTTTCAGGTGAACCTGTCCCGCGATATGCTGGGGCAATCCACCCGTATGCTGCTCACCGGCTTTTTCTCCTGCCTGCTGGACTTTCTTCTGGCCTTCGCCCTCGGTAAGCTCCTGCGTCTGCCGCGCCGGAGGCTCGGCATTTTCATCATGATGTGCGCGGTGTCCAACTGCGTGTTCATCGGCCTTGCGATGTGTACGGAGCTGTTCGGCAGCGAGTGTACGCCTTATGTCATGCTCTACTGGGTGGTCAGCACCACGTTCATGCAGCTCGGCGGCGTTTCGCTGGTCCGCTGGTCCGGCGAGGCGGGCGGCTTCTCGCTGAAAATGCTGCTGCATTTCCTGCGGACGCCCGCCATCCTCGGCACGCTGGCCGCCATTGCCCTCGTGCTGCTGGACGTTCATCTGCCCGCGCTCGTGCTGTCCTACGGGCGGTACATGAACAACCTTGTCACGCCGCTGGCGCTGCTGCTCACGGGCTATATCATTCACGAGCTGGGACTGAAAAATCTGCGCGTCGACCGGACGCTCGGCGCGATGCTGCTCTTTCGCTTCGCCGCGGCGCCCGCCGTGTGCGTGCTTTTCTGCTCGCTCTTCGGCGTGACGGGGCTTGCCCGCAGCGTGTACGTTGTGGAGGCCGCCATGCCCGTTGTGACGCAGACCGTGGTGGCCGCGGCGGAGTACGGGGCCGACGAGCAGTTTGCCGCGCAGGGTGCGGCGCTCTCCACGCTCGCCTGCTTTGTGGTAACGCCTGTGCTGATGCTGCTGCTTTGATAAATGAACAAAGGGAGAGGGAAGACCGGAGCCACGGTTTTCCCTCTCCTTTTTTCGGCTTGCTCGGTGCGCCGCTCAGCGCGTCAGCAGGAATGCGCCGAGGCATACCGCCGCCACGCCGAGCAGCTTGCGCACCGTGATGCGTTCGCGCAGAAGGGCGGCGGAGAGCGCAAGCGACCATACATAGGTCAGCGAGGTCAGCGGGTAAACGACGGAATAATCATGCCCGCGCAGCAGTCCGATATTCAGCGCCGCGCCCGCGAGGTAGCAGCCGCCGCCCAGCCAGAGCTGCGGCGAGAAAAGAAGCGTGCGCAGGCCCGTGATCCCCGCCGCGCCGCGCTTGAAGAACAGCGCGCCGAGCGAGCCGAAAAACGTCATGAGCAGGACCGAAAGAAAAAAGCTCATTGCCGCACCTCCCCGCTGCCCGCCAGCAGCACAAGTCCCGCCGTGATGACCAGCACGCCGACGAGCTTTGTGACCGAGAGCGTTTCCCGCAGAAACACGCTCCCAAGCAGCAGCGAGAGGACGTAGCCCGCGCCGAGCATGGGGTGCAGCACGGACAGCTCGCCGCAGCGCAGCGCAAGGATCATCATCAGCGCCCCCGCGCCATAGAGCGCGAAGCCGCCGAGCAGGGGCAGGAGCGCACCGTCCGCCGAGAGCTTCCAGAGGAGCTGACCCACGCAGGTCAAAAGCGCCGAGGTCAGCATTCGCGCGATGCCGCGCGCAAGTTCGTTTCGCCCTCTCATCGCCTTACACCAGATACAGCAGAGCCAGCGTCACGGCGGCAAAGAACGCGATGAGCGCCAGCAGGACCTTGTCCTGATAGATGACCTCGACCGGATCGCCGTCCGAATCGCCTTCGACCGTGAGCGAATATTTCAGGCACAGGCAGAGCACGAGCGGCACGGTCCAGATGAGGCGGCTTTCCGTGTTGGCGGCGTCCGCCGCCCAGAGCGAGTAAAACACGACCGCCAGCGTCAGGCAGATGCTCATGTTGCGGCTGAGAAATTCGTCGTTGTAATAGCGCAGGACCTTGCGGGTGCCGTCCGTCCGGCGCCGCAGCTCGCCGCGGCGCTTGCCGAGCGCGAGGTAGAACGACACGGCTACGACTGTGAGGTACAGCCAGTTGGAGATGGCGATGCCCGTGACCGCCGCGCCGAACAGCACGCGCAGCAGAAAACCGGAGACGAGCAGCGCCACGTCGAGAATGGGAATGTTCTTGAGGCCAAAGCTGTAGCCGAGGTTGACGAGCAGATAGGCCGTCAGGTCGATCCAGCCGCGCACCGGAAAGCGCGATAGAATGCCGATCGCCAGGACCAGCGCCGCCAGGCCTCCGGCAAGCGCAAGCGCCGCCGGAACGCTCACCGCGCCGCAGGCGATGGGCCGCTTGCACTTCGTTGGGTGCAGGCGGTCGGCGGGCGCGTCGCGCAGATCGTTGATGATGTAGACGAGCGAGGAGAGCAGGCAGAAGGCCGCAAAGCCGAAAAGCCCCGCCCGCAGCGGCGCGCGTTCAAAGAACCGCCCGCTGAAAAACAGCGGCAGCAGCACCAGAACGTTCTTCACATAATGCTTGGGCCGCAGAAGGGTGATGTAGTTTTTCATGCGCTCACCTCGTTTCAAATTCGATGGTCAGGTCGCCGGGCGTGAAGTAATAGTAGGCATGCTCCATCTTCGGGGTATCCGGCTCCCAGAGCCAGCGGTCGTCCGCATAGGCGGGTACGGTCACGCTTCGCTCGCCGCGCGCCATGGCCGTGCGGATCGCCTCCCGCTGCGCCTCGTCCGTCCGGTGGAGCGGAAGATAGACCGACGCGAAAAAGAGCAGGACCGCCGCGCACAGTCCCGCGCAGACGGGGCAGGCAAAGCGCGGCTCCTTGCCGCTGCCCGCGAGCAGGCTGAACGCCGCGGCCAGCAGGAGAAGATACGACGCGTACAGGCAGCGCGGCCCGATGGGGGAGACGAACAGGAGCGGCAGCGCCGCGCACAGCGCGGCAAAGAGAAAGAGCAGCGTCCGCGCACGCACTGCGCCGCGCGTCCAGCGCAGCGCGCCGAGCGCCGCCAGCAGGAACCACACAAGGCAAAGCGCCGCGGCCGCGCCGTCCGAAAGCGGAAGAACGCCGCGCAGCGGCAGAGCCGCCGTACCGAGCAGGAGCGCCGCGAGCAGAGCGCCGTCCGCCGCGCATTTCCGCGCACGGGCAAAGGAAAGCGCCAGCAGCGCGGCAAGGGAGCCGTAGAGCACCGGACAGTCCGCAAGCAGAAAGCGGAATACGGTCGGCGCGTTTTCCTGCGCGGAAGCGAACAGACCCGCAAGGCCGCGTGTCACATCGGCGGCATAGCTGCCGCCGCCGGAAAAAATGGCGAGGTAGGAGGGCGACGCGAACAGCAGCGCCGCGCCGCCGAGCGCGCCGAGCAGACAGCAGACGAGCGCGGAGGACACACGCTTATGCCGCAGCAGGTGCCAGAGGTTCAGCACGGCTGCCGCCGCAAGCGTACAGACCGTGACATTCTCCACAAAAAGCTGCGCGGCGAAGGCGAGCGCAAAGAGCGCGGCGCAGCGCGCCGCGCCGCCGGAGACCGGACGATCCTCAAAAAGCTCCTCCGCCAGCGCAAAGACCGCCAGCAGGCAGACGACCGGCGGCACATAGTTGAAATAGCCCGCTGCCCATGGGTAGACCTCGCGGAACAGCTCGCGCGGCAGCGCGAGCGCTGCCGCGGCACACAGCAGCAGTCCTGCGGGCGAGCGCAGACCGGAGACGCGCGCGAGCAGCGCGCAAAGCGTCAGCGTGATGCCGGCGCGCAGCACGTCGCGCAGCAGCGGGCGGCTGCCCGCGCTGTATGCCAGCACGTTGCCGAGGATACGGCCGTTCGTCGTGCGCCATTTCTCAGCCACGGCGCGCACGAGGTCGCCTGCGCCATGCAGCGACGCGCCCAGCCCCTCGCGGAACCAGTCGTCCCCTGTGAGCGGGAAAAGGCGGAAGAGCGCAAAGAGCGCGGCGGCCAGCGCCGCGGCCGTGAGAATGCGAAGCAGTCCGGTTTCTCTTTTCATGCGCCGCCTCCTGTTTTTACGTTTCGTCCGTCTGCGCCGCGGTACGGCGCTCCGGCAGCGAGATCAGCACGGCCATCAGCACGATGGCGGCGAAGCCCGCAAGGTCCTGCCACGCGAACGGCGTATGCAGCCAAAGCGCGGCGCACAGCGCGGCGCTGACCGGCTCGGTGCAGGCGAGCAGGCTCGCGCGGACTCCGCCGACGTCGCTCACGCCCTGCAAATACAGGGTGAACGCCAGCGCCGTGCCGACGACCGAGATCTCCAGCACGCCCAGCACCGCCGCAGGGTCAAGCGGGACCGGAATGCGCCACGCCCGTGTGACCAGAAGCAGCACCACGCCGCCGAGCAGCATCCCGCAGCCCGTGCATACGCTTACGTCGTAGCGATGCAGCAGGTCGCCCGGCAGGAGCGTATAGAGCATGAGCGCCACCGCCGCGCACAGCCCCCAGAACAGCGCCTGCGGCGAAAGCGCCAGCGCGGTAAGGCTGCCGTGCGTCGCCAGCAAAAAGGCGCCGAGCAGCGCCAGCACAAGCGCCGCCGCCTCGCGCTTTGTCGGCAGACGGCGCGCGCGGAGACAGACCCACAGCAGGATCAGCGCCTGCCCCGAGTATTGCAGGACGGTCGCCGTCGCGCTGTTGGAATAGCGGATCGCGGCAAGGTAGGTGTACTGGCAGGTCGTCAGACCGGCAATGGCAAACAGCGCCAGCCGCGCGGCGTCCCTCCGGTCCGACCAGAGCGCGCGCAGCTGTGCGCGGCGCCGGACAAGGGCGCTGGCAAGGAGCAGCGCGCCCGCAAGAAACAGCCGCAGCACCGTGAGCACTGTGCTGTCCATATTCTTATAGGTAAAAAGATACTGCCCCACGGTGCCGGAGGCTCCCCAGCACACGCCGCCGAGCGCGGCGCAGAGGCAGCCGCGCAGCATTTTGCTTTTTTCGTTCATGACATTTGCTCCATGCTTTGTTTTTGCCATTGTAGCAGACGGAGCGGCACTTTTCAAGCGCCGCGCGCCGCCTTTGCACATATTCCCGCTATCCGATGCATAGATTGAAGCAACTCGAATAGGGAGTGTTTCGTGCATGAAGGGTAATATTGAAGAGCGGGCCTGCGATCTGGCAGTTTACATCATAGAGAACCGCACGACGGTACGCGCCGCGGCCAAGAAATTCGGCGTCTCAAAATCCACGGTACACAAGGATCTGCAGGACCGTCTCCCGCAGATCAACCACAGTCTGTACCTGCAGGTCAAGGAGGTCCTTGAGGTCAACAAGGCCCAGCGTCACATCCGCGGCGGCATTGCCACCCGAAAAAAATACAAGGGAATTTGAAACTTTTTCCGACAAATTTCGTCTAATAGAAAAGAAACTGCCGCGAAATCCCGCACAGCCGGCCGGCTTTCTGTTCCGGCGGGCTGTGCCGTCTCTTTTTCCCTCTTGTAGTTTGTTGACATAATGTGTATAATAGCCGTGTGCGGCTGTTTTCGACGCACCACATACCCCGAAAGGACCGAACGAGCCATGCCGAAACAAAAACCCGCAAAGCACCCCGAGCGCCTTGCGGTCACGCTGCTGTCGCTTCTTTTTCTTTCGACCGCCGTTTTTGCGACGGTCAAATATATCTTCCGCGCGCCGGAGCTCGACACGGACAAGCCTGCCGTACCGAGCGAGGTCACGCCTGCGGATACCGACGGGGACGGCGAGGCGGACCCCATTTCCACGGGCCGCGCGCGCAAGGAGTACTGCTACACCATTCTTGTCTCCGGACTGGACGACGACAACGGCGGCAGCGACACGAACATTCTCGTCCGCTTTGATGCGGTGAACAAGACCATTGATCTTGTCAGCCTCCCGCGCGATACGCTGCTTGACCATCAATGGGCCAGCAACAAGCTCAATTTCGCCTACGCCAAGGGCGGCACGGAGCTGCTGATGAGCGAGATCGAAAACCTGCTCGGCATTCCGGTGGATTTTTACGTCACGGTCAACCTCAAGGGCTTTATCGCGCTGGTCGATCAGATCGGCGGCGTAGACTTTGATATTCCCGTCAACATGGACTATGACGATCCGTTTCAGGATCTGCACATTCACTTTGAAAAGGGTCCCCGTCACCTGAACGGGCAGGAGGCGATGGAGGTCGTCCGCTTCCGCAAGAACAACGATGGCTCCGGCTACGCCACCGCGGATATCGGCCGCATCGGTACGCAGCAGGCCTTTCTCAAGGCGGTCGCCAAGCAGCTCCTGCAGCTGAGCAATCTCAAGAACATTCCCGCGATGGTGGATATTTTCTGCACCTATGTCAAGACGGACCTCACCGCCAGAGAGCTTGCCTGGCTGGGAAACGAGGCGCTGAACATCGGCACGGAGAACCTTCGCTTCCACACGCTGCCCGGCGACGGCTCCGGCTATTACCGCAGGGAGTCGGTCTATGTGCTCGACCCCGAGGCGACGCTTGAGCTGGTCAACGACGCGCTCAATCCCTACACGGAGCCTCTTGCTCTGGAGGATATGGATATCCTCGTACCCTGAAGAAAGCCTAAGGAATACCCGCTATGAAGAAACGCTTTTTCCTGCTTTTCTGTACCGCGCTCCTGCTGCTCTCCACCGCCGCGCAGGCGAACGAGACCGCCGCCGCGGAGAGTTCCTCTCCCTTTGTGCGCACGCGCAGCTATGACGATGCCTTCTCCGACGTGAGCGGCGCCGCATGGTACCGCGCGTCGGTCGCCGCGCTGTACGAATACGGTCTGACCGAGGGTGCGGGCGGCGGAGCCTATGCGCCCGACGAGAGCGTGACGCTCGCCGAGCTGACGGCCTTCTCCGCGCGTGTGCATGCGCGCTACATGGGGGAGACCATTCCCGCCGCGCAGGCGGGCGAGACGTGGTACCAGCCCTATGTGACCTATCTTCAGTCCGCAGGGCTGCTCGACACCGCCTTTGACGGGCACTACACAGAGACTGCCACGCGCGCGCAGATGGCGGGCATTTTCGCCGCCGCGCTGCCGGAGAGCTGGTACGATGGTCGGAATGCGAACGCCGTGACCGGAGGCTACGCCCTGCGCCAGTACATTACGGACGTGAACGACTATACGCCCTATCAGCCACAGATCCTCTGGCTCTACAAGCAGGGCATCGTGGGCGGTGTGGATGAGACCGGCTCGTTCCGGCCGGACGATCCGCTCAAGCGCAGCGAGGTCGCCGCGCTGGTCGTGCGGATGATCGATCCCGATGCGCGCCTTACCCTTGCGTGGCAGACGCTCCCTTACCGCTCCGCGGTCGGGACGAAATGGGCCGATCTCGTCGGCGCGCCCGCGCCGGAGAAGCTCACGAGCGCCCCCGCGAGCGACGACAATGCCGCCATCGACGCGCTGCTGCGTCAGATGCTCCGCGCCAATGTCAGCACGATCTCGCTCCAGTATGACGGCGGGCTGACCGCAGACGAGACGGCAAAGCTCACCCGCGCCTTTACCACCGGCATCAAGCGCTACTGTGAGCAGATGTACAACTCCGCCACCTGCCGCGCCTATGCCTCCGGAAAGGCGACGCTGACCTTTTCCTCCACCGCCTGCACTCCGACGCAGCTCATGGACTACCGCGCCCAGACGATGGCGCGCGCCGTCGCCGTTCACGACGCGCTGTGGGAAAGCGGCTACCTCTCCGCCAGCATGACCGAGTACGAGCTGGCCCGTGCCTACTTCGTGTGGCTCTGCAACAACTGCGCCTATGACGAGGGGGCCGTGGGCAGCCGCTCGCTCAGCCACCTCGCCTACAGCGCGCTGGTGGACGGCGTGGCCGTCTGCGACGGCTACACGGGCGCGTACAATCTCCTGCTGCAGCTGGAGGGCATCGAATGCACCGCGCTGTTCAACAGCGACCACATCTGGACCGTAGCCGTGCTGGACGGCAAGACCTACCACATCGATACGACGTGGGGCGATCAGGGCGCGCGTGTGGACCTGAGCTTTTTCGGCATGACCGAGGCCCAGTCCCGCGCCAAGCACGCGTGGTGAGGCGAACGACCGATAAAAAGCAGCGGCTGCGATGCAGCCGCTGCTTTTTTGCTGTGTTGTTTGTTCTCAGCGCTGGCCCTTGTCGTAGGGGATACCCTCCGCCTTGGGAGCGCGGGAGCGTTTGGAGGTGAACGCCAGCACGATGAGGGAAATGATGTAGGGCATCATGTTGTAGACCGGGCTGGGGAGGTTCAGCGCCGTGAGGAAGCCAAAGCCCATGTAGACGTTGGAGAGCGCGCGGAACAGGCCGAACAGCAGCGCCGCCAGCGCGATCCGCTGCGGCTTCCACTGGCCGAAGATCATGACCGCGAGGGAAAGGAAGCCGAAGCCCGCCACACCGTACTCAAAGCGCCACTCGGAGACGCCCGCCGTGATGAACACGATGCCGCCGATGCCGCCGAGGAAGCCGGAGATCAGCACGCCAGCCCAGCGCATTTTGTAGACGTTGATGCCCACGCTGTCCGCCGCCTGCGGATGCTCGCCGCAGGCCATCAGGCGCAGACCGAAGCGGGTCTTATAGAGCAGGACGTAGGACGCGGCGAGCAGCAGCGCGGTCACGAGCATGAACCAGCTGAACTCAAACGAGCCGAGGCTGACGACGAATGCTTTTTTCGCACCGGCATACTGCACGATGGAGGAAACGTCGTCGGGGTTCGCCGCGGTGTTGATGGCCTTGACGATGACCGTCGCGCCCGCCGTACCGAGCAGGTTCAGCGCGGTACCGACCAGCGTCTGGTCCGCCTTGAAGTTGATGCAGGCCACCGCCAGCAGGCAGGAATATAGCATGCCGACCAGCGCCGAGATGCCCAGAACGGCAACGATCATCACGATGGCGGGGACGTCGCTGGAGACATAGCGCATCGCCAGCGCGCCGCCGAGGGCGCCCATGATCATGATGCCCTCAAGACCGAGGTTGATGACGCCGGAATGCTCCGCGAAGCAGCCGCCGAGGGCGACCAGGATCAGGACGGAAGCGAAGATCAGAGTATATTGCAGCAGCAATGCCATTACCGATCGCCTCCCTTCTCCGTGTCAGCCGAGGTCTGCGCTTCGGCCGCCTTTGCCTTCAGAATATCCTTTTCCTCGCGCTTGGCCGCGTAGGAGCTCATCACATGCTTCATAAACAGCACGAAGCCGCAGAGATATATGATGAGTGCCGAGATCAGGTCGGAGATCTGCGCGCAGTACATGCTTTTATCCACATACGCGCCGCCCGCCGTGATGTGCTGGATGAAGAACGAGGCGAGCACGGTGCCGATGGGGTTCAGACCGCCGAGGAACGCCGCGGCGATGCCGTTGAAGCCCATGGCGGGGACGGAGGAGGTGGAGCACTGCCACTGCTCATAGCCGGTGAGGTAGAGCATCGCCGCGCCCATACCGGCGAGCGCGCCGGAGATCATGAGGCTCAGAATGACGTTGCGTTTTTCAGCCATGCCGCAGTATTTGGCGGCGTTCTTGTTGTAGCCGGTGGCCTTGAGCTCATAGCCGAAGCGCGTCTTTTCCAGCACGATCCACACGAGAACGGCCATCAGCACGGACAGCGGGATCGCAAGGCCGACGTACTGATTGTTGTTGAACAGCGCGCCAAGCCCAAGCGAGGGCAGCACGGCGGATTCGTTGATATGCGCGAGCACCTTGGTGTAGGGGCTGGCGTCCTCCTTCACCGTGGTGAGGAGCATATTGGTCAGATACAGCACGATCCAGTTGAGCATGATGCCGGAAATGACCTCGTTGACGTTGCAGTAGGACTTGAGCAGGCCCGAGATCGCGCCGAGGACCATGCCGCCGAGAATGGCGAGCAGCATGCACGGCAGCCAGCTCCAGCCGAGGCCGAGCGCCGCGTACAGGCTCAGCGCCACGCCCGCGCAGTACTGGCCGGCCGCGCCGATGTTGAAAAGCCCAACCTTGTAGGCAAACAGGATCGCCAGCGCGCACATCAGCAGCGGCGCGGTCTTGACGAGCGTGTTGCCGAGGTACTTCATCTGCGAAGCGGGGCGGTTGTAGGTCATGAAGTTCTTGATGACCGTGAGGATAGCTTCGCCCGCGCCTGCGGGATTGATGAGCAGCAGCACCAGATAGCCGAGGAACAGGCCCAGCACGATGCACACGAGCGAGGCCAGCAGCGATTGAAAGCCGTTGCTCTTGAAAATGCTCTTTTTCATGCCTTCACCTCATCTCTCTTGGCGCCTGCCATGTAGAGGCCCAGCTCCTCCTGCGTGGTCTTTTTCGGATCGAGCTCGCCGACGATCTCGCCCTCATACATCACGAGGATGCGGTCAGGCACGTCCATGACCTCGTCCAGCTCCAGACTCACGAGCAGGACCGCCTTGCCCTCGTCGCGCTGCGCGACGAGCTGGCGGTGGATGTATTCGATCGCGCCGACGTCCAGACCGCGGGTCGGCTGCACGGCGACGAGCAGCTCGGGGTCCTTATCGATCTCGCGGGCGACGATGGCCTTCTGCTGGTTTCCGCCGGACATGCTGCGCGCGACGGTGACGGGACCCTGACCGGAGCGCACGTCGTACTGCTCGATCAGCCGCTCCGCATAGCTGCGGATGTTCTTGCGGCGGAGGAAGCCCGCCTTATCGGTGAACTCCGGCTCGAAGTAGCGCTGGAGCACCATGTTGTCCTCCAGCGTGTAGTCGAGGACAAGGCCGTGCTTGTGACGGTCCTCCGGAATGTGGCTCATGCCCATCACGCTGCGCTGGCGGATGGGGGCGTGGGTGATATCCTTGCCGCAGAGCTTGACGGAGCCGGCGGCCAGCGGCTCAAGGCCGGTCAGACCGTAGACAAACTCCGTCTGGCCGTTGCCGTCGATACCGGCAAGGCAGACGATCTCGCCGCGGCGGACCTTGAGCGAAACGTTCTTGACGGCGTTGTTCTTGTGCAGCTTGGAGGCCATGGTCATATTCTCGACCTCCAGCACGACCTCGCCCGGCTCGGACGGCTTCTTTTCCACGTGGAAGCTGACGTTGCGGCCGACCATCATGGCGGACAGCTCCTCCATCGTGGTGCTGGCCGTTTCGACCGTGCCGATGTATTTGCCCTTGCGCAGCACCGAGCAGCGGTCCGCGACCGCCATGATCTCGGCGAGCTTATGGGAGATGAAAAGAATGCTCTTGCCCTCGGCGGCGAGGTTCCGCATGATCTGCATCAGCTCGTCGATCTCCTGCGGGGTGAGGACCGCGGTCGGCTCGTCGAAAATAAGGATATCATTTTCGCGGTAGAGCATCTTGAGAATCTCGGTGCGCTGCTGCATACCGACGGTGATGTCCTCGATGAGCGCGTCGGGGTCCACGCGCAATCCGTACTTCTCGCTCAGGGCGAGGACCTTTTCGCGCGCCTCGGCCTTCTGCAAAAAGCCGTGCTTCGTCGGCTCCACGCCCATGATGATGTTGTCCAGAACGGTAAAGCATTCCACCAGCTTGAAGTGCTGGTGTACCATGCCGATGCCGAGGTCGTTGGCATCGTTCGGGTCCTTGATGGACACGACCTGCCCGTCCTTTTTGATCACGCCCTCCTCGGGCTGGTACAGGCCGAACAGCACGCTCATGAGCGTGGACTTGCCCGCGCCGTTTTCGCCCAGCAGGGCATGGATCTCTCCCTTTTTCAGCTGCAGGGTGATGTTGTCGTTGGCGATAATACCGGGGAATCGTTTGGTGATGCCCAGCATCTCAATGGCATACGGTGATTCCAAGATGTTTCGCCCTCCTTCCGTTTTGATGGCCCGCCGCGTTGGGAATGTGCGGGGACGGAAACCATGAATATCTTACAGTATACTATAGCCGCGCCGATAAAGCAAAGTCAATTTGGCAAAATCGTATGATTTTTTCGTTTTTCCGCAAAAAAAGAGAGACGGGCGGCCGCCCGTCTCTCCGTATGTACTTGCGATAAAGCGCTTAGCCCTTGATGGAGCCCTGATCGTCGACTGTGATCACGGTGGCGAAGCTGGCAGCAGTAACGTCGCTGCTGGTGTTGTTGCTGACGGTGATCTTGCCGTCGAACATATCGGCGACCATGGCCTTATAGTCGTCCTGCGTGAAGCTGTCGGACCACTGGGTACCCTCGCCCATGGGGATCTGGACGTAGTTCGCCTCGGGATCGGTGCCGGAGACGAGACCCAGCGTCTCGATCTTGCCGACGTACTTCTCCCAGTTGCCGTTGACGATAACGTCGGTCAGGGTGTCATAGGTGGCGGGATAGAGGCCCTTCATGGCGGAGGTAACGGTCATGCCGTCGACCTCGGCATAATTGGCGATAACGCCGGCCTGATCGACGTCGACGCCGATGACCTTCGCGTTGACCTTCTTGGCCGCGTCGACCGCGGAGGTGTAGATGCCGCCGCCGCAGGCGAAGACGACCTCAGTGCCGCCGGCATACCAGGTATCCATCACAGCGGTGATGTCGGCATCGCCGAAGAACTGACCGCCATAGATGTAGTTGAGCTTGACGTCGGTGAGGCCCATGTCAGCCGCAGCCGCGTCAACGCCCTGCACGAAGCCGTAGCCGTAACGGACGACCGCGGGAACGGCCATGCCGCCGAGGAAGCCGAGGTTCTTATAGCCGAGCTTCACAGCCGCGTAACCGGCCATGTAGCCGCAGAGCTCTTCCTGATAGACCGCGCAGTAGACGTTGCTCATGTCAACGTACTTGTTGAGGTCCCAGTTCTCGGGGGTGTAGTCGTAGGCTTCGCCCGCCTTGGCAACGGCGGTCTCGAGCAGGTCGCCGGCAGCGACGTCGAGCGCGATGAACTTCACGTCGGGGAACTCGGGAGCGGCCTCAACGATGGCGCCGCCGAAGGCGTAGCCGGGCATGACGATGACGTTGAAGCCTTCGTCAACGGCCTTTTCGATCATGGCGACACGGTCGGCGGTGTTATCGCCGGCGGGCTTGAAGTAGCTGAACTCGATGCTGTTGTCCTCGGCAAACGCCTTGCAGGCCTCATAGGTGGTCTGGTTGAAGGACTGGTCGGTGATATCGCCGTAGTCGGTGATCATGGCGACCTTGTACTCGATCTCGGGAGTGTTATCCTCGGGAGTCTGGGTATCGTCGGGGGTGGTGGGTTCCTTCTGACCGCAGGCTACGAGCGCGAGGACCATAGCGAGGGAGAGAAGCAGAGCAAAGAACTTCTTCATGGTGCAAACCTTCCTTACAATTTTTTGAAATCGTACCATAGGCACAACTTCGAGCGTATTATAGCAAGCTTTTTCCAAAAGGGCAAGCCATATTTGCTGAAAAGTGTGAATTTTTGGCAAATCCTTCATAGCTAAGCCGCACAAAAAAGAAAGACCGCGAACGCGGCCTTTCTCAATATCAGTACTGAAAAATGCTGCCGCCGACAAACTCGCGCACGATGGAGTCGCGCGGGACGTAGTCGGTCCGGAGCGGCGGGACGGAGTTGACGACCTCGAAAAGATCGGTCAGCCCATGCTCGGCGATGAAGGCGTCGTCGAGCTGGGTGTAAAACTCGGGGATATCCTTGAGGTAGCGGGCGAGAATGCACGGCTCGTAGTCGTGGAAGGTGTCGATGTGGATGCCCGCGTTGGGCTTATTCGGCATGATATAGTTCCGCTCGCCGCGGTCCACGCTCTCGGCGCGCTCGACCGTCTGGCGCAGGGAGTGGCCGCGGCCCTGATAGTCGCGGATCATGCGGCGCGCCACGCGCAGCTGCTCGGGGCGGACGATCTTATCGTGCGCGGTGATGATACGGGTGCGGGGCGCGACGTAGACGCCGGTCGCCATGTCGCGCACACGGTCAAAAATAAGCGGATTGAGCATGTGGATGCCTTCGGCGATGATGACGGCGTCGCGGTCGCCCTGCATCTTGAACCAGCTGCCCGTGCTGCCGGTTTTGAAATCGTAGACCGGCAGCTCGACCTCCTCGCCGTCGGACAGGCGGTGGATGCAGTCGATGAGCAGGTCGCGGTTCACGCAGTAGGGCGACTCCCAGTCCGCCGCCTCGGGCGGGCGCTGGTCGAGCGGGAGGAAGAAATTATCCATGCTCAGCAGGCAGACTTTCACGCCGAGGTTCTCCAGATACGCCTTCAGGCGCATGGCGGTGGTGGTCTTGCCGCTGCCGCTGGGACCGGTCAGACAGACGAGGGGCTTTTTCGCCTTGTTCATCAGAATGCTGGCCGCGGCGGCGCTGATCTTATCGTGAAAGACCTCCTCACAGCGCAGGACGAAGCGCGTGTCGTCGCGCATGGCCTCGGTGATGTTTTCAATGTCGATCACTCGCATAGGGGATGCTCCTTTACTTGTTTTCCATTTTGACCGCGACCTCGAGCGCGATCTTCATCATGTTGGTAAAGGTCGTCTGGCGCTCGTCGGCGGAAAGCTCCTTGCCGGTAACAAGGTTATCGGAGATGGAGCAGATGGCAAGCGCGCGCCTGCCGGTATAGGCGGCGGTGCAATAGAGGCCCGCGGCCTCCATCTCGACCGCCATCACGCCCATTTTGCCGAAGCGGGCGTTGCGCCCCGCCGCATCGTAGAACGTGTCGGAGGAGTAGAGGTTGCCGACCGGCATTTTCACGCCCAGCTCCTTTGCGCTCTCCACCGCGGCGGAGAGCAGCTCGTAGTCGCAGATGGGGGCGAAGGTGCCGCCAAGCTCATACTGGCTGGCAAAATCGGAATTGGTGCAGGCGCCCATACCGGCGCACACGCTGCCCAGCTCCATGTCCGCGCGCATCGCGCCCGCGGAGCCGACGCGGATAATGTTCTCCACGCCGTACTGCGTGTAGAGCTCGTTGGAGTAGATGGCGATGGACGGAATGCCCATGCCGCTGGCCATGACGCTCACGCGCACGCCCTTATAGGTGCCGGTGTAGCCCTGCACACCTCGGACGTTGTTGACGAGCTGCGGGTCCTCCAGAAAGGTCTCCGCAATGAATTTTGCGCGGAGGGGATCGCCGGGCATGAGCACGGTCTTGGCGAAGTCGCCGTTTTTCGCGTTGTTGTGGGGAGTGGGCATGGTTATTCTCCTTTCTCCATGGACTTGACGGCCTTGACGATGCGGCTCGTGCCGAGACGGTCCGCGCCGAGCTTGAGAAAGTCCTCGGCATCCTGCAGGCTGGCGATGCCGCCCGCGGCCTTGATCTTCTTGCCGTTCGTCATGTGCGCCGCCATGAGCGCCACGTCCTCGCGGGTCGCGCCGCCCCCGCCGAAGCCGGTGGAGGTCTTGATATAGTCGGCGTGGGAGTTGGAAACGACCTCGCAGAGCCTGATCTTCTCATCCTCTGTGAGCATGCAGGTCTCGATGATGACCTTCAGGATGTGTCCGTGGCAGGAGATCTTGACGGAGTTGATCTCCTGCAGGACCTTGTCGTATTCGCCCTCCTTGACCCAGCCGAGGTTAATGACCATGTCGATCTCGGTCGCGCCGTCGGCCACGGCAGCCTCGGCCTCCATGCACTTGATGCCGGTGGAAACGTAGCCATTCGGGAAGCCGATGACCGTGCAGACGGGCAGCTGGCCGAAGCCGTAGTGCTGCTGCTCGGCAATGTAGTGCGCGGCGCGGGCAACATAGGTCTGCGGGATGCAGACGCTCGCGCAGCCGTATTTCATGCCGTCGTCGCAGATCTGCCGGATCTCCTCCCACGTCGCGGTGGGGGCGAGGAGCGTGTGGTCAACGTGGCTCAGAATTTCTTTGACGTCCATAGTATATAATATCCTTTCGAAGAAAAAATGTATGCTTTTGCAAAGGAAGAAATATCTTCCTGTTTACCAGTGTAGCACGGCGGGCGGGAAAAAGCAAGCGTGCCGCGCACGGGCAGATGCCCGCGCCTGCCTGACCCGCACGCTGCCGTGCGGCGAGACCTTCTATTTTCTGGAGCGTCTGCAGGAGGAGATGGAGCGCTTCTCCGAATAAATAAAAAGCATCTGCCGCGAAAACGCGGCAGATGCTTTTTATTCCTTATCGGGTGCTGCGGCAGAGGCCTCTCAGCACTTCTCGAACACGGTGGCAACGCCCTGACCGCCGCCGATGCAGAGAGTGGCAAGACCCTTCTTGGCCTCGGGACGCTTGAGCATCTCGTGCAGGAGGGTGACGATGATGCGGGCGCCGGAAGCGCCGACGGGGTGGCCGATGGAGATGGCACCGCCGTTGACGTTGACC
>R14__coassemble_699_pt1 | contig 21013 bp, 19 predicted proteins | sample R14__metabat2_low_PE_047 | metagenome-assembled genome bin R14 | reverse complement strand
CTACACCTGCAAGAGCCCTCCGCAACCTGTCAGCTTTTGCATGATAGCACGGAAGAGGCATAATGTCAAGATGGAATTTTATACTTGCGGCGCAAAATATGCGTTTTTCGGCATTTGCGATGAAAAATTGCTTGCAACCGCGCGGAAGTCATGGTATCATACCATGGTATGCAGCGGTATCGAAGTGGTCATAACGGGGCTGACTCGAAATCAGTTTGAGGGAAACCTCACGTGGGTTCGAATCCCACCCGCTGCGCCAGCAGGGAGAGACGTCGTTCCGGCGTCTCTCCCTTTTGCGCCGTCCGCGCATTTCAGGGCGGAAAAGAATACATTTCGTGCCGCCGCCGGAAAAAGCGGGAAAATCGTGCTATGCTGTATTCGTAAAACCATAGCGCCCACTCTACTTTTTCAGGAGGAGAAAATCATGAAGAAACGACTGCTCAGCGCAATGCTCTGTCTCGTTCTGGCCTTCACGCTTCTGCCGACGGCGGCCCTCGCCGCAGAAACGCGGCTCAAGCACATCGATATTGTCATCGATCTGCCGAAAGCGGGCGAGCCCTGCGATATGGAAACGCAGGTCAACGTGAAGTCCATCAAGAGCGGCAGTATCGACCTGCTCGCCAACGGCGCCGTCTCCATTCCGTATACCGTATGGATGGGCGACGACGTGGAGACCGAGGACGACGAGTTCCTGTTCCGCGCCGGCACGACCTATCTCGTCAACGTCAAGCTGGACTTTGACGTTGCCAAGGGCTACTGCGCCAACTATAAAATGGTCAGCGGCAGCCCCGTGGTGGGACCGGACAGCTTTTCCGCCACCGTCAACGGCGTGCCCGCCGTCGTCCGCAGCAGCGCGCCGTATTATACCACCCTGCAGGTCAGCCTGACCATTGAGGGCGATCGGTATACGGAATCAGAAAAGTCCGAGCTCGTGGCCAAGCAGGAGGCGGATGCGGCGGCGCTCGCCGCGTCCTGGCGCGCCATGTATCCCCCGCGCACGCAGGCGGAATCCGACGCACAGGATCTGGACAAGATCTCCAACACCGTGGTCGTCATGGACGGCTCTGACCGCGAGGACGGTTATAAGCTCGGCTACCTGAGCAGATACAGCAACATCGGCACGCTCATCATGGATGTGGACGACAGCGCCTTTTACAACAACTACTGCGCCGAGGAATTCACCACGACCATCAAGGACACGCCCTCCATCACGGAGGTATGGCTGAGCCCCAAGTACAGCATCGCCGACTTTGTCGAGCGTATGGACGCCTCCCTCAGAAGCCCGCTGGACCATTCCCTGCGCTACGAGTCCCGCAGCGACCTGCCCTTTTACACCGCCAAGGCGACGGTGTTCATTCCCGAATCCATGGTCCCGGAACTCAAGGAATGTCTTACCCATATTGCCAACAAGTATAAACTTGTCTACACCGTCAAGACCTACTCCGGCAGCGACGTCTACGCCGCGCAGAAGGCCGGCGCATCCGCCTCGAAGGACTGGTGCACCAAGCATGACTTCTCGGCGCAGATCCTTTCCGCCGACCGCGCTTATACCTATTCAAGCTGCCAGACATACCCGCTGTGGTACTACTCCTGCTCGCTCTGCGGCAAATGTGAGTACAACCCCAAGCACGTCAATGTTGACCTCGAGCTGTATAAGAGCATCAACGACCTGCATCTGGTCCACAGCACGCTGCTCGCCGCGCTGCCCAACGACAGCGCATACGTCGGCGTGAACGCCGCAGGCGAATATGTTTACTGGTACAGCTGCGACCTCTGCGGCAAGTCTGAGCGCTACCTCCAGCAGCACCTGACCGCGGAGGACGCCGCCCTTTCCGGCAACGGCGGGACACTCGCGCAGTTTCAGGAGGAGGCCAACGCCACCCTGAAAATGCGTGAGACGCTCGCCCTGAGCAGCACCGAGAGTCAGGCCGGAATGTTCACCCTGCACAAGCGCAGCACCGCAAAGGCAAGCGCATGGGCGCAGAGCGATGTGAACCTCGCGCTCAACGACAACCTGCTCGACACCGACCTGCTCGGCAGCGATTACACCCAGCCTATCACCCGCCTGCAGTTCTGCTCCGTGGCCGTCCGTCTCGCCGAGGAGCTGACCGGCAAGAGCATCACTCCCGCCCCCGCCGGCACCTTCACGGACACGACCAGCCCCTATGTGCTCAAGGCCTACACCGCGGGCATTACGACCGGCGCTACCGCCACCACCTTTGATCCCAACGGCACGCTGAACCGTCAGCAGATGGCGGCGTTCCTCTACCGCACGCTGCGCTATGTCGAGAAGAACTCCGACTATTCCTACACCAGCTACACCTCCAAGCTCTCCTCCTACACGGACAGCGCGCAGGTACAGGGCTGGGCGAAGGAGCCTATGGCGTTCATGAACGCGCTCGGTCTCATCAAGGGCACCACCGCCACCACCCTCAACCCCAACGGCAAGTGCACCATCGAGCAGGCGGTCGCCGTGGCGGAACGCAGCGTCTATGCCCATCTCATCGGCTGGTATCAGGTCGTGACCAGCAATTCCCGCATCCAGACGCTGCCTGTCGAGGGCACCAGCACGAACACCTCGTTCCGCGCGGGCGACTACGTCTGGGCGACCGGCAAGCGCCTTGGCCTCTACAACGAGGATATTGGCGATGATTTCAATCTTCCCTATACCTTTCTTCCCATCATCAATCCCTATACCCAGCAGGTCGAATATCTCGCCAACGGCGATCTCCGTCCCGTCCGCGGCTGAGCGCAGAGGAGGCCCTCTCTATGAAAAAACGTTTTCTGAGCGCTCTGCTGAGCCTTGTGCTGGTACTGACGCTGCTTCCCGCTCCCGTCTCGGCGGCGAGCAAAAGCATTTCCGCGATCGCCGCGCCCAAGCTCACGCTGGACGAAAATAAGACGCCGGTGCTGACCTCCGGCCTGAGCGACACGGCGCACTGCGCGGTGGAGTCCATCGTGTACGACACCACCGGTCCGGTCGCCGACTACACCTGGTTCAGCGCCACCGTGACCTATGCCGCCAAGGACGGCTACACCTTCGCAAGCGATCTCAAGGCCCGCTTCGGCTCGAAATGCGCCTCCGAGCTGGTGAGCAGCAGCGACTCGCAGGCGGTCGTGACCTACTATGCGTGGAGCCGGCTCGACGACCATTCCGCCGTCACGCAGGAAATGAAGGACTATTATAAGGCGCACGAGAACGATACGGCCAACGGCCGCACGCCCGTCGCCACGGGGAAAAAGTTCGACCCCATCGCTGCGCAGCACCCCGGCGTCACCGGCTACCACACCGCGCGCGTGTATAAGTACCCCGCCGTGGTGCGCAGCGCCGTGGTCGGCGATCTGCCGGAGACCGTGAAGATCTACGACCTGCACGCCGAGCAGCTCATCTCCGGCGTGACGGGACAGTGGTACCTTGTCGGCTGCGGCAACAGGCTCGGCTTCGTTCCCGCCGCCTGCGTCACCGATGTGACCTCCGGCGGCTCCTCCGGTACTTCCTCCGACAGCTCGACCGGCAGCGGCTCGACGGGCAGCAGCTCCTCCGGCGCATGGGCGGGCGCGCCCGGCGTGTGGAGGATCAGCGACTACACGTTTGCGGGCGGCTCCGGCACGAAGGAGGACCCCTACCTCATTGCCACCGCCGACCAGCTCAACGCCGTGCGCCGCGGAATGGATAAGCACTACAAGCTCGTCGCTGATATCGACCTGTCCTCGTGGGGCAACTGGACGCCCCTCGGCGGCAACCCCGCCTATGAGTACAACGGCCGCGACTGTGTGCGCTTCACCGGCTCCCTCAACGGCAACGGCCACGTTATCTCCGGCATGACCATTGTGGACCACCGCGAGCAGCTCTATAACGAGGGCGACTATGTCCACCGCTGCTACGGCCTGTTCAACAACGTCTGGAACTCCGAATTTACTTACGAGGCACATCAGGATAAGCTCTATGCCGACGCCGCCTACAACAACATCTGGGACCTCGGCATCGTGGACTATACCATCGACCTGAGCTATACGGACATCGCCAACAATGTCCACATCGACATCGGCGCCCTGAGCGCCTTCATGTCCAACTCGCGTGTTGCCGACTGCTACACCTCCGGCGGCAGCATCCGCGTGCAGACCGGCGGCGGTGCGCCGCAGGTCTACATCGGCGGTCTGGTGTCCAACGTCGGTAACTCCGCCTTTGTGGACTGCTACAATGCCTCGCCCATCACCGTCAACACCTTTGACGGCGCGGGCGTGGGGGAAAAGCGCGTGCAGGCGGGCGGCATCGCCAACAGCATCACCTACTGCTGGATCTTCCGCTGCTTCAACACCGGCGACATCACCGTTCCCTTCGCCGCCGATGTAGCGCTGGACTCCATGGCCTGCGGCATTGCTGACACGCAGGACCACGGCGATCTGCCCGGCGTCTACGGCTACACGCGCACGGGCACCAGCTACCTCAAGGACTGCTACAACACCGGCAACATGACCGGCAACATGGCGTTCGGTCTGCTGGGCTACGCCTATGTGGACGTTTTCATCGAAAACTGCTACAGCGTGGGCACGCTGAAGGTGGACTCCATGGCGGAAAAGGGCGGCACCGATTCGTCCGCGAACGACATCGCCTCTACCAGCGAGGGCTACATCTCCCTCAAGGGCAACCGCACGCACAACGGCGTAAAGGTCGTCTCCGGCGACGCATGGCAGAGCTCCGCGAAGCTGGGGCGCAAGGTCCTCAAGTCCCACCCCGAGGACGTTCTGGGACTCACGAAGCCCGCCGCGGCCACCGCGGGCGGCTTCCGCGACGTGAAGGCCTCCGATTACTATGCCGACCCCATCCTGTGGGCGGTGAAGCGCGGCATCACCAACGGCACCGGCGCAGGCGCTTTCAGCCCCGCGCTCAACTGCACCCGCGCACAGGTTTTGACCTTCCTCTGGCGCTATGCGGGCAGTCCGGAGCCCTCCATTGCCAACCCCTACACCGATGTCAAGGCGAGCGACTGGTTTTACAAGCCCGCGCTCTGGGCCTATGAAAAAGGCATGTTCTCCGGCGCCACGTTCAACGGCGGCATTGACTGCGTCCGCAGCGAAGCCGTCGCCTATCTCCACAAGGGCGTCGGCGGCGACGCCATGGGGCAGCTCCTCTCAGCCGGCTTCACCGATGTTCCTGCCTCCGCTCCCTACGCCAACGCGGTCAACTGGGCGGTGTGGGCCAAGGTCACCAACGGCGTGAGCGCCAACCGGTTCGGCCCGAACGAGACCTGCACCCGCGGCCAGATCGTCACCTTCCTCTGGCGCACCGAGCGGTACAACGCCCTTCTGGACGACTGGTGGATGACGCAGGATTGATCTGTGCTCTGAACACAACAGAAAGAGACACGCATAAAGCGTGTCTCTTTCTCGGTTTTTCCGTATGCTTTACCGGTTCGCTCCGCGGCCGCGCAGCATTGCGAGCAGCCGCACGAGCGAGGAAACGAGCAGGATCGCCGCGGCGATGCTCCCGGCGATGCCCGCCGTCTGCAGGCCCTTGTGCAGCGCGAGCTGAACGCTCCCGTTCAGGCCGAAGCTCATCGTATAGTAGATGCCCGCGCCGGGCAGCAGCGGCACGATGGAAATGACCTGATACGAGGTGACGGGATATTTCCGCATTCTCGCCATGCCCTCGGCATAGGCGGCGGCGACCGCCGCGGCAAAAAAATTCGCCCCGTAGGTCCCGCAGCCGAGCGAAAGGCACAGCAGATACGTCAGCCATGTGAGCACGCCGCCCGCGGCGCAGAGAATGCTGCCCCAGCCATGGACGTTGAAGAGCAGGAAAAAGCCCGTGCAGGCCACGCCGGTCGCAAGGCCCTGCACCCACGCGGGATAGCTGAGCATGCTGGCCGTCGTCCAGCCGTAAATGGGCGCGGTGATGTGCCACGCCGCCGCCGTCCCCATCGCGATCGCGAGCGCCGAGAGCAGCACCTGCACCACGCGGTTGATGCCGGAATTCGTGTCGCCGTAGATGATGTCGCGCATGGAGTTGGTGATGAGCAGCCCCGGGACAAGGAGCATCAGCGCGCCGATGATGACTGCGTCGGGATAATCCACCCAGCCGAACGCCGCCGCCAGATACGCGGGCGCCGCCATGGCAAACGCGGCGGCGATCGTGCTGAAAAACGGGTTGACCTCCACGCGGTCGAGCCAGCGCGTCACAAAGCCGATGATAAGCCCCATCAATCCCGCCCACAGGCTGTCGCGCAGCGTGCCGCCGAACACAGGGCAGAAGCCCGCCGCGGCAAGGAAATTGCCGAGGTAATAAAGCGGCGCCCCGTAGCGGCGGCGGGAGGCCATCGTCTCGCGCAGCCACGCCGCGGCCTCGGTCGGCTCCGGCGTTTCCGCGCAGATGCGGCGCGAGAGCGCGTTGAGCCGCTCCACCGCGTCCAGATCGTTCCCATGGAAGCCGACGCGCTTCATGACCATCAGCGGCTTGCCGTTGTCCGCCTCCAGACTGACCATGACGCAGTTCGGAATGGCAAAGGTCTCGCACTCCACGCCGTAGGCCCGCAGCACACGCCGCATCGTTTCCTCCACGCGGAAGGTCTCCGCGCCGCTCACGGCGAGATCGTAGCCGATCTCCGCCGCCAGATCGGTCAAAAGATAGTAATCCATAAGCACCTCTCCAGTCGCCGTTCCGCCGAACGGCGGGCATTATCTTACTGCCAAAGTATTCCCCTGTCAAGACAGAGAAACACGGGCGGTCTTCGTTCCGCGCGGACCATTGGAGCCGCGAAACGCCCTTTCATCGGAAAATTTCAGAAAAAGCGGGACAAAGGCTTGACTTTGCGCTCTTTTTTTGTATAATAGTAGAGCTTGTGGTCTGTCCACAGGTATATCCTTGCTCACACGAGGACGTGTGGGCCATCAGTCCAAAAGGAGGTGCAAGAAATTGGCTAAGATTTCCGCTAACTATGAGGTCGTTTTCATCATCGACCCCGCGCAGGGTGAGGAAGGCGTTGCCGCGCTGACCGAGAAGTTCAAGACCCTGGTGGAGCAGAACAGCTCCGCGATGGAAGTGGAGGAGTGGGGCAAGCGCAAGCTCGCCTACGCGATCAACTACATTACCGAAGGCTACTATGTGTTGATCTCCTTCACCAGCGCGCCCGAGTTCCCCAAGGAGCTGGACCGTATCCTTCGCATTACCGACGGCGTTATCCGTTCCATGATCGTCTGCAAGGACGAATAAGGAGGAAAGAACATGTCACTCAACCGCGTCGTTATCATGGGCCGCCTGACCCGTGACCCCGAGCTGCGCCGCACGCAGACCGGAACGGCCGTGACTTCCTTCTCCCTCGCCGTAGACCGCGACTTCAAGAGCCGCGAGAGCGGTGAAAAGGCGACGGATTTCATTGATGTCGTTGCCTGGCGCCAGACCGCTGAATTTGTCTGCCAGTACATGACCAAGGGCCGCATGGCCGTGGTCGAGGGTCGGCTCCAGATCCGCGACTGGAAGGATAAGGACGGCAACAACCGCCGCAGCGCGGAGGTCGTTGCCGACAACGTGTATTTCGGCGACAGCAAGCGTGACGGAGCCTCCGGCGGCGATATGCCTCCGGCCTACGGCTCTCCCGCTTCCACCTATTCCGCCCCCGCGGGCGGCGGCTTCGCCGAGATCGAAGAGGACGGGGAGCTCCCGTTCTGACCCAATACTAATAAGGAGGATACTTCCATGGCTATGGAACGCGAAAACAAGGCCCCTCGCGCCGGTGCTCCCGCCAACCGCAAGCGCCGCAAGGTCTGCCAGTTCTGCGTTGACAAGTGCGAATATATCGACTACAAGGATGCCGCCAAGCTGCGCCGTTTTATTTCCGAGCGCTCCAAGATCCTGCCCCGCAGGACCACCGGCACCTGTGCCATGCATCAGCGTCAGCTGACCGAGGCCATCAAGCGCGCCCGTCAGATCGCTCTGCTGCCCTTCGTCACCGAATAAGGCACTCTGTTTACAAAAGGAAGCCATTCCGTCTGGAATGGCTTCCTTTTTTCTTATTCCGTTTCCGGCAGGGAGTCGTCCTCCTCGATCCATTGCTGCACGGGCACGACCTCAAACTCCGTTTCCGTGCGGCGGATAACGACCTTTTCCAGCCCCGCGTTGATGACCTGACGGCGGCACATGGCGCAGCTCGTCGCGTCGTGCAGCAGCTCGCCCGTGCGCGCGTCGCGGCCCACAAGGTAGATCGTTCCGCCGACCATGTCGCGCCGCGAGGCGGAAATGATGGCGTTCGCCTCGGCGTGGACGCTGCGGCACAGCTCGTATCGCTCGCCGCGCGGGACCCGCAGCTCCTCGCGCGTGCAGAAGCCGAGGTCAACGCAGTTTTTCCGTCCGCGGGGTGCGCCGTTGTAGCCGGTGGAAATGATCTCGTCGTTCTTGACGATGATGGCGCCGTACACCCGCCGCAGGCAGGTCGCGCGCTCAAGCACCGTTTCGGCAATGTCAAGGTAGTAGTTCTCCTTGCTGATGCGTGCCATAGCGTCTCCTCCTTGTAATTTTTGTCCGGTATTATACGCCCTGTAGATCGAAGATCGGCGTGTATTCCTCTTTTGCGCTCGACAGCTCCTGACAGAAGCCGTCCGTAATGCCGCAGTCCGTCATGTACTGCACCGCCGCGCGGTACTCGGCGCGGCTCAGCCGCCGCGCAAGCGGACCGGCCGCGTCCGGCTGGGGCGTATACTGGCTCATGAGCGAGAAAAGCACCGTATGCGGCGGGAAGTGCGCGGCCACATAGTCGATGACCGCCTTTGTGTTCGCAAGCTGTCCGGGCAGGACGAGGTGACGGAGGATAACGCCGGACTTCATCAGGCCGTCCTCTCCGATCACATACGGCCCCACCTGCCGCACCATCTCGTCCACGGCGGCGGCAGCCACGGGGAAGTAGTCGGCCGCGCGGCTCAGCTCCCGCGCGGGCTTCTCCAGCGCGTACTTGAGGTCGGGGAGGTAGATCTGCACCCGCCCCTCCAGCGTTTTGAGCGTCTCCACACGCTCATAGCCGCCGCTGTTCCACACGACCGGCACGGGGAGCGGCTCCCGCAGCGCCTCCAGCACCCACGGCGTGAAGTGCGTGGGAGAGACAAGGTCGATGCAGTGCGCGCCCTGCGCGATCAACTCGAAAAAGATCTCGCGCAGCCGCGCGGGAGAGATGGCCCTGCCGAAATTCTCATGGCTGATCCTGCCGTTCTGACAGAACACGCAGCCGAGATTGCAGCCGGAAAAAAACACGCAGCCCGCGCCGTTCGTACCGCTGAGCACCGGCTCCTCCCATTGGTGGAGCATGGCCTTCGCGGCGACGATGCCCGCGGGCATGCCGCACACGCCCCCGCCCACCGCCTCCGTGCGCTCCGCACCGCAGCGGCGCGGACAGATCTCACAGAGCATCAGTCGCCCGTCCCCTGTCCGTCAAAGTCGGGGCCAAGGTCGCCGGTCATCCAGTGGCGGCGGCACAGGCCGATATACTTGTCGTTCGCGCCGAGGACGACCTGTGCGCCCTCCTTGAGCACCTTGCCGTTCTCGTCGAAGCGGGCGTTGAACGCCGCCTTCTTGCCGCACCAGCAGATGGTCTTGACCTCCTCAAGCTTGTCCGCCATTACAAGCAGCTCATAGCTGCCCGGAAACAGCTCACCGCGGAAGTCCGCGCGCAGCCCGTAGCAGATGACCGGAATGCCGCAGTCGTCCACCAGATGGACAAGGTACATGACCTCCTCGCGCGTGAGGAACTGCGCCTCGTCGACGATGATGCAGGCGTTCTTTTTCAGCTCGTCCTCGCTCATTCCACGCATCTCGTGGAAATAAACGCAGGGGAACTCCAGCCCCATGCGCGAGTGGACCATGTGGTCGCCGTCGCGCGTGTCGATCTGCGGCTTGACGAGCAGCGTCTGCTGCCCGCGCTCCTCATAGTTGAAGCGCGCCATGAGCGCGTTCGCGGTCTTGCTCGACCCCATCGCGCCGTACTTAAAGTAAAGCTGTGCCATGCTCGTTCCCTCCCTGTTGCGCTGCGAACGCGCGAAGCGCCGCATCGGAATAATATCGAAATGCCGACGGAATGGCAGCGGCGGCAAAGGCCGCGGCGTCTGCCCACAGAAACGCTCCGTCCTCCCCGCGGACCTCGGCGGTGTAGCCGTGCATGTCCCATTCCACATGGCTGAAGATGTGCTTTGCCGCGCCGACAGGGGAGAGCGTTTCCGCCGTCAGTCCCCACTGCGCGAGTGCGATGGCCGCGCCCGCCGCGTCAAGGCTTCCGGATACGTTCGGAAACTCCCACAGGCCCGCAAGAAGGCCCTTGGCGGGCCGCTTGCGCAGCGCGAGCCGTCCGTCCCGCCAGAGCAGAAATACCGTCCGCTCCTCCGCGCGCCGCGGCTTTTTCGCCGCGCGCACGGGCAGCGTCTCCGTCATGCCGTTTTGGTACGCCGCGCAGAGGGCGCGGGCGGGACACCTTTCGCACAGCGGCGCGCCGTTCGGCAGACACACCGTCGCCCCAAGGTCCATCATCGCCTGGTTCCATTCGCCGGACCGCTCGCGGTCGATGCTCTCGGCGAGCATGGCACGGAAGCGTCCGCGTACCCTCGTGTCCGTAATATCCTCCGCGATGCCGCCGACGCGGGCGGCGACGCGCAGGAGGTTGCCGTCCACCGCAGGCTCCGGCGCGCCGAAGGCAATGGACGCGATGGCGCTGGCCGTATAGTCGCCCACGCCCGGGAGTTTCAGAAGCTCGCCGCGCGTGCGGGGAAACTCTCCGCCGTACTCGTCTGCCAGCACCTGTGCCGCGCGCTTGAGGTTGCGCGCGCGGGAGTAGTAGCCAAGCCCCTGCCAGAGCTTATTGAGCCGCTCGTCGTCCACGGAGGCGAGCGCATACACATCGGGCAGCTCCGCCATGAAGCGGGCATAATAGTCCAGCACCGCCTGCACCCGCGTCTGCTGGAGCATGATCTCCGACACCCAGATGCGGTAGGGGTCCCGCACGCCGCGCCACGGAAGATCGCGTTTATTCCCATCGTACCACGCCAGCAGCGGCGCGGTGAGCGCGTTGAGCCGTTCCTGTCCGTTCATCGTTCTCCTTATCGGTTGAAGCGCGCCGCAAAGCCGCAGCGGCGGCAAAGCTCCTCGCTCGGCCTTCTGCGTGAGAAGCCCTCACGCAGAGCGCGGGCGCGCTCGCTCTGCAGTATTTCCTCGAGCGGCTGGAAAAAAAGGTTCCCCAGCGCGACATCGCCCTCGTGATCGAGGCAGCAGGGGACCACCGTGCCGTCCGCGAGCACGCCCAACTGGTCGCGCAGACCGTAGCAGAACTGCGTCCCGCGCTCGCGCGCGCCGAGGTCGGGCCAGTCGAACCTGCCCGAGCGCTCCAGATACAGGTTTTCCCGCAGCCGGAAGCTGCCGCTTCGCGGCTCCGGCCACTCGCCGGGGCATTTCCCGCGCAGGTACGCTTCGATCGCGCCGTTGCGCGTTTCCGCGCCGCCTTCGTTCCACAGCCGCAGCGCGACGATCACGCTCTGCGCCGCCGCGCGGTCGGCAAAGGCCCATACCGCGTCAAGGTACTCCCGCTCGCGCTCCGGCGTGCCGTCGTTCCCCTCAAAGCTGTGGAGCGATACGCTCACCTTATGGAGCGTCCGTGCGGCAAGCAGCGTTTCCGCCTGCCGCGCGAGGAGCGTCCCGTTCGTTGTGATGCAGACCTTCCTCTCCCGCGCCGCGGCAAGGGCAAGCAGCTCCGCGAGCCGCGGGTGGCTCAGCGGCTCGCCCATCACATGCAGATACACATACTGCACCCGCCCCGCAAGGCGCTCCAGCACGAGGTCAAACTCGGCGGGCGTCATCGTGCGCGGCGCGCGCTTTGTGCCGGGGCAGAACGAGCAGCGCAGGTTGCAGCGGTTTGTGATCTCAATGTACGCTTTTTTCAGCATCTGCGCCCGTCCTCCCTTTATTTTTCTCAGTATAGCACAACGCCGCGCCCTTGCCAATACGCTATTTTTCTGCTACAATGGGCCCAATTCAGCAAAGGAGCCGCCCCATGAACGTCACCTTTCTTGCCCACAGCGCCTTTCTTGTCGAGTGGGACCGTTTTTATACGCTTTTTGACTATGTGTACGACGAGGAATACACCGCCCCTCTGCCCGCGCTGGACCGTGCCAAGCCCCTGCTGGTCTTTGCCAGCCACGCGCACGAGGACCATTTTGACGGCCGTATCTTCGGCCTGCTGGAGCAGTATCCCGACACATATTTCTACCTCTCGCACGATATCCGCATGGCCGAGCGCTACCGCGAGCGCATGCACATTTCAGACGAGGCCTTTGCCCGCTGCACGCGCCTGCGCGCGGACGAGGTGCTGCTGACCTCCGCCGCCGGCGAGGATCTGCGCATCCGCACCTTCAAGTCCACGGACATCGGCTGTGCCTTTCTCCTCTGCGGCGAGGGGAAGATGGTCTACCACGCCGGCGACCTGAACTGGTGGCACTGGGAGAGCGAGGGCAAGGCCTACTGCACCAACATGGCCGCCAATTACCGGCGCGCCGTGGAAAAGATCGCCGCGGCGGTCCGCGACGAGGCCGCGGACGCGGGAATGCCGCCGGAGATCACCGCCGCCATGGTCCCGCTCGATCCCCGTCTCGGCGAGGGAGCCGAGGGCATGGGCATCGAGGGCTTGCTGAAAAGCGTCCCCGTCCGCCACGTTTTCCCCATGCACCTATGGAAGCATTTTGAAGCCATTGACCGCTTCCGCGCCGCGTACCCCGCCGAGGCGGAGCGCATCGTCCGCATCACCGCGGACGGCGAGCGGTTCACGATCTGACGCGGCAGCCCCATTGAAAAAAGGAAACGGCAGGCTTTCGCCTGCCGTTTCCTTTTTCAAGATCAATTCTGCGCCGCGAGCAGATAGCTGCCCTCGGCGGCGGGTCCGCTCAGAATGGGGACCAGCTCCGCGTCATACGGCTCCATCGCCGCGCGCAGCTCCGGCAGCTGCTCCGCCGTGGTCGAAACATAGATGCGGTCAAACTCCGCCGCAAGCGACGAGAGGACCTGTCCGGTCTTTTCGTTGCTGCCCGTCAGAACGGTCTGCGCGTCCAGCTCAACGGAGAGCTTCACGCCCTGCTCCTTCACGCTCTCACGCAGCTCGCCCGCAAGCAGGGAAAGCGCCTCCTGCTTGGTCATCGTCCGCTCCGACTCGTCGATGTTGCTCAGCCGTCCGCGCGGCGGATAGCCGAACTCATCAAACAGCAGCTCGTTGAAGCCCAGCTCCGCGCACTCCCGCGCAATGGCGGTGATATACGCCCGCGCAGCGCTTTTCTCCGGCGCGAGATAGAAGGTGCTGTCGGGATCATACCAGATGTAGCCCTGATGCTTGAGCTGCAGAACGCCCGCGTCCTTCATGTGGGCAAAGGAATAGATGCTGTCGTGCGTCGCGTTGATGCGCGCGACGGTGTAGCGGTCGCTCGCGGTCAGCGTTTCAATGGCCGCGCGGGAGATGCTCCCGCCCTTGACCGCCCCCGCGTCGATCGCTTCGCTCAGCTTGGAGTCGTACAGCAGCTCGCCCGCGCTGTTCTTCACGCGCACCGCCACCGCGTTGATGTCCTCCGGCAGAGCCGCGAGCGCCGTCTCCGCGCTGCCGCGCAGAACGCTCTGGTCCAGCTCCTGCACATGCAGCTCCTTGAGCTGCGTTTTCGGCGGCTCCTCAATGACGATCTCCACGTCCGGCTTTTCGTCCGCCGGCGGAGCGGCGGGGTCCTGCTCCGGCGTCACGTCCGGTTCCTTTTCGCTGCGCCACGGCAGCTCAAAGCGGATATTCCCGTCCGAATCGTACACCGCGTAGCGCTGGAGGGCCAAAAAGCCGACCGCCGCAAGCAGGATCAGGCAAAGCAGCACGATCAGCACGATCAGCACGATCCGGCCCGCGCCGCCCTTGCCGTGGTAGCTACGATATCCTTTTGTCGTCGGCATGCCGCTTCACCCGCCTTTTCTCTCATGTTATGCCCATTTTACAGGGCGGCGCGCAGAAAATCAACTGCAAATTTGTCAGCCCTCGATGGCGTCAAGAAGCCCCACGCGGCGCGCATGGCGGCCGCCTTCAAACTCGGTAGAGAGGAATACCTCGGTGATGCGCTCGGCCATGTTTTTGCCGATCATGCCCGCGCCCATGGCGAGCATGTTGGCGTTGTTGTGGCGGCGGGTCATCTCCGCGCTCAGCGGGTCGCTGCACAGCGCGCAGCGGATGCCCTTGACCTTGTTGGCGGAAATGGAAATGCCGATGCCGGTCGTGCAGATGACGATGCCGCGCTCGCACTCGCCGCTCTGGACCTTGCGGGCCGCCGCCTCGCCGAAGATGGGATAGTCGCAGCTTTCCGTGGAATAGGTGCCGCAGTCAACGACCTCGTGGCCCTTTTCCTCGAGGAATTTTTTGATGCTCTCCTTGAGCGCATAGCCGCCGTGGTCACAGCCGAGGGAAATTTTCATCGTTCGTTCTCCTGTCGTTAAATTTTATGGAAAATCGGTTTTTTCTGTTCGTAGGTCGCAAAATAACGCAGGCCGCAGGCCTTCAGCAGCTCCTGCCGCTCCTCCATCGCGCAGGAGAGATACTCCGGCGTGTGCGCGTCGCTGCCGAGCGTGATCAGCTCGCCGCCCAGCTCATAATAGATTTTCAGCCACTTGCCGTCCGGCAGGGGGAGATGGCCGCGGTTCGTGTTGCACTCGATGCCGATGCCCTTTTCAATGGCGCGCCGCATCACATGGCGCATCGGCTCCTCGTAGCGGTCGAAGTCCAGCTCCACGCCGCACAGCTCCTTCGCCCAGCGCAGCGGGAGCGTCAGATGCCCGAGGACCTGAAAACGGCCCCAGTCGATCAGCTTTTCCATCTCCTCAAAGTAGCTCTCGCAGGCGGCGTACCACACCGCGGGATCGGCGCTCCGTATCCATGCGAGGTCGCTGACCTCGCCCGCCGCCGTATGGTAGCAATGGACTGAGCCGATGGTAAAATCCAGCGGCGGCGCGTCGTCCAGAAAGCTGTCCGCCACGTCGGGCGCAAAGGAGCATTCGCCCAGCTCCGCGCCCATGCGCAGCCGGATGCGCCCGCCGACCGCCTCCTGCGCCTCGCGGAACTGCGCGAGCATGGGCGCCCAGTCATAGCTGTGCTTCGCCTTGGGCGCGTCGTTCCAGTGGTTCCACGGCAGCGGCTCCGCATGGTCCGTAAAGCACAGATCGTCCACGCCCAGCTTCACTGCCGCCTCCGCCATCTCGCGCATGGTGTTGTGTCCGTCCGGCGAAATGGTGGAGTGACAATGGTAGTCGGTGATAAAATGTCCGTTTCTCATAGCTTGAATTTCCCGAAGAAGCTCTTGCGCTGCTCGTAGTTGCTCTCGCCGAGCGTGTCGCTGAACTTACGCAGCGCCTCCTTCTGCTCGCGGTTGAGGTTGCGCGGAGTCTCGATGTAGACGGTCACATACTGGTCGCCGCGTGCGCGGCCGTTCAGCCCGGGAATGCCCTTTCCCTTGAGCCGGAAGGTCGTGCCGCTCTGCGTCCCCTCGGGAATGGAGTACTTCACCTTGCCGTCGATGGTCGGGATCTCCAGCTCCGCGCCGAGCACCGCCTGCGTGAAGGTAATGGGCGCCTCGCAGAGAACGCTCGTACCCTCACGGCGAAAGATCTCGTGCGGCCGCACGCCGACCACGATCAGCAGATCGCCCGCCGGACCGCCGTTCCTGCCCGCGTTGCCCTGCCCGCGCAGGGAAATGGTCTGCCCGTTGTCGATGCCCGCGGGGATGGTGACCTTGAGCGTCTTGCGGCGGCGGAGCTGTCCGCTGCCGTGACAGGCCTTGCATGGCTGGTGGATGATCCTGCCCTTGCCGCCGCAGCGCCCGCAGGGGGCGGAGGTAGACATGAAGCCGAGCGGCGTCTGGCGGCGCTGCTGCACCACGCCGGTACCGCGGCAGTCTGGGCAGATCTCGGCGGTGGTCCCCTTTTCGCAGCCCGTGCCGCGGCAGGTATCGCAGGTCTCCACGCGCTCGACGCTGATCTCCTTCTCGCAGCCGAACGCGGCCTCCTCAAAGCTGATGGTGACGCTCGTGCGCAGGCTCTCGCCGCGCTGCGGCGCGTTGGGGTTTGCCCGCGCGCCGCCGCCGAAGCCGCCGCCGAAGAAGCTGCCGAAAATGTCGCCGAGGTCGCCGAAGTCAAAGCCTCCGGCGCCGTAGGCTCCGCCGCCCGCGCCCGCGCCGTAGCTCGGGTCCACGCCCGCGAAGCCGAACTGGTCGTAACGCGCCTTCTTCTCAGGGTCGGAAAGCACCTCGTTGGCCTCGTTGACCTCCTTGAATTTCTCCTCAGCCTCCTTGTCGCCGGGGTTCATGTCGGGATGGTACTTGCGCGCCAGCTTTTTGTATGCTTTTTTGATCTCTTCCTCCGAAGCGCCCTTTGATACGCCGAGCACCTCGTAGTAGTCTCTCTTATTTTCAGCCATAGACTATGCTCCTAAAAACGCCGCAATCGGGGGCAGTAAAATACTGTCCCCGCTGCGTACATGGTTTCGTTTACTTCTTGTTCTCGTCGTCGTCAACGACCTTGTAATCGGCGTCGTAATACTGCTGTCCGTCGGGGCCGGTCTGCGCGCCGCCCTGTGCGCCGCCCATGTCGGGGCCTGCGCCCTGCGGGTTCGTCTGCTGATAGAGCTTCTCGCTCATCGCGTAGAACAGCTGCGTCAGCTCCTCGGTCGCGCTCTTGATGGCGTCGGTGTCGTCGCCCTTGAGCGTCTCCTTGAGCTTGTCGATGCCGGACTGGACCTTGCTCTTCTCGTCCGCGGGGATCTTGTCGCCCACCTCGCCGAGGGTCTTTTCGCTCTGGTAGACCATCTGGTCGGCCTGATTGCGGACCTCGACCTTTTCCTTGATCTTGGCGTCCTCGGCGGCATACTGCTCCGCCTCCTTGACGGCCTTCTCAATGTCCTCCTTGCTCATATTGGTGGAGGAGGTGATGGTGATGTGCTGCTCCTTGCCGGTGCCGAGGTCCTTCGCGCTGACGTTCACGATGCCGTTCGCGTCGATATCGAAGGTGACCTCGATCTGCGGCACGCCGCGGCGCGCCGGAGCAATGCCGTCGAGATGGAAGCGGCCGAGGCTCTTGTTCGCGGCGGCCATCTCGCGCTCGCCCTGCAGGACGTTGACTTCAACGCTGGTCTGGTTGTCCGCGGCGGTGGAGAAGATCTGGCTCTTTTTCACGGGGATGGTGGTGTTGCGGTCGATGAGCTTGGTGCACACGCCGCCCATGGTCTCGATGCCGAGGCTCAGCGGGGTGACGTCGAGCAGCAGCAGGCCCTTGACGTCGCCGGTGAGAACGCCCGCCTGCAGCGCCGCGCCCATGGCCACGCACTCGTCGGGGTTGATGCCCTTGAAGCCCTCCTTGCCGGTGAGCTTCTTGACCATGTCCTGCACGGCAGGGATACGGCTGGAGCCGCCGACCATCAGGACCTTGTGGATATCGTTTCCGGTCAGGCCTGCGTCGCTCAGCGCCTGCTTGACAGGGCCGGCGGTCGCTTCGACCAGATGCGCGGTCAGCTCGTTGAACTTCGCGCGGGTGAGGGTGAGGTCGAGGTGCTTCGGGCCGGTGGCATCGGCGGTGATATACGGCAGGTTGATGTTGGTGGAGGTCACGCCGGAAAGCTCGATCTTGGCCTTCTCAGCAGCTTCCTTCAGGCGCTGCATGGCGACCTTGTCGCCGCTGAGATCCACGCCGTCGGTGCGCTTGAACTCGCTGACCATCCACTTCATGACGCACTCGTCGAAGTCGTCGCCGCCGAGGCGGTTGTTGCCCGCGGTGGCCAGGACCTCGATCACGCCGTCGTCGATATCAAGAATGGAAACGTCGTACGTGCCGCCGCCGAGGTCGTAGACCATGACCTTCTGGCTCTGCTCCTTATCCACGCCGTAGGCGAGGGCGGCCGCAGTCGGCTCGTTGATGATACGCTTGACCTCAAGACCGGCGATCTTACCGGCGTCCTTGGTGGCCTGACGCTGAGAGTCGGTGAAGTACGCGGGGACGGTGATGACCGCCTCGGTGACGGTCTGGCCCAGATAGGCCTCGGCGTCGCTCTTGAGCTTCTGCAGGATCATTGCGCTGATCTCCTGCGGGGTGTAGGCCTTGCCGTCGATGGTGACCTTGTGATCCGTACCCATCTCACGCTTAATGGAGGAGATGGTGCGGTCGGGGTTGGTGATGGCCTGACGCTTGGCGACCTGACCGACCATACGCTCGCCGGTCTTGGAGAACGCGACGACGGACGGAGTGGTGCGGTTGCCCTCCGCGTTGGGGATGACGACGGCTTCGCCGCCTTCCATAACGGCAACGCAGCTGTTGGTAGTACCTAAATCAATACCAATGACCTTAGACATAATTTTTGTCCTCCTGAATCTATCTTAATTTTATTTGTTAACAATGTCAATTTGCGACCTTGACGATCGCAAAGCGCAGCACCTTGTCGCCGAGCATAAAGCCCTGCTGCAGGACCTCGACCACAGTGTTCTCGCCGCAGCTCTCGTCCTCAACGTGCATCACGGCGTTGTGCCGCTCGGGATCAAAGCTCTCTCCGACGCATTCCATCGGCGTCACGCCGAGCTTTGTCAGCGCCTCCTTGTATTGGGTGAAGATCATTTCCAGTCCCTTCTTGTGGGGATCGTCCGTCTCCTCCCCGAACTGCGCCAGTCCGCGCTCAAGGTTGTCATATACCGGAAGCATGCCCTTGATCGTGTCGATCTTGGCGTCGCGGTAGATGCTCTCCTTTTCCTTGGCGGTGCGCTTGCGGTAGTTGTCGTACTCCGCGGCGAGGCGCAGGTACTGGTCGTGCTCCTCGGCAAGGCTCTTGGCAAGGCCCTCCATCTTCTCCATCTGCTCGCGCGTGACGGTGAAGGTCTCGGCCTTTTTCTCCGCCTTCCGGTCCTCGGGGAGAAGCTCCTTTTCTTCGGCAGCCGCGGCGGCTTGCGTCTCCTGCTCGGGAATCTCGGGCTGCGCGTTCTGCTTATCTTTCTTCGCCATGGTTTACTCCTTCTCTTCCTTCGGCGGAAGCTCGTTTTTGTTGAACATCCGCGTCAGGCTGTCTGCAAAATAACTCAGTCGGGCGGTCACGGTGGCATAGTCCATACGGGTCGGGCCGACCACGCCGACCAGCCCGCGCATGCCGCCTCCGATGTCGTAGCTGGCGACCACAACGCTCGTGTCGCGCAGCGCCTCGCTGACGTTTTCCGGTCCGATGAGGATCTTCAGCGGTGCGTCGTCCTCCGGCACGGGGAGGTTCTCCTTGTTGTCCACAAAGAACGTCATCAGCTCGTGGGCCTTGTCGAGATCGCGGTACTCGGGGATCTTCAAAATCTGGCTCGCGCCGGTCGTAAACACGTCCTTCCGCGCGGCCTCCTCCAATATCTCGGCGGCATATTCCACCGCGCGGGAGAGCACCAGAAACAGCTCCGGCGCGATCTGATCAGAAAGGTCCATGAGCTTGGCGCTCATCTCCTCGCGCGGCCGTCCGGCAAAATGCAGATTGAGCAGGGCGCTCAGATCGGCCAGCCGCTCCCGCGCAAACGCGAGTGCGGAGCGCTGCAGCTGGGACTTCACGCGGCTGTCGTCCGTCATCACGACGACGATGAAGCCCGTTTCGTCCACCGGCAGAAGCTCGAAGCGTTTCACGGTCACGCCGCTCTTGCCCTCGGCCACGGCGTAGGCGGGATAGTCCACAATGGACGAGACCATCGCGCCCGCCTGCGAGATCACGTCGCCCGCCGCCGACATCTTGTCGTGCAGCGTTTCGTTGATCTGCTCGGTCTCCTGTGCGGAAAGGCTCCGCCGCTCCATCAGCTCGTTGACGTACAGGCGGTAGCCCTTGGGGGAGGGAACGCGTCCGGCGGAGGTGTGGGGCTGTTCGAGATAGCCGAGGTCGGAAAGCTCAGCCAGCTCGTTCCGCACGGTGGCGGAGGAAACGCTCCCGCCCATCTCCTGTGCGATGGCCTTGGAGCCGACCGGCTCGGCAGAGGCGATGTAATCCTCGACCACACGCTTTAGAATGAGCTTTTTGCGTGCGCTCAATTCCATCTCGCTCCGCCCTCCTCATCGGTTTAGCACTCAATCTCCCCGAGTGCTAAACGCAGTGTACCACCACCTTCTGCCAATGTCAATAGCCCTGCCTGTAAACAGTTTGTGAATAACGGAGCGGACCGGCGCATAGGTTTGTCCCGAGGTGAAGATCATGCAGAAGATATCCTGGAAAAAGAACCTGCGCGGCGCGCGGCGCCTCGCCCTGTTCCTGCTGCTCGCGGCGCTGACGCTCTGGGCGGTCAGCGTGGCGGCGACGGCGCGCAGCCTGTCCGCTGCGGCCGAGCGCTGGCAGCGGGAGGCAAGCGTCCCGCTCGCGCTGCTGCGCTTTGAAATGGGCGGCGCGGAGCCGGACGGCCTGTCGCTCGGCGCGTCGCTGGCGCTGGAGCTGACGCCGATCCTCGCCGACGCGCGCGGCGAGGTGGCGCAGGCGTGGTCGAGCGAGCTGCAGCTCCCGCCCAACGACACAGCCCCCGACGCGGAGGACCGCGAGGGAACGGTGCTCACCGCGCCGGAGCAGGGGCAGGAGGTGCTGCGCGGCGCGGACAACGGCGTGCCGTCCCGCACGCTCAAGCCGGGCGACGCAAGCGGCTACACCGTGCTGGGGAATGTGTACATCAACAACGGCTCGGCGTGTACGCTGGACGCGGGGCAGCTCGGCGGCGCGAGCGCCGCGGTCTGTCCGGCGGAGGGGCCGCAGGTCCTCATTATCCACACGCACGGCAGCGAGGCCTACACCATGCCCGCAGGCGAGGAATATGAGGCGAGCGACGACCACCGCACGACCGACAAAACGAAAAACATGGTACGCGTCGGCGATGAGATTGCCCGCGTGCTGACCGAGGCGGGGCTCGGCGTGGTCCACGACTGCGAGCTGTACGATTACCCCAACTACTCCGGCGCCTACAACCGCTCGCTCGCCGCCATTGAAAAATACCGCGCGGAATACCCGAG
>R14__coassemble_643_pt1 | contig 22285 bp, 32 predicted proteins | sample R14__metabat2_low_PE_047 | metagenome-assembled genome bin R14 | reverse complement strand
TGACGAAGGAGGCCCTGACCGCCGCCGGCGAGATCACCGCCAAGCCCAAGGAGGCCCTGGAGCGCCGCGCCAAGGCGCTGGCCAAGGCCGAGCCGAAGGAATTTCTGGAGGAATGCGAAGCCAGAAAGCAGAAAAAGCAGGATTAAAAAGCACAGCCGCCGGACAGTTTGTCCGGCGGCTTGCTTGTTCTTCTTTCTGCCTTACGCGCCCGCAAAGCGGAACACCACGCCCACAAGGGCCGATATCCCGATAAACACGATAGGGTGCCAGTTTTTCGTGGGCTTGACCCAATGCGTAAACACGAGCAGCACGGCGGCAAGGAGCATCCCCTGCCAGCCGATGGCGCCGCTCCAGGAAAAACACATCCACGGGGAGCCTTCGCCCGACGCGCTCGCAACACCGGCAAACACCTGCAGCATCACGCCCGCGCAGGCCGCGGCGATCAGGCCCGTCGAGGCCGGACGCAGGCCGTAAAAGGCGTTGGCGACATACCGGCTGTCGCGGAATTTGGCAAGCATCGCCGCCACGATCAGGATCACGATGATCGAGGGCGTGACCTCGCCAAGAGTGGCAATAAGCGCGCCCGGGAAGCCGCCGACGGTGAAGCCCACATAGGTCGCCATATTGATGCCGACCGGCCCCGGCGTCGATTCGGACACCGCCAGCATGTTCATCAGGTCCGTCTGCGTGAACCAGCCGGTGGACGCGCCGATGTTCTTGAGGAAGGGCAGCGTCGCCATGCCGCCGCCGATGGCAAAAAGACCGGTTTTGAAAAATTCCCAAAAAAGCTGAAGATATACGCTCATGCCGCTTTCCTCTCCTCCATATTCTTCAACACGATACCCAAAAGCGCCGAGAGCAGCACGAACCACACCGGCGAGACGCTCAGCAGCATGCTGCCCGCCGTCACCAGCACGAAGATCGCCGCCGTGCGCTTGTCGATCACCGATTTCTTCAGCAGCTTGAGCACCGCGTTGAAGATCAGCACGCACACGCAGACCTGAATGCCGGCAAATGCGTTCTGCACCCACGCAAGGTGAGAAACATTCGTGATAAGCCCCGCAAGGACCGTGATGATCACGAGCGAGGGAAAGACCACGCCGAGCGTTGCGACGATGCCGCCGACCGCGCCTTTTTTCTTCTGGCCGATAAAGGTCGCGGTATTGACCGCGATGATGCCGGGCGTACACTGGCCGATGGCAAAATAGTCCACCAGCTCCTGCTCCGTGGCCCAGCCCTTGTTCTGGACGACCTCACGTTCCAGGATCGGCAGCATCGCCATGCCGCCGCCGAACGTCATCACGCCGATCTTGGCAAAGGTGATGAACAATTCCCAAAGCATTTTTCGTTTTCCTCCTTATTCCACATAGCCGTACAGCCCGCGCACGGACACCTCGCCCGTGCGGACGGTCTCGACCGTTCCATCCTCATGCCGCACGATCAGGCCGAACTGATCGTCCACGTCCAGCGCCGTGACACGCTCACTCGCGTCGCGCCACAAAAGCCGCACCTCGCGGCCGAGGGTCAGGCAGTCGCGGCGGTAGAGCGCAAGATAGTCCGCCGTCTCCCCGCTCTGAAGCGCGGCATAAAGCCGGTCCAGCTCCTCAATGAGCGCCGCGGCCAGCGCCGCGCGGCACACACGCCTTCCGGTCTCCAGAAAAATCGAAGTCGCCGTCTCCCGCAGCTCGGGCGGGAAGTCCTCGCGCGCATTGCCGCAGTTGATGCCGATGCCGATCACGGCATAGTCCAGCGTCCCCGTCTCCCCCTCCAGCGAAAGCTCAGTGAGCGTGCCGCTGAGCTTTTTCCCGTTCAGCACAAGGTCGTTCGTCCACTTGATCTGCGGCCGCACGCCGCAGGTCCGCTCAACGGCGTTGCACGCCGCCACCGCGCCGAGCGCCGTGAGCGGCAGCAGCCGTTCGGGCGGCAGCTTCGGCCGCAGAAGCGCCGAAAGGTACACGCCGCGGCCCGGGCCGCTTGAAAAGCTGCGGCCACGCCGCCCGCGGCCCGCGGTCTGCTCGTCCGCCACAGCCACCGCGCCGTCCGGCGCGTTCTCCGCCGCGGCGCGCTTGAGAAAGCTGTTGGTGGAGTCCACGCGCTCAAAGCAGTACAGCGTCCTGCCGACCGCCTGCGTCGCCCCGAGATGGCGCAGCACCTCGCGCTCGGTGAGCGCGTCGGGCGAGGCGGCCAGACGGTAGCCAAGTCCGGTCTGCGCCTCGATGGTATAGCCGTCGCGCCGCAGGGCGCTCACGCCCTTCCACACCGCCGCACGGGAGATGCCGAGCTGCTCGGAGATCGCCTCGCCGGAGAGGAACTCCCCCTCCCGCGCGCTGAGAATGGCAAATATTTTCTCTTTGCTCATCGTCTTGCCTCGTCTTCCCGAATTTCCCACGGTCCCGATCCGTTTAGCAGTTGACGAATCCCCTGCTCCGACCGTATAATAGTAAGTTGGTATGGGGTATTGTACCACAGCTTTTCCCCTTTGTAAACCATCGTTCCTTTCCCACTTTACATTAGGAGCCGCCGCCGTGAGCTTTTCGACCTTGCCGTTTCTGTTTTATTTTCTGCCCGCCTTTCTGGTGGTCTATTATATCGTTCCCGCGCGCTGGCGCAACGTCGTGCTCTCCGTCGGCAGCCTGTACTTTTACTGGCGCGGCGCGGGGACGGGCGGGCTGCTGGTGCTGCTCGCGCTGGTCTTTATCAATTACGCCGCTGGGCGCTTCATAGAGAATGCGCGCGGCGACACGCGGCGCGCGTGGCTCATCCTTGCGCTGGCGTGCAACCTCGGAAGCCTTTTCTACTTCAAGTATATGGGCTGGTTTCTGGAAAATCTGGGCATACTGCTGGGGACGGACTTTTCCTTTTTTCGCGTCGCCCTGCCGCTGGGCGTGAGCTTTTACGTCTTTCAGAGCGCCGCCTACGTCATCGACATCTACCGCGGCGACGCCTCGGCGGAGCGCAGCATCTTTGACTACACCGCCTTTCAGGCCATGTTTCCGCAGCTGACGATGGGACCCATTCTGCGCCTGCGCGACGTGGACGCGGAGCTGCACGTCGCCCGCCGCTTCCGCCGCGCATCGGTGGAGGAGGGCTTTTCCCTCTTTGTAGTGGGGCTTGGCTGCAAGGTCATTCTGGCCGACCAGCTTGCGACTCTCTGGACCGCGCTGGAGCGCATCGGCTTCGCCTACCTCTCCACGCCGCTCGCGTGGCTCGGCGCGGTGGGCTACAGCCTGCAGCTCTACTTTGACTTCGGCGGCTACTCGCTCATGGCGATGGGGCTCGGGCAGATGCTCGGCATCCCGCTGCCGCGCAACTTCGATCTTCCGTACTGCGCGCGCTCCATCTCCGAGTTCTGGCGGCGCTGGCACGTCACGCTCGGCACATGGTTCCGCGACTATCTCTACATTCCGCTCGGCGGCAGCCGGAACGGGAAAGGAAAGCTGCTCCTGAGCCTGTTCGCCGTATGGTCCCTGACCGGCCTGTGGCACGGGGCGAGCTGGAACTTCGTCCTCTGGGGGCTGGTGCTGTTCGTTCTCATCGCGCTGGAAAAATTTGCTCTCGGCGGCTTTCTCTCGCGCCACCGCTTCCTCGCGCGGCTCTATTTTCTCTTTCTCATTCCGCAGACGTGGGTGGTATTCCGCATCTCTGACCTCGGCGAGCTGGGAAGCTACTTTTCCCGTCTCTACCCCATCTTCAGCAGCGGCGAAAACGTGTTTGCGGGCGACTTCATGCGCCAGCTTAAAAGCTGCTGGTGGCTCCTCGCCCTCGGCATTCTGCTCGCCACGCCGTGGCCGCGCCGCTTCTATGAGCGCTTCCGCGCCACGCCGCTCGTTTGGCTGCCGTTGCTTGCGGTGTTCTGGCTCTGCCTGTATCTCATTTCGACCGGCACGGGCGGCGCATTCCTATACGCCCGCTTCTGACCCCTGCTGACAAGGAGGCTTTTATGTCGCACTTTTCTCCCCTGCTGTGGCTCTGCTCACTCAGCGCCGCACTGCTCAATTCCTACACCGCGCTGGACCCCTCCGGCGTGTACGAGGACTATCTGGCCCGCCTGGAGGCCGACACTCCCGCCATCTCCGCCTTTTTTGCCGCCGCGCAGGAAGGCGTTTACCCATGGAGCATTCCCGAGGACCTCAACGGCCCGTCCAAGCCGCCCTACGCCGTCGAGCCGGACACCGCTCCCGAGCCGGAGCCTCCGGCGGAGCCTGAGGAGCCGGTCAGCCCGTTCACCACGGTGGACGCGAGCTACTTCGACGACGCGCTCTTCCTCGGCGACTCGCACACCGCGGGCTTCCACGACTACGCCGGTCTGCGCAACGCGACCTACTTCACCAAGAACGGCATCACGGTGAAGGAGGCCACGGAAAAGAGCTTCGTGGACATCGACGGCAAAAAGTACACGCTCGCTGAGGCGCTGGAGACACGTCAATTCGCCAAGGTCTACATTCTCCTCGGCATCAATGAGCTGGGCGGCGGCACGACCGAGGGCTGGACGCAGCAATACAGGACGCTGCTCGAACTGGTGCGTGAAAAGCAGCCGGACGCGATCATTTTTATCCAGTCCATGTTCCACACAACGCAGGAGAAATCGGACAGCTCCTACTTCAAGAACGCGGTCATTGACGAGCGCAACGCCGCCATTTCCCAGCTTGCGGATAACAAAAGCATCTTCTATCTTCCTGTTCACACGATATTCGACGATGAGAACGGGGCGCTCCGCGCCGATTACTCCGGCGATGGCGTTCACGTCCGCGCGCCGTACTACGTCGAATGGCGCGATTACCTTTTCCAGTTCGGCGTGGTAAGGACGACGGCGGAATCTCCCCCGGTGGCGCCGGCAGGTACTCCGGGGGAAGCCCCCGCGTCGACCAACAAACGCATAAAGCACAAACGCCCCCGCCCCCCCGTTACAGGGGAGCGGCGGCTTTGCCGCATATACCGTCTTATTCCCAGCGGTCCGCCTCGGGCGTACCGTTCACATGCTTGACGACCAGACTGGTCAGAGCAAAGAGAGCGATGGCGTTGGGGATGACCATAAGGTTGTTGAACATATCGCTCAGCTCCCACACAAGGTCGCTGGAGGTCAGCGTGCCGAGGAAGATGAACACCAGCGCGATGACGGTGTAGAACTTCGTGGACTTCTGGCCGAACAGGTAGGCCATGTTGATCTTGCCGAATAGGTTCCAGCCGAGAATGGTGGAGAAAGCGAAGAAGAACAGGCAGACCGCCACGAACATCGCGCCCGCCGTCTCGCCGTAGACCGTGCCGAACGCGGTCTGGGCAAGGTTGGTCTTTTTGAGCACCGTGCTGGCCGCCGCCGCGCCGCAGCCGTGGAGCGGGCCGTCCTCGGTATAAAGGGTGGAGATGATAACGAGAGCATTGAGCGTCAGGACCACAAAGGTGTCGATGAACACGCCGATCATGGCGACGACACCCTGCTGGTGGGGGTTCTTGACGTTCGCCTGCGCGTGGGCGTGGGGCGTGGAGCCCATACCGGCCTCATTGGAGAACAATCCGCGCTTCGCGCCCTGCGAAAGAGCGATCTTCAGCGCCGCGCCGAAGCCGCCGCCGATGATGGCCTGCGGAGCAAAGGCATACTGGAAGATCATGCCGAAGGTCGCGGGAATGTACTTGATGCGGGCAATAAGGACGATCAGGCCGCCGGCCAGGAACAGAGCCGCCATGATGGGCACGACCTTCTCGGTCACGGAGGCGAGACGCTGCACGCCGCCGAGGAAGATGAAGCCGCAGATGGCGACGAGGACCACGCCGATGATCCACGTCGGCACTCCGAAAGCGTTGGAGAAGGTCTCACCGATGGAGTTGGACTGCACCATGCAGCCGAAGAAGCCGAGGGCGAGAATGATGGCGACGGCAAAGAAGCCCGCGAGGAACTTGCCGAAGCCGCCCTTGAACGCGGTGGTGATGTAGTAGACGGGGCCGCCGAGGACGTTGCCGTCCTTATCGACTCGGCGCGTCTCCTGCGCAAGCGTGGCCTCGGCGTAGATGGTCGCCATGCCGAGGAAGGCGATGACCCACATCCAGAAGATCGCGCCGGGGCCGCCGGTCAGGATCGCGCCGGACGCGCCGACGATGTTGCCGGTGCCGACCTGCGCCGCGATCGCCGTGGCAAGCGCCTGGAAGGAGCTCATGCCGCTTTCCTGCTTGCCGCCGCGCAGACTGAGGTTGCCGAACACGCTGTTCCAGCCCTCCTTAAAGTGGCGGATCTGCACAAAGCGGGTCTTGATGGAGTACCACAGACCAACCGCGATGAGCAGCACGACCAGAATATAGTCGGACAGATAGCCGTTGATCTTCTGAACAATGGGGAGAAGTACGTCGGACATAAAAGGTTTCCTCCTAAAAATATGATGCCCTGCCTTTTTCCTCCTCTCGCTTTGCACACAAAACGAAAAACAGGGCCGCCGAAAAACGACAGCCCTGACAAGCCTTCCCATTTCATGAAAAAACAGCGCAGCAAAACCGCACATGCGCGGTTTCCTGCCCTGTCTTCTTTGCCTGAGAGATTCCGCCCCTACGGGCCTTACACCTTCGGCACTCACTTCTGAGATTTTCCAGAGCCATCTCCACCCCCAGTCTCCCTGCGGATTCAAGGGGCTTCTTCGAACAAGTACAGAATACCTCTCGTTTCGCCCCTTGTCAACCCGGATTTTAACAGCGTCTGAACACAGGGACAGAAAAAACGGCTATAAGCAGCTGTTTTCTTTTCCTTTTTTCGGAATATTCCCTTTTTGCCAAATGTTTGCAGCCGTTTCCCTCTCTCCGGCATGGTATTTAAATTTTCTATCGAAGCTTCAAATCATTGAAAGGCTTTTATCGACTTTCTCGATCGTCAGCTCATCGTAGCCCGTTTCCCCGTCCGGCGCGCGGGCAAAGCGCACCTCCGGAAGCTCGGCAAGAACGATCTCCGCCGTGGTGTTCACCAGGCAGCCCGGGCGCAGATGTCCGCCGAACACGCTCAGATCGCGGCGGGCAAAGCTCACATGCAGATGGCTGCCGTTTTCGCTCACCGTCCCCATGAGGGAAACGATCTCCGCGTCCTCCGTGCCGCTCTGCACCTCCACACCGCTCGCGTCGCGGACCTCCCAGCGGTACACGCAGCCGACCGCGGACAGCACGGCGCCCGCGGCGATATGGTGCGCGTCCGCATAGGCCTGAATGCTCTCATACAGGTCGTCGCCGCGCTTGAGCCGAAAGCAATGGTACATGGCGCTTCTCCTTTACACCACCTGAAAAAGATAGAACTTGAGATAATCCGTCTCCGGCACGTTCCAGAGGATCGGATGGTCGGGGGATTGCTGGCGTGCCTCGATCTGACGCAGCTCAACGCCCGCGTCCAGCGCGGCGGCGCGCAGCATCCGCTCAAACAGCTCGCTCGGCATGAAGTGGCTGCACGAGGCGGTGGCAAAGTAGCCGCCGCGCGGCAGCAGCCGCAGCGCGCGGAGATTGATGTCCTTATAGCCGCGCTCGGCATTCCTCACCGTCCTGCGGGACTTGGTAAAGGCCGGCGGGTCCAGAATAATGAAGTCGTAGGGCTTGCCGCCCTTCTTCTCCAGCTCCGTGAGCAGCTCGAACACGTCCGCCGTCACAAACTCCATGCGCTCGGCAAGGCCGTTGTGCACGGCGTTCGCACGCGCCATATCGACAGCGCTCTGCGAAATGTCCACCGCCGTGACGTGCTCCGCACCGCCCAGAGCGGCGTTGAGCGCAAAGGAGCCGGTGTGGGTAAAGCAGTCCAGCACGCGGCGGCCGCGGGCAAGGCGCGCCACGGCAAGACGGTTGTATTTCTGGTCGAGGAAAAAGCCGGTCTTCTGTCCGTTCTCCACATCAACGCTGTAATACACACCGTTCTCACAGATCTCCGTCACGGCGCTGCACGGCGGCTCCTTTCCCGCGAGCGGGAACCAGCCCTTGTTCAGCTCCAGTCCCTCCAGCGTGCGGATGGAAACATCGTTGCGCTCAAAGATGCCGTCGATCTGCACGCCGTCCTCGGCAAGGATCTCGACGAACAGTGGGAAAAGCATCCCCTTGATGCGCTCCATGCCCACGGAGAGCGTCTGCGTGACGAGCAGGTTTTCAAACCGATCCACCGTCAGGCCCGGGAAGCCGTCCGCCTCCCCGAAGACCACGCGGCAGCTGGAAGCGTCCGCGCCCATCACCGTCTTGCGGTAGTCCCATGCATAGCGGATGCGCCGCCGCCAGAACGCCTCGTCAAAGCGGTCGTTCGCGTTGCGGGAGAGCAGGCGGATGCGTATTTTGCTCTCGCGGGAGAAAAAGCCGCTGCCGAGGTACTTGCCCTTTTCGCTCACCGCGTCCACGACCGCCCCGTTCTCCACGCCCTCCGGCGCGGAAACGATCTCCTGCGCGTAGACCCACGGGTGGCCGCCCTCGACCCAGCGGGTCCCCTTGGCGGTGATGACAAAGCGCGGATAGGTTCGTTCTGCTTTCATGACGTGACCTGCCTTCCTGAATCTCACCAAAACTATAACACGGGGCAAGCGAAAAGGCAAGGCACAGCGCCCTGCCTTTTCCGTATCGTCTTTTCCGTGTCATTTGCACAGGCTCTGCAGCTCTCCGCAGAAGCTCCGCGCCGCATCTTCCCCACGCATCACGATGAGCACCGTGTCGTCCCCGCAGACGCAGCCGATCATATCCGGCACGTCGTCCATCGCGTCGAACGCCGCGCCCGCCGCGCTGGCAAGGCCTGGCATCGTCTTGAGCACAACAAGATTCTGCGCATAGTCCACCTTCAGGCTGCATTCGCGCAGAATGCGCTGCAGCCGGTCCGTGAAGTCATAGCCGGTGGCGCGCGCCGTGGCAGCGTAGCGGTAGCGTCCGTTGCCGCAAGGCTCCTTATACAGGTGCAGCTGCTTGATGTCGCGCGAGACCGTGGCCTGTGTGCTGGGGATCCCGCACGCGGAAAGCTTATCAAGCAATTCCTCCTGCGTTTCGATGGCATGCTGGGCAATGAGTTCCAGAATTTTCTCCTGTCGCTTGCTTTTCATGGCCTACTCCCCCGTCAAGCGGTATTTTTTTCTTATGGGATAGGTCTATTATAGCCCCGCAATGCAAATTATGCAATGCTGTATGCAAAAATAACCGTTCACTGGCACACAGCCCGCGCTGTTATTTATTCATACAGCCGCGCCACGCGCGCGGAGAGCGCCGCCGTCAGGCCGCAGCCCTCGTTGCTGCCGACGAGATTTGCCAGCTGCTGCGAGGAAAGCAGCTGACCCTCGCTGTCATAGCCGAAGAAGGTGACCTCATCGCAGGGAGCGGCCGCCACCTCCGTAACGTCCACAAAGCACTGATCCATGCAGCACGCCAGCAGCGGGCAGCGCTTGCCGTGGACCAGCACCGGCGCATGGCACGCGACCAGCCCTTCGTTCAGACCGTCGCCGTAGCCGATGCCGACCGTCGCCACGACGGTATCCTTCTCCAGCTGGAACCTGCCGCCGTAGGCAAGGGTATCCCCCGCGTGACGCTGCTTGACGCTTGTGATGTAGCCGCGCCAGGAAACGGCCTCCTGAATGGCTCCGGTGGGCTTGGTGGGGTGGTCCATATAGAGCCGGCGGCCGATGCGCACCGCGTCGAGCGCATACTGCGGGAACAGCTCCGAGCTTTCCGAGCCGCTGATATGGCACATCGGAACGGGGATATCCGCCGCCTCCAGCTGAGCCACGCCTTCCAGCAGCTTCTGGTACTGCGCCTCGCAGACGTCGCCGTTGCCCGGCCACGCAAAATGGGAGAACGCGCCCGTGACCTGTACCCATTCCTCCGCCGCCTTCAGCTCGCCGATCAGCGCGGCCAGCTCCTCGCCCGGCTCCACGCCGATGCGGTGCAGCCCTGTTTCCACCTTGATCTGCACGCTCACGGTCTTGCCCTGCGCCTTGCACCTCTCCGCAAGCTGCGGCACCAGACCAAGCTGCCCGATGGCCAGCGTCAGGTCATACTGCACCGCGGCAGCCAGCTGGAATGGCAGCACCCCTGCCATAACGAGGATATCCTGCCGAAGCCCCTCACGGCGGAGCGCCGCGCCTTCCGAAACGTGCGCAACGGCAAAGCAGCCGATCTCGGGGAAGGCGCAGAGCGTCCGCGCCACGCCGATCATGCCCATGCCGTAGGCATCGTCCTTAATGACGGGGATCAGCTTCGTCCCCGCGGGCAGCTCGCGCAGAATGGTGCGCACATTCTCGCGCAGCTTGGCGGTATCCACCAGCAGGTAGGAATTGTTCATCACACCGTTATTCGTATTCATATTCATGTCCTCACTTCCCACGCGCTCCGTCCGCGCGCGTTTTGCTCTTGCAACTTCTTTCAGGCAAACGCCGTTTTTATCGCCATTCACGCATAATTATAAGCGATTATGCCGTATTGTACCCTGTTTTATTCAACATTGCAACCCCATTCCATCTTCTTTGTCACTTTGCATAAAATTTTTTCGCATTTTTTGCTTTGATTTGAGTTTTTACCTATTGACTATGTATGAATATTCCTCTATACTGTCGTCCATCGATAAATACCGCATATAAATACAGCTTTTCGTCAGGATTTTTTCATGGCCGACATGGCCGCTCCCGACCGCGCGCCGCCGCGGTCCGCCTACCTGCTTCCGGGGAAACTCCGGCTGACCACCAAACCGATCTTCCTTCCCGCCGGAGTCTCATACGAATGTGCAAAGCCGATTTCGGCTTTGCACATTCGCGCCTTTCGGCCCTGCCATGCTTTCCTGTCCAGCGGACGTCTTTTCTCCTCCGTTTTCCCGCCGTTCCTATAAAAATGCCGATTTTCCTCTTGCTTTTCGGACAAGGCTATGGTATGATAATTACCTGTGAATACAGCGCATTCTGCGTTCATCAAATTGTTGGAGGTCTCCTGTTATGGAACTGTTTATCACCATTCTTCAGCTCATCTGCGGCCTGATCGTCATTGGCATCGTGCTCTTTCAGAGCGGCAAGTCTGCCGGTCTGAGCGGCGCCATCGGCGGTGTAGCTGACTCCTTTATGTCCAAGAACAAGGCCAAGAGCATGGACGCCAAGCTCGCCCGCGCGACCAAGTGGGTCGGCGCCGCGTTCATTGTCCTGACGCTCGTCCTCAACATGCTGTAATTTTTCCCGCAAATTCGACAAAGAGTTATCAAAAAGGTACGCCAAAGCATTTGCTTTGGCGTACCTTTTTGATGTTCTCACGGGACCGGCTTCCTTTCATCGGGCCGGATATAAAGCTGTCCCAGCTGCGGCACGACACCCTTTCGCGCAAAAAGCTCCTCGAGCGTGACAAAGCGGTAGCCCTGCTCCGCGAGAGCGTCTATGGCGCGCAGGGCGGCCTCTACGCTCGTGGAATACGGGTCGTGAAGGAGAAGGATATCCCCGTCCTGTGCATGGTCGATGATGTCCTGCGCCACCGCGTCGGCGTCCAGCCTGCGCCAGTCCTCCGTATCCAGCGACCAGTAGACCATCGGCACACGGACCGCCTGCGCGGTTTCAGCCGCCAGAAAGCCCCACGGAGGGCGCAGCCAGTAGGTGCCGTCGCCCAGCAGGCGGCGCAGTGTCTCGTCTGTTTTATCGATCTCCCGAAGGCGCTCGGCGCCCTCGCCGCGGCTGAGGTCCATGTGGGTATAGGTGTGGTTGCCGACCTGATGCCCCTCAGCCTGCATGCGGCGCACCGTATCCTCCAACGCGCCGATCTGCTCACCGATGAGAAAGAAGGTCGCCTTGGCGTCCCGCTCGGCAAGACCGTCCAACAGGCGCTCAGTCGTCTCCGGCCACGGTCCGTCGTCAAAGGTCAATGCGACATACTTCTCCGCGCTCTGCCCAGAGAGCACCATTTCCGACTGCGCCGCGTCTGTCGGCACCCCGTCCGGCTTCGGTACGAGCAGCAGCGCCAGCAGCGGAAGCGCCGCCAGCAGATAAACCGGCGCGCGCCGACTCCGTGCCGTCCGCCAGCCACGAAGCGCCTGACGCAGATGCTTCCATTTTACTCCCTGCGTGTCGCGCCGCCCGCACACTGCCCGTCGTCCTGCGCTCCCTTTCACCGCATCGCCTCCTCTCCCCCCAGCGTATGACGGAGCCGCAGGCAATATGCTCCCCTCCGGACATGCAAAAAGCCCTTTTGTACGGCTTCGCGATCTGCCATACAAAAGGGCTTTTTCATTTGGTTGCGGTTGCTTAGACCAGCTCGATGATAGCGGTCTCGGCAGCGTCGCCGCGGCGAACGCCGGTGCGGACGATGCGGGTATAACCGCCGTTGCGCTCCGCATAGGCGGGGGCCAGCTCTTTGAAGGTCTTCTTGCAGACATCTTCACGGGTGATGAACGCCATCGCCTGACGGTAGGCGGCCAGATCGCCCTTCTTGCCGAGGGTGATCATCTTCTCGGCGAGGGGCTTGATCTCCTTGGCGCGGGTGACGGTCGTTTCCATCTTGCCGTTGTCAAGAAGGTCGGTGACCTGCTGACGGAGCATCGCCATACGCTGATCGGTGGTCTTACCGAGCTTACGAGTTCCGGGCATGTTGGTTTTCCTCCTTGTAAGGATAAGTTAGCGGGATCGGCATCCGCGGCAGAGCCGCAGACGGAGCTCCCCTGTCAGTTGTTGTCGTCGCTGGCGAGGGACAGGCCCATCATAGCCAGCTTGTTGATGACTTCCTCGAGGCTCTTGCGGCCCAGATTGCGGACCTTCATCATATCGTCCTCGGTCTTGGAGATCAAGTCCTCGACGGTGTTGATGTTGGCACGCTTGAGGCAGTTGAAGCTGCGCACGGAGAGATCAAGCTCCTCAATGGTCAGCTCCAGCACCTTGTCGCGCTGGGTCTCGGCCTTCTCGACGACGGTGGACTTGCCGCCCATGGCGTCGGACAGGTCGGTAAAGAGAGCGAAGTGATCGCAGAGGATCTTTGCGCCGAGGGACACCGCGTCACGGGACGAGATGGTGCCGTCGGTCCAGACCTCAAGCGTCAGCTTGTCGAAGTCGGTCATATTGCCCACACGGGTGTTTTCCACGGTGTAGTTGACCTTATACACGGGGGTGTAGATCGAATCGACCGGAATGAGACCGATCGTCGTCTGCGCCGGCTTGTTGCGGTCAGCCGGAACATAACCGCGGCCGTGGCTGAGCGTCAGCTCCATATTGAGCGTCGCTCCGGCGTCGAGCGTGGCGATGTGCAGGTCGGGGTTGAGGACCTCGACCTCGCTGTCGCACTTGATGTCGCCGGCCTTGACCTCGCAGGGACCGGTAGCCTCGATGAAGGCCGTCTTGGTCCCCTCTGCATTGTGCAGCTTGGTGATCAGGCTTTTGACATTCAGAACGATCTCCGTCACGTCTTCCTTAACGCCGGGAATGGTGGAGAACTCATGCTGGACACCGGCGATCTTGATAGCAGTCGCGGCGGTGCCGGGCAGTGAAGAGAGCATGATGCGGCGCAGGGCGTTGCCCAGCGTGATGCCGTAGCCGCGCTCCAGCGGCTCAACGACATACTTGCCGTAAGAGCTGTTCGCGGAATCCTCGATACACTCGATCTGGGGCTTTTCAATTTCAATCATGCGGTTACCCTCCTTCATCTTCTCATTGCGGTCGTGCATTGCTGCACGCCGCCGCCAGTTCCTATCATTATTGAGGGTATCCTCCGATTACTTGGAGTACAACTCAACGATGAGGTGTTCCTCAACAGGAACATCGATCTCCTCGCGGACGGGCAGACGCGTGATGGTACCCTTGAGAGCATTCTTCTCGCGCTCCATCCAGACGGGCTGCAGGAACACAGGGGCGTCCTGACCGAGCAGACGCTTGAAGCACTCGGCAGAGCGGCTGCTCTCCGCGACCTCGATGACGTCGCCGGCCTTAACGAGATAGGACGGGATGTTGACCTTCTTGCCGTTCACCGTGAAGTGAGCGTGGCTGACGAGCTGACGGGCCTGACGGCGGGTCATCGCAAAACCCATGCGGTAAACAACGTTGTCCAGACGGCGCTCGACCGTGATGAGCAGGTTGTCGCCGGTCTTGCCGGGCGCGGCAGCGGCAGATTCATAGTAATCGTGAAACTGCTTTTCCAGAATGCCGTAGATGAACTTGACCTTCTGCTTCTCGGCAAGCTGGACGCCGTACTCGCTCTTCTTCTTTCTCATCTGGCTGCCCGGGTTGCGGTTGGTGGTCTTCTTCGCATAGCCCATCACAGCAGGAGAAATGCCCAAAGCCTTGCAGCGCTTGGCGATCGGCTGCATATTCTTTGCCATATTGCTTGTTACCTCCTCTTCTGATTAAACGCGACGGCGCTTCGGGGGACGGCAGCCATTGTGAGGAATGGGAGTCACGTCCTTGATCATGGTGACCTCGAGACCGACGGCCTGCAGAGCGCGGATGGCCGCTTCACGACCCTGACCGGGGCCCTTGACAAAAACCTCGACGGTCTTGAGACCATGCTCCATCGCGGCGGTAGCGGCCGTTTCAGCGGCGCTCTGCGCGGCGAAGGGAGTGGACTTCTTGCTGCCGCGGAAACCGAGTCCGCCGGAGGAAGCCCAGGAAAGGGCGTTGCCCTGAGAGTCGGTCACCGTGACCATGGTGTTGTTGAAGGAAGAACGAATGTGGACCTGTCCACGCTCGATGTTCTTCTTTTCGCGGCGGCGGCGGATAACCTTCTTGCCGTTAGCTTTAGCAGTAGCCATATTCTATTCTCCCTCCTTACTTCTTCTTGTTCGCAATGGTCTTCTTGGGGCCCTTGCGGGTGCGGGCGTTGGTCTTGCTGCGCTGACCGCGAACGGGCAGGCCGCGGCGATGACGGGTGCCGCGATAGCAGCCGATCTCGCTCAGACGCTTGATATCGAGTGCGGTCTGACGGCGCAGGTCGCCTTCGACCATGTAGCCGTGGTCGATGGCTTCACGCAGCTTAGCCTCTTCGGCGTCGGTCAGATCCTTCACGCGGGTATCGGGGTTAATGCCTGTCTGCGCCAGAATGTCCTGAGCGCTCTTTCTGCCAATGCCGTAGATGTAAGTCAAACCGATTTCGATTCGCTTATCCTTGGGCAGGTCAATACCGGCAATACGTGCCATACTCTTTAACCTCCAATTAAGTCTTAGCCCTGACGCTGCTTGTGCTTGGGATTCTCGCAAATGACCATAACACGGCCTTTACGACGAATGATCTTGCACTTCTCGCACATGGGCTTCACGGACGGTCTTACTTTCATGTCGATAAACCTCCATTACTTAGTACGCCAGGTAATGCGACCGCGGGTCAGGTCGTAGGGAGACATCTCCACCGTGACCTTGTCACCTGGCAGGATCCTGATGAAATTCATTCTGAGCTTTCCGGAAATATGCGCCAATATCGTGTGTCCATTTCCAATGTCTACTTGGAATGTGGTGTTGGGCATCGCTTCCACGACGGTGCCTTCCACTTCGATCATGTCGGATTTTGCCAAAGTGCTTATCCCTCCTGGTCTTGATTACCGTGCTCGCCGCGATAAACGGCGAGGGCTTTACGAAGCTCACTATTTGTAATGATCTCGCTGCTTCTGAGTTTTTCGGCCAGCCCCTCCGGCCCCGCTCCCGCGCGCTGAACGTGCCTGCACTTCTTACGCTTGGGGGCTTCGAGCTTTCGGGACCTGCCATCGGCCAGCAGCAGATATTCGTTCTGAACATCCACCACGAGGAAAAGGTCGCCCTTCTCCCTGCCGGCCGTTGCAAATACAAGGTCGCCTTTTGCAATGTCCATCCGCACGCCCTCAGATCTCCGGCACCGTCAGAAGCTCCGGATCACCGGCCGTAATGAGGATCGTGTTTTCGTAGTGTGCGGCGAGCGAGCCGTCATGGGTCTTGACGGTCCAGCCGTCCGGCATGACCCGGACTGCCGCGCCACCCGCGTTCACCATAGGTTCGACCGCGATGGTCATGCCGCGCAGGAGCCGCGGCCCGTGGCCCGGTGCGCCGAAGTTCGGCACCTCGGGCGCCTCGTGCATTTTTCTGCCGATCCCGTGACCGACGTACTCGCGCACGACGCTGTAGCCGTTTTTCTCAACATACTCCTGCACCGCAGCGGAAATGTCTGAAAGGCGGTGGCCCTCGCGGGCGAATTGGATGCCTTCAAAGAAGCTCTGCTGCGTGACGTCGATCAGCCGCTGCGCCTCGGCGGAGATCTTTCCGCAGGGGTAAGTGGCCGCGCAGTCGCCGTGGAAACCGCCGATATACGCGCCCACATCCACGCTGACGATGTCGCCCTCCTTCAGCACCCGGGGACCCGGAATGCCGTGGATGATCTCATCGTTCACGCTGACGCACACGCTCGCCGGATAGCCGCTGTAGTTGAGGAACGACGGCTCGGCTCCCTGTGACTTGATGAACCGGTACACTGCTTTGTCGATTTCATGGGTTGTTACGCCGGGCTTTACCATTTCCCCTGCTAACGCACGGGCAGCCGCGGTAATTTTACCCGCTCGGCGCATCAGTTCGATCTCGTGTTCTGACTTTAACGTAATCATAGCATTACCTCATTTCAAAACCGCGAGGATCGCTTTGGAGGTGGCCTCGACCGAGCCCATGTCCTCCACGGGATACAGCACGCCGCGGGCCTCGTAGAAGTCCTTGAGCGGCTCCGTCTCCCTATGATATACCGTAAGACGGTTCTTCACCGTCTCCGGTGCATCATCCTTTCGCGTGACGAGCGCGCCGCCGCAGACATCGCAGATGCCCTCGGCCTTGGGCGGAACTGCCTTGATATGGTAGCTCGCGCCGCAGTGCTCGCACACCCTCCGGCCGCTCATGCGCTCCATGATGGTCTCGTCCGAGACCTCCAGAGAGACGACATGATCGAACCGGATACCGGCTGCCTCAAGCGCCTCCGCCTGCGCAATCGTGCGGGGCACACCGTCGAGGATGTAGCCCTTCGCACAATCGGGCTCGGCAAGACGCTCTGTGATTATGCCGATGATGACCTCATCGGGCACCAGATGGCCTTCGTCCATGTAGGTCTTGGCCTTCATTCCCGTCGGCGTGCCGTTTTTGATGGCCGCGCGCAGAATGTTACCGGTGGAGATCGTCGGGATCCCAAGCTCCGCTGCGAGGATCGCGGCCTGTGTGCCCTTTCCCGCGCCGGGAGCGCCCAATAAAATCAGTTTCATAGTTTCGCCTTTCTTACTCGAGGAAGCCCTTGTACTGACGCATCAGCATCTGGGACTCCAAAGCCTGCACGGTCTCCAGCGCAACGCCGACAACGATGATGACCGAGGTGCCGCCGATGGCAAGCGAATAGTTGCCGAGGGCCTTACCGACGATCAGCGGCGCGATCGCCACGATGCCGAGATAGATCGCACCGAACAGCGTGACCTTGTTGAGCACCTTTGCGATGAACTGGCTGGTGGGCTGGCCCGGACGGAAGCCGGGGATAAAGCCGCCGTTCTTCTTGAGGTTGTTGGAGATCTCAACGGGGTTGAACTGAATGGTGGCGTAGAAGTAGCTGAAGCCGATGATCATCAGGAAGTACGCGATCAGGTAAAGAACGGACCTCGTGTCGATCGCGCTGTAGATGGAGTAAGCAACGGGGCTGGTCTCCTTATCGGGCGTACCGATAAAGGCCCAGACCGTGGCGGGCAGGGAAGCAATGGACTGCGCAAAGATGATAGGCAGGACGCCGGACATGTTCACCTTCATGGGAAGGGTGGACGCCTGACCGCCGTACATCTTGCGGCCGACCTGACGCTTCGCATACTGCACGGGGATACGGCGCTCCGCGCCGTTGACGTGGACGATAAGCACGATCATCGCAAGGATGCCGAGGAGCACCAGCGCCAGCCACAGGTAGCCGATGCTGCCCTTCTGGGCGATGAAGTAGCTGCCGGTGTTGAATGCGGTGGGGATGCGGGCGAGAATACCGGCAAAGAGGATCATGGAGATACCGTTGCCGATACCGAACTCGTTGACCTGCTCGCCGAGCCACATGACGAAGGAAGAACCGGCAACGAGCGTCACGACGATGACCAGAGCCGGCCAGATGCCGGACTGCTCGAGGATGCCGTAGTTCTTGCAGATCATGTAGTAGCCGAAGGCCTGCAGAAGAGCGATGGCGACCGTCGCATAGCGTGTGATGGAGGCGATCTTCTTCTTGCCCGCCTCGCCGCCCTCACGAGCGAGACGCTCGAGAGCGGGGATGGCGATGGTCAGCAGCTGAATGATGATCGAGCTGTTGATGTAGGGCTGCACGCCGAGGGCGAAGACCGTAGCCTGCGCGAAGGCGCCGCCGGACATCACGTTGTAAAGGCTCAGGAGGCTGCCGCCGGTGGAATCGATATACGCGCCGAGCAGCTCCGTGTTGATATAGGGGGTGGGGATCGCGTTGCCCACACGGAAGATGAGCAGGATCAGCAGAGTGAATACGATCTTTTTGCGCAGTTCGGGGATCGCCCAAGCTTTACGGATCGTCTGAATCACTTAGATCACCTCGGCCTTTCCGCCTGCTGCCTCGATAGCCTCCTTGGCAGAAGCGGAGAAAGCAGAAGCTTCCACGTTGACCTTCTTCGTGACCTTGCCGTTGCCGAGGACCTTGTAGCCGTACTCGCACTTGTTCAGGATACCCTTGGCAAGCAGAGCCTCGGCGTTGACGGTCTCGCCGTCCTCAAACGCGTTGAGCGCGCTGAGGTTGATGATCTCATAGGGCTTCGCAAAAATGTTGTTGAAGCCGCGCTTCGGGGTGCGGCGCGCCAGAGGCATCTGGCCGCCTTCAAAACCGATGCGGACACCGCCGCCGCTGCGGGCCTTCTGGCCCTTGTGACCGCGGCCGCCGGTCTTGCCGTTGCCGGAACCGGCACCGCGACCCTTGCGGTAAGCCTCTTTGGTGGAGCCGGCGGCAGGAGACAGTTCATGTAACTTCATTAGACAGCTCCTCCTTACTTTTCTTCGGTGACCTGCAGCAGGTAGCCGATCTGGGCGATCTTGCCGCGGGTCTGATCGTTATCGGGCTGCACGGTAGCGTCACCGATCTTGCGCAGGCCGAGGGAGTTGGCAGTGGCAATGTGCTTTTCCAGTCTGCCATTGAGGCTCTTGACGAGCTTGACGTTCAGATTAGCCATTTGTTACTGCCTCCTTATCCAACGATTTCTTCCACGCTCTTGCCGCGGATCTTGGCGACCTGCTCGGGGCTACGCATAGCCTTCAGGCCCTCGAAAGCGGCGCCGACAACGTTATTGGCGTTGTTGGAGCGCAGGCACTTGGTACGAATATCCTTGATACCCGCAGCCTCGACGACGGCACGCACAGCGCCGCCGGCGATGACGCCGGTACCGGGGGCGGCGGGCTTCATCAGCACGCGGCCCGCGCCGAACTCACCGATGGTCTCGTGGGGGATGGTGCTGCCGGACAGGGTCACGGTGACCATGTTCTTCTTGGCAGCCTCAAGGCCCTTGCGGATCGCCTCGGGAACTTCAGCAGCTTTGCCAAGGCCGTAGCCGACCTTGCCTTTTCCGTCGCCGACGACCATCAGCGCGGAGAACTTCATAACACGGCCGCCCTTAACGGTCTTGGAAACACGGTTGAGGGCAACGAGCTTTTCCATGTATTCGCTCGGTTCACGTTCAAATCTGGGCATTTCGTTGTTCCTCCTTCTTAGAATTCCAGACCGCCCTCACGGGCGCCTTCGGCCAGTTCCGCAACACGGCCATGGTACAGGTAACCGCCGCGGTCGAACACGACCACATCGATGCCCTTGGCCTTGGCGCGTTCCGCGACCAGCTTGCCAACCGCGCGGGCAGCAGCCTTGTTGCCGCCGTTGCCTTCGATTTCCTTATCCAGGGAAGATGCAGCGACGAGAGTATTGCCCGCGACATCGTCGATGATCTGGGCATAGATGTTCTTCTCGCTGCGGAACACATTCAGACGGGGACGCTCGGGAGTGCCGGAGATCTTCGCGCGCACTCTCTTATGGCGCTTGATGCGCTGAGCGTTGGTATCGGGTCTTTTAATCATATCGGCACACCTCCTTACTTCTTGGCGCCGGTCTTACCGACCTTGCGGCGAATAACTTCATCCGCATACTTGATGCCCTTGCCCTTATAGGGTTCGGGAGGACGCTTCTCGCGGACTTCCGCAGCAAACTGGCCGACCTTCTGCTTGTCGCAGCCGTGGATAACGACCTTGTTCTGCGCGGGGACCTCGATGGTGATGCCGTCGATCTCAGGCACCTCAACGGGATGAGAGTAACCGATGGTCAGGACGAGCTTGTTGCCCTCCTTGGCGGCACGGTAACCGACGCCGTTGATCTCGAGCTCCTTCTTATAGCCCTCGCTGACGCCGACCACCATGTTGTGGAGCAGCGCGCGGGTCAGGCCGTGGAGAGCGCGGTTTTCCTTCTCATCGTTGGGACGCGCGACGTGAACGACGCCGGCTTCCTGCGTGAGAGTCATCGTGGGATAAAGCTGCTGCGTCAGGGTACCCTTGGGGCCCTTGACGGTGACAAGGTTGCCTTCGCCGATGGTGACTTCGACACCAGCGGGAATGTGCACGGGCATTCTACCAATTCGACTCATTGTTTATACCCTCCTTACCACACAAACGCAAGGACTTCGCCGCCGACGTGAGCCGCGCGAGCAGCCTTGTCGGTCATAACGCCCTTAGAGGTGGAGACGATGGCAATACCGAGGCCGCGGAGAACGCGGGGCAGCTCGTCCGCGCCGACGTAAACACGCAGGCCGGGCTTGCTGACGCGGCGGAGACCGGTGATGACCTTGTCCTTGCCGTTGTACTTCAGGGTGATGTGAATGACGCCCTGCGTACCATCGTCAACGATCTGATAGCTCTTGATATAGCCCTCGTCCAGCAGGATCTGAGCAATGCTCTTCTTCATGTTGGAGGCGGGGACATCAACAGTGTCATGACGGGCACTGTTGGCGTTGCGGATGCGGGTGAGCATATCCGCAATGGGATCGGTGATATGCATAGTGTAAATCCTCCTATTTTAGAGTTACGGAGTTTCCTCCGTTTCGGTCACGAGGTATCACTGCCAATTTGGAGCGTGCCCACACGCGTGTGACCACGCGTAATTGACAGTGACCTTTCGCGATCCTTATCGCCAGAGCGTCCATATCACAACGCTCGTGGTTAAGAGTTCATCGGAGAGCGCACTCTCCAAAACAAGTCCTTCTAACGGATTTTGTTCTCAGACGAGGCGGCAAGGCGACGCCATACTTTGTGTATGACGAGCCGCGCCAACGAAGTATGAGGACAAAAGACTTAGAAGGAGGCTTTGCGGACGCCGGGGATCTCGCCCTTGTACGCCAGCTCGCGGAAGCAGATACGGCAGACGCCGTAGTCACGCAGATAGGCGTGGGGGCGGCCGCAGATCTTGCAGCGGTTGTAGCGGCGGGTGGAGAACTTAGCAGGAGCCTGCTGCTTGAGAATCATAGATTTCTTAGCCATTTCACATATCCTCCTACTTAGCGTTCAAAGGGAGCGCCGACCAAGGTCAGCAGCTCGCGGGCCTCTTCGTCGGTCTGCGCGGTGGTGCAGATGACGATGTCCATGCCGCGGATCTTGTCGATCTTGTCGTACTCGATCTCGGGGAAGATCAGCTGCTCCTTGATGCCGAGGGCATAGTTGCCGCGGCCGTCGAAGGCGTTGGCGCTGATGCCGCGGAAGTCGCGGACACGGGGAAGCGCCACGTTGAACAGACGGTCAAGGAACTCCCACATCTTATCGCCGCGCAGGGTGACCTTCGCGCCGACGGGCATACCTTCACGCAGCTTGAAGTTCGCAACGGACTTCTTGGCGTTGGTGATGATGGCCTTCTGGCCGGTGATGGTGGAGAGGTCGCGGACGACCGCCTCGAGGACCTTCGCATTCTCGCGCGCCTCGCCGCAGCCGACGTTCACGACGACCTTCTCGATCTTGGGGACCTGCATGGTGGAGGTGTAGCCGAACTTCTTAAAGAGAGCGGGCGCCACTTCCGCAACGTACTTGTCTTTCAGTCTTGCCATAGTGTTACGACTCTCCTTTCTTAAAGCTCAGCGCCGCACTTCTTGCAGACGCGGGTCTTCTTGCCGCCCTCGACCTTGTGGGCGACGCGGGTGCCCTTGCCGCACTTGGGGCAGACCACCTGGACCTTGGAGGCATACAGAGCCGCTTCGCGCTCCACGATGCCGCCGGTTTCGCCCTGCTTGCGGGGCTTGATGTGGCAGGTCACCTTGTTGATGCCCTCGACCACGACCTTGGCTTCGCTGGGAACGGTGCCGAGCACCTTGCCCTGCTTGCCCTTGTCCTTGCCGGACAGGACGATAACGGTATCGCCCTTTTTC
>R14__coassemble_478_pt1 | contig 27716 bp, 27 predicted proteins | sample R14__metabat2_low_PE_047 | metagenome-assembled genome bin R14 | reverse complement strand
TCGGCGTGACGGGAGTCAACGCCCAGCTTGACGTGCAGCTCGACGGTCTCGTCGAACTTCGCGGAAGCGGTCTTGCAGATCAGGCCGAAGCCCTCTGCGGCATCATACTGGGTATTCTTTTCGATCTGCTTGGCAGCATCCTGATACTTTTTACCTCTGAACATTTCCGTATACCTCCCTTACTCTTCGACCACGACGCCCATGGAGCGCGCGGTACCGGCGATCATGCTCATCGCGGATTCGAGAGACGCGGCGTTGAGGTCGCGCATCTTCATCTCGGCGATCTTCTGCACGGAGGCCTTGGAAATGGTGGCGACCTTGGTCTTGTTGGGGACGCCGGAACCGGACTCGATGTTGCACTCCTTCTTGATCAGGACCGCAGCGGGAGGAGTCTTGGTGATGAAGCTGAAGGAACGGTCGGCATACACCGTGATGACGACGGGGATGATGAGGCCCATGTCGTTCTTGGTGCGCTCGTTGAATTCCTTCGTGAAGGCCGCGATGTTGACGCCGTGCTGACCGAGCGCGGGGCCGACAGGGGGCGCGGGAGTTGCTTTACCAGCGGGGATCTGCAGCTTAACGTAGCCGACTACTTTCTGTGCCATTTTAGGCACCTCCTTGATTATAAATGTGGTAGCGCCTGTCCCTGAGACAGAGCGCCCTTGGCGAGACGCACAGCGTCTATCCCAATTTGCCGGGATACCGGCTCATCGCTTTTGGCGATTCTTGGTTACATTTCGACCACTTAGACCTGATCGTGGTCGAGCTCGACGGGCGTTTCGCGGCCAATCATGGAAACGACCACGCACCCGCGGTTCTTTTCCGGCTCGATCTCCTCGACCGTGCCGAGGAACGTAGCCAGAGGACCGTCCGTGATCTTGACCTGATCGCCGACGTTGTAGGCCACGACGATCTCGCGGCGCTCCATGCCGAGGGCCAGGACCTCCTCCTCCGTGAGAGGAATGGCGTTGTTGGCGCTGCCGACAAAGCCGGTCACGCCGCGGATATTGCGGATCAGATGCCAGGTGTCGTCCGTCATGACCATCTTGACCATCACATAGCCGGGGAACGTCTTGCGCTCGACCTCCTTCACCGCGCCGGATTCCGTGACCTCGGTCACCGTTTCCACAGGGATCTGAATGTCGAGGATCATGTCCTCCAGATGGCGGTTTGCCACGAACTTCTCAATGGCGGTCTTGACGGCGTTTTCATAACCGGAATAGGTATGGGCAACATACCACTTCGCGTTATCAGCCATTTCCTGCTCCCTCTCAGCCGGCGAACACGTTCAGCAGGGACTTGACGGCCAGCATAGCGACGGCGTCAAACACCCAGATGCAGGCGCCCACGCAAAGCGAGCACAGAAGCACCGTGCCGGTGTTCTTCATCGTGGTTTTGGGAGTGGGCCAAACGACCTTTTTCAGTTCGCTTTTCATTTCGCGGAACCACTTGCCGCGGTCCTTTTTCTTCTCTTCTGCCATTGTTACACTACCTTTCCTAACTTACTTGGTTTCGGTATGAACGGTGTGCTTTTTGCAGAAGCGGCAATACTTGTTCATCTCGAGCTTGTCGGGGGTATTCTTCTTGTTCTTGATGGTATTGTAGTTTCTCTGCTTGCACTCGTTACATCTCAGAGTGACCTTCACGCGCATAACGGCACCTCCTTATTATGACAGTCCTCGGCATGCGAGGCTGCCGATTGCCTCCCTGTTCTTGAATTTAGAGGGAATTTTCCTGTGGCCTGAAAAGCGAAAAAGCGCACAAAAAGAAAGCCCTCTTTCACAGGTAAATAAAATAGTAGCACAAGGCAAGTCCGCCGTCAAGCACAAAATGCTTGAAAAATAAGAAATTTTCGATATAATGATGTCATTCTGGGATTTGAGAGGGTTCTGCATGAAGATCATGGCCATTGACTACGGCGACGCGCACACCGGCATCGCCATTTCCGACGCGCTTTTGACGCTCGCGGGCTACACCACCGTCATCACCGCCTACCGGCCCGAGGCAGTCGCGGCGGAGATTCAAAAGCTCATCGCCGCGCACGGCGTGACCGAGCTGGTCCTTGGCCACCCGCTCAACATGGACGGCACGCGCGGACCGCGCGCTGAAAAGGCCGAGGGCTTCGCCGAGCTTCTGCGTCAAACCACGGGCCTGAACGTCACGCTCTGGGATGAGCGGCGCACGACCGTGGACGCGCATAATATCCTCATGGCAGGCGGCAAGAATGCCAAGCAGCGCAAAAAGACCGTGGACGCGGTCGCCGCGAGCCTGATGCTCGAAGGCTATCTCACCTTCCGCGCCCGGCAGAAATAAAAAGGAAGAGCAAAACGGGGAAGCGCAGCCGCGCTTCCCCGTTTTTCCTCTCAATAGCCGTTGGCGCGTTCCCATGCGAAAAACGCCTGCTGGAGCTTTTCCACAGAATCCGCCGGAATGGGCGACCAATCCGCATCGTCGAACCGCCGGTCCGTGATCTGCTCCTGCACCGCGGCGCGGAAGGTTTCCTCGTCCACGGTCTCGTCATCGATCAAATAATACGGAGTCTCCGGGTCGTCATCGCTGTTGCGCCAGTGGATCCCCGCGAGGGAGCCGAGACGCTCCTCGCTCCCGTCGCTCCGGTAACGGAAGAGCATGTAGCCCTCGTTCCCGCACCATTCGTCGCAGCGTACCATCGTGCCGTCACGCAGAGGAATGTCATAAAGGTACATTTCAAACAGGTCCAGCTGCCAGATATGCACCTGCCCATCCGCGTAATGATAGACCGCGTAGCCCTGCGGACCGTCCCAGCGCAGCAGAAGCTCGCTCACCCCGTCGCCGTCCAGATCGAGCAGAAGATACTCGCCCTCCGGTGGGAGCAGATACCGCCACGTCTCATAGCGCGCCTCGCGCGTATCCTCGCGCAGCGCCACGACCGTTGGATCGCCCGCAAGCAGCGACTCGTAGGCCGTGCGCGCCTCACTCTCCGCCGTCGGCGCTTCCTCCGCCGCTCCGTCCGCCGGCGCCGCGGCGCCGGCGGGAAGCCGCAGGCGAAGCCCCCATATCCCGCTCCGCGCCGCGGCCTTCTTCGTCTTTATCTTCATCCCACGCTTCCTTTCAGCAGCTCCATCAGCCACCGGTCGTTTTCCATCGCCTTTTCCTCCAGCGCTCCGGCGGTGCGGTCAAGGCGCGCGGCGTAGTCCGCGCGATGATCGAGCAGCTCCGTCAGCCCCGTCAGAGCGGCATCGGCATCAAAAGCGTCCAGCGCACCCGCGGACGGCATTTCCAGCGCCGCAAGGCAGGCGCTGACCTTGGGATCGTACACCACACCCAGCACCGGCACACGCTCACGCGCGGCAAAAATGATGGAATGCAGGCGCGTGGACACCACCGCGTCCATGCAGGCGAGCATACTCATCATGCCCGCGGGATCGTAGGGCGCGGAGACGACCCACGACGGCTCCCGCATCCTCTCCCGCACAGCGGCGCAGGCCGCGTCGTCGCTGCCCTGCTGCATAACGAGAAAGACGATGCTCGCGCGCGCCGCCGCCGCGTCGCAGAAGCGGGCAAAGGCCTCCAGGTCGGTGTCCATCCCCTTGGCGAAGCGGACGGACACGCCGACGATGGGACGGCTCTCCGGCAGACCGAGCGCGGCGAGCCGCCGCACTCCCTCCGCGCGGTCTCCTTGCTCCATGGCATACACGGGATCAGCCGTAACATGGATATTCGGGTTCTGCACGCCCATCCCGCGCAGCTCGCGCAGCGACTCCTCGTCGCGGAGGGTGATGAGGTCCGCCAGCTCCGCGGCCTCGCGCACCCGTGCGCGGTTCTTCTCCGCGCGGACAGGGCCGATGCCGTTGGCGTAGAACATCACGCGCTTGCCGCGGCGCTTCGCCATGCGGATGAGCGACGTATAATAGAGCAGCGAGCGCGTGGACGTGCTGTCCTGCAGCAGACTCCCGCCGCCGCTGACGAACACGGAGCAGCGCTTGAGCTCGCGCAGCACGGCGAACGGCGAGAAGCGGTCTGCCGCCTCCACGCCGCACCTCTCGCGCGTCTCCTCCGGACGCTTGGAAAGGGCCGAAAGCTGCGCACCGGGCAGCGTCTGATGCACGCGGTCGCGCAGGGCGAGCAGAATGGCGTCGTCGCCGAGATTGCGGAAGCCGTAGTAGCCGGAGACCAGCACGCGCGTATGCGCGGCAAGGACCTCATCGTAGGCGCGCTCGCAGTCGCGCGCCATGCGCGCGACGGAGTAATACTGCCCGATGACCTCGCGTCCGTACCGGCCGAGGGCGGCGCGCTGCGCATCGTCCATTCCGCACAGGGCATGGACAAGGTCCTCATACAGCCGCTCACTCGTCGGCTCCGGACAGCCGCGGCAGCAGAAATTGCTCTCCTGCGCGAGCGCGAGCTTGCTCTCGTCGAAAAGGCCGATATAGCCCTCGTTGCCCGCGACGACCACGGGCTTCGCCGCGGCCATCGCCTCCAGCGCGGCGCGGGACACGCCCACGAACACGTCGCCCGCGGCGACGATCTCGTTGATGTCCGTGCGCGCGCCGGTCATCACGACGAAGCGCTCGCCCGCCGCGTCGTTGACCGCCTGCGCCTTGGCGCTGATCTCGTCGTACACATCGCCGCCGCCCGCGATCAGGATCTGAATATCCGGAAGCCTCTCGCGCAGGCGCGGCGCGATCTCAACGAGCTGGCGCGCAGCGAGCGCGCGGCTCTCGTCCATGCGGCTGACATAGGAGATCGTGGGGCGGTCCGGCGAAAAGCCGAACTCGCGCAGCACCCGTTCGCCGGAAACGGCGGGCGAGAACTTCTCCGTGTCGATGCCGTTGATGGTGACGAAAATATGCTCGTCCGGCACGCCGTAGTTTTCCTTGAGGTATTCGCGGATGTCGTCGCTCACCGCAACGGTGCGCTCGCCCCAGTCGGTCAGGCGGCGCAGTGATCGGTTAACATAAAACACCCAGTGTGCCGAGGTGACGAACGGGAAGCCCATCTGACGGTGCAGGATCCCGCACAGGAACGCCGGAATGCGCGCATGCGCGTGTACCACGTCCGGCCTTTCCTTGCGGATAATGCCGCGCAGGAGCCGCAGCGAGCGGAGCATCCGGCCCGCGCTGCGCTTGTGCAGCGGCGCATGGTAGCAGCGGATGCCCGCGTCGGTCAGCTCGCGCTCATACACGCCGCCGTTCGACACGACGACGACCTCATAGCCCTGACGGTGCAGCTCCTTGGAAAGCTCGACGACGTGCGTTTCCGCCCCGCCGATCTCCAGCCCCATGAGCACCATCATCACTTTTCTGCCCATGCCGTCCTCCGTTTCTTACGCCACATGCAGAAGCTCGTGGTAGCGCATCTCGCACTTGACGTATTTGGTCGCCATGACCAGCTCCGCGCCGACCTTCAGCTCGTTCTTGCCGTCAAGGAAGTAGCTGTTGTCCGTTTCGGTGCAGTGCGCCTCCAGCGTAAGGAACACGCGCCAGCGCCCGTCCTTCTCCACAGTCACGCCTCGGCCGTCCGCGCCCATCTCATAGGCGAAGTCGGGAACGATCTCGATGTCCTTCACCACGCCGAGCAGCGCGCCGGTGGACTTATCGTACACGCGGTCGCCGACGGAGAAGGCGTCCGCCGTGAAATCGCGCACGCCGCTGATGCGGATGGAATAGGTCACGGCCGTGTCGCCGAGGCCGACCGCCGTGTTCTCCACGGCGGGGGCGTTCATCGTGTCGATGCCGGTGATGAAGCCCGCGCCCGCGTAGCCCTTGGACTTGACGAACACCTCATCGCCGATCTTCACGGTCACGTCGCTGATGACCACATCGGCCGCAGTCTCATAGCCCTGTCCCTCGATGACGAGGTAAACACGGTAAAGGTCCTCGCACTCGTAGGTCACATATTTTTCCAGCAGCTGGGAGTATTCCGTCTTGGTGTACGGCTCGGAGTAGTAATCCGCCAGCACGCCGAGGTACACGCCGTCGGTCGAGCGGTAGATGCTCTGTCCGGTCTCAAAAAGTGCCATCGTCTCCGGCTGGACCTCACGCAGCTCCAGCGTAAAGCGCATGGGCGAGGTCTCGGTCTGCGAGGCGATGGTGCCGCGCTGACGCAGGAACAGCAGGCACACGGCCACCGCCGCCACAAGAAGCAAAATAAGAACGGCATCCACCACGTTGAATTTCTTTTTCATGCTCTCTTTCCTTTCCGCGCCGTCAGCTCGTCGTACAGCGCCTCGGTTTTCCGCGTCATCGTTTCGGCGGTAAATTCCCACAGGACCAGCTCTCTCCCCTGTTCGCCGAGCCGCAGCCGCAGCGCGGGATCGTCAAGCAGCGCCTCGATCCGCGCCGCCAGCGCCGCCGTATCCCCCGCGGGGGCGAGCCGTCCGGTCACGCCGTCGCGCACGACCTCGCTCACACCATCCACATCAAAGGCGGCGACGGGCGTCCCCATCGACAGCGCCTCCGCCGCGCTCAGGCAGAACGCCTCGCTGCGGGACGGCACGACCGCGACATCCAACAGTCCTAACGCCTGCTCGATCTCGTCGCAGAAGCCGAGAAAGCGCACCTTATCCCCAAGGTCGGAGACCATGGCGCGCAGCGCCTCCTCCTGCGAGCCGACGCCGAACACCGCAAAGCGCGCATCGTCCCGTCTTTCCAGCACGCGGCGCGCCGCATCGAGAAAGAGGTCCACTCCCTTGACCGCTTCGAGCCGCGCGGCCACGCCCACCCAGAGGCGGCTGCGGTCCAGCCCGAGGCTCTCGCGCAGCGCTTCGCGCGCGCCGCCGTCATAGGGCGGGACGGGCATGATGCCGTTGCAGATCACGCACAGCTTCTCCCGCGGCGTACCCGCGGCGGCAAGCTGCTCGCCCACCGCCCGTGAAACGGCCACGACCTTATCCGCCGCCAGCGTATCCACCAGACGGCGCTTACAGCGGCCCAGCGCACCGCACGGTTCCGCCGCGCAGTGCTTCGTCACCACGATGGCCGGCACATGTGCGCGCCGCGCGGCAAGGCGCGCCGTCAGGCTCGCGCCGATGTGGACCACGTCCGGCCGCTCCGCGCGGAAAAGCGCCGTCATGCCCGCGAGGGACGCTCGGTCCCACGAGGCGTCGCGCATGCCGTCTACGCAGAGCGTTTCAAAGCCAAGCTCCTCCACACGCGCGCGCAGCGCGCTCTCCTCCGGCAGGAGGACCTTCGCCTCATAGCGTGTACGGTCCAGACAGCGCAGCAGATTTAAAAGCCAGCGGCCCGCGCCGCCGATGTTATTGTCCGTGAGGACGTAGATCACCCTTTTCACGTCCGTTCCTCCCCTCTCGCGCAGGCAAGGCCCAGTCCGATGACGAGCCAGAAAAGCAGCACGATGCGGTAGTTGAACCACAAATGGTCGGTCATGCCCTGCACGAGCAGTCCCGTCATGCCGCTGAGGACCACGCCGGTGAGGAAGCGTCCGCGCGTCTTATCCCGCGCGATGGCGCGGTAGAGCCGCTGCGCCCAGGTAAAGAGCAGCAGCAGAAACACCGTGAAGCCCACGACGCCCAGCTCCAGCAGGACCTGCAGAAAGAGGTTGTGGGAATGGTAGGAATTCGACGCGGCGTAGACATAGCGCGGATAGACCAGCGCGAACGCGCCCACGCCGATGCCCGTGAGCCAGTAGTCGCGGATCATATTGAAGCACGCGCCATAAATGGACATGCGGTATTTCGTCGAGGAGTCCGTCCCCATAAGCGCGCCGAGGAAGCGCGCCTGAATGGACGCGGGCAGCACGAACGGCATGGCGGCGGCCGCCGCGATGCCGAACGGCAGCAGCCGGTGCTCGGCAAAAAGCGCAAACACCGCCGCGCTGACGGCAAGCCCCAGCATCGACCCGCGCGAGCCGGTGGCGAGCAGGCCGAGGCCCAGCACGCCCGTCGCGCAGAAGTAGCAGAATTTGAGGAAGCCGCGGCGCTCCTTCCAGAACATGCCCACGCTCAGCGAGCAGACCACAATGAGATATTCGCCCATAACATTCGGATTGCCGAAGGTCGAGTAGGCGCGGGTGGTGAGAGTCTCAAAGCTCTTGCTGTCCACCCACGCGGGGTCGATGGGAACGCCGACAATGTACTGGTAGATGCCGTAGAGAGAGGCCAGCACGCCGGAGAATAGCAGCACCGTGAGGAAGATGTCCCGCCGCTTCTCGCCGCACAGCACACGCGCGGCGACCGGAACGGCCGTCATCAGGCCGAGGAACATCAGCATCTCCTCCATCGAATCGGGAAATGCCTTCCCGAACGCGGCGGAGAGCGCGTAGCACAGCGCAAAGAGCGCGCCGAGGACGCCGACAAGGCCGATGCGCTCCGCCGCAAGGCGGCCGAGGAGCACGTTGAGCGCATAGAGCGCGAACGCCGCGAGCGTCAGCAGCAGCGAAACGAGCGTCGGCGCAAAGGGCAGCGCGAACGCCGCAAGGCACAGCACTGCGAAGCACAGCCGCTCGTCCAGCAGGCCCAGCACCACGCTCTCGCGGCACTTGACGGCAAAGGCGGCGTCTCCGGCAAAATACGCCTGCACACGCGGCAGCAGCCGCGGCGTCAGATGGAGCTTTTCGTCCCAGTTCGCGCGGAAGAAGCCGACGATGAGGCTCCCGTCCAGCAGCCGCGCACAGCGCACGGCGAGCCAGAGCCACGCGCGGTAAAGAAAGCCGCCGTACCACGCCCTGCGCACACGCGCGCAGAGGGCGCAGAGGCTGCCGAGGAGCAAGCTGTTTTCGATCATGTTTCCTCCCGCCTTTTCCCGCAGCCGGTCATGCAGCGGACGCATCACGCCCGCGCCGAACAGCAGCGCCAGAGCAAAGTAAACGGCCACACCTGCGGCTGTCGGCACAGCGACCGCAAGCACACGGCCCGCAGCGCCGTCTCCGCCGAGGCCGACGGTAAACCGCCGGACGGTCAGCACGGCCGCCGCCATCGCGGCGGCGCAGGCCAGCATTTTGCCGAAATCCGTAAGCGACGCGCGGTCCATCACCGCGTGTCCGCCCCGCAGCAGCGCCGCAAGCAGCACCAGCGCGGGCACGAGCGCGCTCATCGCCCCCGCGAGGGCCAGTCCGCGCACCCCCATGCGCGGCGCGAGTAGCGCGCACAGCGCAAGGTTCGCCACCACCGAAGCAATGCCGGAGAGCAGCGGCATCTTCCCCTGCTGCGCGGCGTAGTACGCGCGCGAGAGGATCATCTGCAGGCCGTAGCCGAGCATACCGAGCGCGGCGAGCGACAGCGCCCCCGCCGTCAGCGCGGTGGACTCCTCCGTCCACGCGCCCCATTCGTACAAAAGCCGCACGATGGGCTTCGCCATCACCGCAAGCCCCGCGCTCATCGGCACAAGGAAAAAGAGCATCGTCGAGAGCGTGCCGCGCAGCTGCTCGTCGAGCGCCGCATCCTCGCGCCGGGCGCTCAGACGGCTCATTTCCGGAAAAATAACGTTTGCGATGGACAGCACGAACACGCCCGCAACGATGGTGTAGAGCGTATTGGCATACTCCAGCGCGCTCGCGGCGCTGCCGCCGTTGAGATGCGAGGCATACTTCGTGGCGACCGTCAGGTTCAGCGGCTGGACCCATGTGCTCGCCATCACGGGGAGCATGAGCGCAAAGACCTTCCGCAGTCCCTCGTGCCGCAGAGCGGGACGGTAGCGGAAGCCCGCGCGGCGCAGCGCGGGAAGCTGGATGCACACCTGCGCCGCCCAGCCGAGAAGGAACGCGGCGGCAAGCCCCGTCACGCCGAAGCGTTCGCAGAAAAAGACATAGTAGAGAAGGATCACGCCATTCGACACGGTGGAGAGCAGCGCCGGAATGTTGAACTCACCGAGCGACTGCAGAATGCCGACGAGCGAGAACGCCACGCCGGTGAAAAGCACCGTCGGGAACAGCAGGCGGAGCAAAAAGGCGCACAGCGCCGCCGTCTCCCCATCGAAGCCATCCGCAAGTAAGGCGGTCAGCTCGCCGGAGAACGCCATGCCCACGGCGCTCATCGCCGCGGTCGCAAGCGCCGTGACGGTGATGAACGCGCTCGCAAGGCGGAACGCCTCGTCCCGTCCCTTCTTCTCCAGATATTCGTTGAACACGGGAATGAAGCTTGCTGAAATGGCGGCGGCAAAAATGGCATCAAAGAAGTTGCGGGGAATGCGGCTCGCCGTCAAAAAGGCGTTCGCCGCCATGCCCGTGCCGAACGCGCGGCCCATGAGCATATCGCGCAGAAGCCCCAGCGCCTTGCCAAGCAGCGTAAGGAGCATGACCATGCCGACCGTCCGCGCGCCGCGGTCCTTTTTCTCCTCGTTCACAGCCTCCGCCCCTCCTTTCGCATAATGCGCCAGAATATCTAATACTATAGCACGCGCACGCAGGTTTGTAAACATAATAAATCCCTCCGGCGTCGCCGGAGGGATTTATTATGTACGGTATCAGAGGAACAGCTTCGCGTCGGCGCGGCGGGTATAGTCGCGCTCGAGCATGGCCTTGTGGGAGAGGAACGCCTCGTCGTCGAAATACTTTGCGCCGGTCGGGCAGTTCTTCACGCAGGCATGACACTTGATGCACACGCCCGTGACCTCGGCGGGGTCCTCGCGGCTGATGCTGCCCATCGGACAGAGCGCCGCGCACACGCCGCAGCCGGTGCATTTGCTCCGGTCGGTCTGCGGCTTGGCCTTGAGGAAGTTTTTCGGCTCGCCGTCCAGCCCCAGCGGACGGTAGTACGGCGCGTCCGCGTCGCCGTCCACGGCGACGGGCGAGGGAATCTCCGTCATTTTGGCGAGCTTTGTCACGACCGCTGCGCCCAGCTGCGCGAGCACGGTCATGTCCTCGCGGTCGGGACGGCCCGCGGCGAGCGTGTCGGAAAAGGCATGCTGGCAGGCGAACGCGCCTGCGGCAAGGGTGTGGAAGCCCGCGTTTTCAAGGCTCGCGCACAGCTCGGCCAGAGAGTTATCAAAGCTGCGGTTGCCGAAGGTCACGACCGGCACGGCAAACGCACCGTTTCCGGCAAAGCCGGACTGCACGAAGGGCAGCAGCTTATTCGGCACCTTGCCTGCGTAGGTCGGCGTACCGAACACGACGAGGTCGCCCTCGGCAAAGGAATAGCGCTCCTCCCGCGCGGCGGGCAGCGTGAAATCGACGGTCTCCATGGGGCGATCCAGGGTCTGTGCGATGGCGTTTGCCAGCGTGGTAACGACCTTTCTGGTCTTTCCGGTGGCGCTGAAATAGACGGCGTAAACGGTTTTTACTTCCATGATGCAGCCTTCTTTCTTTTTATTTTATTGACGGTCAGAGGGAAAAGTCCTCCGGCGTGTGCGCATTGGGATCGAGCGCGGCGGGACGCGGCGGGACGCGGCGCAGGGGATCGTACCGGAAATGGCGGCAATGATCCGCACTGTCCACCACACCTCTGCGCGAGCAGGCGACCTCGCTCTCGCTGAGCGCCGAGCCGTTGGCACAGTAGGCACAGCGCGGCTCTATATCCTTGCGGAACGGATTTTTCATGGCTCTCCCTCCCTTTTTTCGGTCTCTTACAGGCTCAGCACTTCGATCGCGCCGTCCTTCATCACGGCGCGCAACTGCGTGACGGGGTGGTCGTAGGAATCGATGATGCGCGCGGCGATCACGTCCTCCAGCTCCTTCTGAATGGTGCGGCGCAGATTGCGCGCGCCGTAGGTGAGCGAATAGGACTTGTTCGCCAGATACTCCGCCACGGCGTCGTCATAGGTGAAGTGGAAGCCCTTCTCATCCAGACTGTCTCTCAGCTCGCCGAGCATGATGCGGGCGATGGAAACGAAATTCTTCTCGTCCAGACGGTTGAAGCAGATGATCTCGTCCACGCGGTTGATGAACTCGGGGCGCAGAAATTCGTTCAGCGCCTTCATCGTGCGTTCGCGGTTCTGCTCGCTCACGCTGCGGCCGAAGCCGACGCTTCCCTCCTTGCGGTCACTGCCCGCGTTGGAGGTCATGACGATGACGGTGTTCTCAAAGTTGACCTTGCGTCCGTGCGCGTCGGTCACTTCGCCGTCGTCGAGAATCTGCAGCAGGACGTTGAGCACGTCGGGGTGCGCCTTCTCGATCTCGTCGAAGAGAATGACGGCATAGGGCTTGCGGCGGATCTTTTCGGTCAGCTGGCCGGCCTCGTCGTAGCCGACATAGCCCGGCGGCGAGCCGACCAGACGGGAAACGGAGTGCTTCTCCATAAACTCCGACATATCGAGGCGAATAAGGGAGTCCGGCGAATCAAAGAGGTCGGCGGCAAGCTGCTTGACCAGCTCCGTCTTGCCCACGCCGGTCGGACCGACAAAAATGAAGCTCACGGGCTTGTGCTTCGGGCTGATGCCCACGCGCCCGCGGCGGATCGCCGCGGCGACGGCATCCACCGCCTCGTCCTGCCCGACGATGTGCTGCTTGAGCCGGTCGGCCAGCTCGCTCAGGCGCTTGAACTCCGTCTCGCGGATGCGGCTGGCGGGAATTTTGGTCCACAGCTCGATGACGCGGGCAAGGTTATCCATCGTCAGCTCCGGATCGCCCTTGGCGCAGAGCGCGTCCAGTTCGCTCTGAGCCTTCAGCTCCAGGCTTTTCAGCTCCGCCAGACGCTCGAAGTCGGGATTCTCCGTCTCCGCCTCGAGCAGCTCGCGCTCCTTGGCGTAATCCTCCAGCTCGCGGCGCAGCTCCATACGGCGGTTGATGTCCTTGTCGTGGAGGTTCAGGTCCGAGCAGGCCTCGTCGATCAGGTCGATGGCCTTATCCGGCAGGAAGCGGTCGGTGATATAGCGCTCGGACAGCGCGACCGCCTGACGGAGAATGCCCTCCGGAATTTTTACGCCGTGGAAGGACTCGTAATAATGGGCAATGCCCTTGAGGATCTTCAGGGTGTCCGCCATGCTCGGCTCGTTGACCGTGACGGGCTGGAAGCGGCGCTCGAGCGCCGTGTCCTTTTCGATGTGCTTGCGGTACTCGTTGAAGGTCGTCGCGCCGATGACCTGGATCTCCCCGCGCGAGAGAGCGGGCTTGAGAATATTGGCGGCGTTCATGCTGCCCTCGGCGTCTCCCGCGCCGACGATATTATGCACCTCGTCGATGACCAGAATGATGTTGCCGAGCTTGCGTATCTCCTCGATCAGCCCCTTCATGCGGCTTTCAAACTGGCCGCGGAACTGCGTTCCGGCGACGAGCGCCGTCAGGTCGAGGAGATAGACCTCCTTGCTGCGGAGCTTGAACGGCACCTCGCCCGCGGCGATGCGCTGGGCAAGCCCCTCGGCGATGGCCGTCTTGCCGACGCCCGGCTCGCCGATGAGGCAGGGGTTGTTCTTCTGGCGGCGGTTCAGGATCTGGACCACGCGCTCGATCTCCTCCTCCCGTCCGATGACCGCGTCGAGCTTGCCGTCGCGGGCGCGCTGGGAGAGGTTGATGCAGTAGCTGTCGAGGAACTTGTGCTTGGCGGCCTTGTCGTTCTTCTTGCCGCGCTCGGCGCGGCCCGCGCCGTCCGAAGCGCCGTCCGCGGGTGCGGGCGTATCGCTCCCCTGTCCGCCGAACAGACGGCCGAGGAACGGGAAGGTCGCGGTCTTGCCGTCCTCCTCATCGTCGGCGTCGGACGCGTCGATCCCCTCGAGATTTTCCGCGCCGCCGAAGGCGTTCATCATCTCGTTGGAAATGTTGTCGAGGTCCTCGTCCGTGATGCCCATGCGCTGCATCATCTCGTTCACCTGCGGCAGTCCGAGATTTTTGGCGCACTTGAGGCACAGGCCCTCGTTGATATTTTTTCCGTTCTCCGTGCGCGTGATGAACACGACGGCAACGTTTTTCTTACATCTGGAACAAAGTTGTGGCTGCATGTTGGGAAACCTCCGTTATGTGAGAGACGCTAAAATGGAATATGGGGTATTGTGCAGGAACCACGCGAGCAGGCGCGTGCCCGCCTCATGGTCGCTGAACCACGTCACGCCGCGGCGCGGCGCAAGGTATACGAGAAGGAAAATGAGGAGCGCTCCCTCCACGAGCGAGAGCACCGCGCCGCCGAGCGCGTTGAGCTGGCGCAGGACCGGCAGCGAGCACAGCCCGTCGAGCGCGCGGGTAAGCAGCTTGAGCAGGAGCATCATCAGCAGGAAGCTTACAAGGAACAGCACCGCCTGCACGACGGTCTTAACCAGCAGATAGGCGGCCCGCTCCGCCGCGGACGCGGCCGAGTCGGCCAGCTCCTTCGTCACATCGCCGATGGCCTCCTCCGAAACGCCGAAGCGCTGGAGCGTATCGAGCGCGCCGCCGAGCGCGTCGGCAAGCTCCTCGGGAAGAAGTCCGCCCGCGCTCAGATCATTGTCCTCCGGCGCGAGCACGTCCGTGGGGATATCGCGCTCAAACCGCTCGATGACTCTTTCCTGCACATGGGGATACACAAGCTCGGTGACCGGCTCGACGAACATCGCAGTCAGCAGCGCCGCGCCGATAAGCGCGAGCACCACGCTCACCAGCGCCATCAGGCTGCGGATCAGGCCCTTGTGCGCCCCGAGGACGGCAAAGAGGGCCAGCACGGCGGCAAGCACAAGATCGATGATAAGTGCATTATCCATGCTTTTCACACCCTTTTCAAGTGAAAAAATCTTCTATTTACGGCACGAACAGCCAGCCGCGGGACGCGCCGAGCAGCACCGCCGTGCCGTCCGTCCGCATGAGCACGCCGCGGGCATACTGCGTGTCCTCCAGCGAGGCGTATTCGGTAAGATCGGAATGATAAATGACCAGCTCATCGCTGTAAAGCACGGCGAGATACTTCCCCGCCGCGGAAATGTCCAGCACGTCGCGCTGCGTCTGGAGCGAGGCGAGAAGCCCGCCGTCCGCGCTGACCGTGACCAGCTTTCCGGCGCTGCCGGAGCGGTAGCGCGAGAGCACGAGCGCGCCGAAATCCGAGCCGCCGAGCGTGCTGCCGCGCAGGTAGGGGTAGGCATAGTCGTACAAGCCCTTGAGCGAGCCGTCCGCGCTGAGCGCGAAAAAGCTGCGGTCCGTCACGGCGACGGTCGTGCCGCCGAGACTGCCAAGCTCATAGAGCAGCGTATCGTCGAGCGTGCAGGCGGAGAGCGCCGTTTCCTGATCGAGCGCATAGCGCCGGACGGTGCTGGTGAACGCACCGCTGTCCTCGCCGAGCGTGACTACCGCGATGTGCTTTCCGTCGCGCTCGCAGACCGCGTCGAGCATATAGTGGTTGGAGGAATTGAAGGTGAAGGCGCGGTCGCCGGACGCTGTGTAAACGGAGACTGAGGACTTGTAGCCGCTCTTGTCCGTCACCAGCGCGAGGAAGTCCGAGGAATTCAGCCGCGCCGAGACCACGCCGTTCCCTGTCTCGCCGCTCAGGTCGCGCACAAGGCCCTTTTCGCTGAGCAGGTACAGCGCCGTCCCGCCGACGTCATAGGCCACGGCGGTCTTGCCGCCGACGGCGAGCGCGGGCGCGGAAAAGCGGACCTCCTGCGTGTATACCTCCGTGCCGTCGTCCGCAAGGACGCTCAGGCGCGTAGCGGAAACGACGAGCAGGCGGTCGCCGAGAAGGGCGAAGCAGCTCGTGCGGTCGTTGTCGTAGACGTAGGAATTAGCGTCCGCGCCGTCCGACTTGTCATAGCTGAGCGCGCGGCGCAGACTGTCAAAATTGGAAAGGTCCAGATAGGCCGCGGCCATCACCGCAAGCAGGACAATGAGAAGCGTCAGCCCAAGCACGGCGATGCGGTGCAGCGTGCCGTGCCGCTGCGGCGCGGCGCGGCGGCCCTGAAACTCCTCGCGCGTGAGCTTTTCCCTGTCAGTCATTGAGCCGTTCATCCTCATACCAAAGTCGTGTCATGTACAAGCCCCCCGGCGGCACCGTGGGACCGGCGAGCGTGCGGTCGCCGGAATCGAGTATTTTTGGGATATCCTCCGCCGTGAGCTTCCCCTCGGCAGCGTAGAGAACCGTGCCGGTGATGGCCCGTACCATGTTATACAGAAAACCGTCCGCGCAGACCTTCAGCTCCAGCAGGTCCCCGCTGCGCGTGACGCGGCAGTAATGCACCGTGCGGACGGTGGTTTTCGTCTCCGTGCCGACGGAGCGCACGGCGCGGAAGTCGTGCGTTCCCTCAAAGGCGCGCGCCGCCGCGTCCATCACGGCCTCGTCGAGCTTCTTGGGATAAAAGTACGCACGGTTGACATAAAACGGATTTTTGATGCGTGAATTATAAATGCGGTAGGTGTATTCTTTTTTCAGGCACGAGCCGATGGCATTGAAATCGTCCGGCACCTCCAGCGCCTCGCGCACGACGATGTCCTCCGGCGTATGCGTATTGACGGCGAAGGGCAGGCGGTCGATGGGGATGCGGGAGTCTGTATGGAAATTCGCAACATAGCGCTCGGCATGCACCCCCGCGTCCGTGCGGCCGACGCCGGTGAGCTTCACCCTTTCGCCGCAGACCATGGAAAGGCCGCGTTGGAGCGTTTCCTGCACGCTCGCCTCGGTGCGCTGCATCTGCCAGCCATGGTACGCCGTACCGTTGTACATCAATTTTAGCGCAATGTTTCGCATGATTCGTGTCCTTTTTATAAACTTTAGAAAAACTTTTTCAGCACCGCCATCGCCGCGCACAGCGCGGCATAGAAGGCCAGCACCAGATAGTCGCGCGGCTCGTAGCGCAGAACGTGGAGCTTCGTGCGTCCCTCGCCGCCGTGGTAGCAGCGGCACTCCATGGCGGTCGCCAGCTCGTCCGCGCGGCGGAACGCGCTGACGAACAGCGGCACGAGCAGCGGAATGAGCGCCTTGGCGCGCTGGAGCAGGCTGCCCGTTTCAAAGTCCGCGCCGCGGGCCTTCTGCGCGGACATGATCTTGTCCGTCTCCTCAATGAGCGTGGGGATAAAGCGCAGCGCGATGGACATCATCATCGCCAGCTCATGCACCGGCACGCCGATCCTCTTGAGCGGGCCAAGCAGGCTCTCCAGCCCGTCGGTCAGATGGATGGGACTGGTGGTGTAGGTCAGCAGGAACGTCCCCATAATGAGGAGCGTGATGCGCAGGAGCATGGCAATGGCGGTCGTCACGCCCTCGCGCGTGATGCGGAAGATCCAGAGCTGCACGAGCGGCGTGCCGGGCGTGTAGAACAGGTTCAGCACGGCGGTGAACGCGATGATGAACAGCACCGGCTTCATGCCGCGGAAAAGCGCCCGCGCCCCCACGCCCGAGATGCGGACGGAAACGGCCAGCGTTGCGATGAGCAGCGCGTAGGCCGCCGCGCCCTTGGCGAGAAAGATGGCCACAATGTAGAGCACCGTAGCCAGGAGCTTCGTGCGCGGGTCAAGGCGGTGCGCCAGCGAATCGCCGGGGAAATACTGGCCGAGGGTAATGTCCTTCAGCATGCCGCTCCCCCCTTTCGCGCCAGCAGCGCGGCCTTCAGCTCGGCCACGGTGTAAACGGCGGCGTCGATGTCCACGCCGCGCGCGCGCAGCGCCATGGCGACGCGCGTGACCTGCGGCACATCAAGGCCCGCGGACACCAGCTCCTCCGCGCGGGCAAAGACCTCGCGCGGCGTACCGGACAGGAGCACACGGCCGTCCGCAAGAACGGCGATGCGGTCCACATTCTGCGCGATCTCATCCATCGAATGGCTGACGAGAACGATGGTGTTGCCGCGCTCCTTATGGTAGGCGCGGATGTGCGCGAGCAGCTCCTCGCGCCCCTGCGGGTCAAGCCCCGCCGTCGGCTCGTCGAGCACCAGCACCTCCGGCTCCATGGCGATGACACCCGCAATGGCAACGCGGCGCTTCTGCCCGCCGGAGAGCGCGAAGGGCGACTTCTGCAGCAGCCCCTCGTCCAGCCCCGCGAAGCGCGCGGCGGCGCGCACGCGGCGGTCGATCTCCTCCGCGGAAAGGCCCATGTTGCCCGGGCCGAAGGCAATATCCTTATAAACGGTCTCCTCAAACAGCTGGTATTCCGGATACTGGAACACCAGCCCCACACGGAAGCGCACGGCGCGTATCTTCTTCGGATCCGCCCAGATGTCCGTCCCGTCGAGCAGCACACGGCCGTCCGTCGGCTTCAAAAGCCCGTTGAGGTGCTGAATGAGCGTGGACTTGCCGCTTCCCGTGTGGCCGATGAGCCCAAGAAATTCGCCGCGGCGAACGTCCAGCGACAGGTTCTCCACCGCGCTGCGGCGGAAGGGCGTTCCCTCGCCGTAGGTGTGGGTCAGGTTTTCGATGCGAATGATCTCGTCCAACTTGCTTGTCCTCTTTTTATCGGAATTGCGCGGCGAGCGCGTCGGCGCACTCGTCCACGGTCAGCGCCGTGAGCGGAAGGTCGCAGCCCTCCTGCCGCAGCTCGTACAGCAGCTCCACCGTGTCCGGCACGGTCAGGCCGATGGCCTTGAGCTTTTCGACCTGCGCGAACACCTCGCGCGGCGTGCCGTCCATGGCGACGCGCCCCTCGTTCATCACGACGACGCGGTCGGCGTGCTCGGCTTCGTTCATGTGGTGCGTGATGAGGACGACGGTGATGCCCTCCTCGCGGTTGAGCCGCTCGACGGTCGAAATGACCTCGCGGCGGCCGATGGGGTCGAGCATGGCGGTCGCCTCGTCGAGCACGATGCACTGCGGGCGCATCGCCAGCACGCCCGCGATGGCGATGCGCTGCTTCTGCCCGCCGGAGAGCAGGTGCGGCGCGTGCTTTGCGAATTTCTCCATGCCCACGGTGCGCAGCGCGTCGTCCACGCGCCTGCGGATCTCATCGCTCGGCACGCCGAGGTTTTCGGGCGCAAAGGCCACGTCCTCCTCCACCACATTCGCCACGATCTGATTGTCGGGGTTCTGGAACACCATACCCACGCGGCGGCGGATCTCCAGCAGCAGCTTCTCGTCCGCGGTGTCCATGCCCTCCACATACACCTTGCCGCCGGAGGGCAGCAAAACGGCGTTGAACGTCTTGGCAAGGGTGGATTTCCCGCTCCCGTTGTGGCCGAGAACGACCACAAAGCTCCCCCGCTCGATGGCGAGCGTCACGCCGTTGAGCGCGAGCGTCGGCTGCTCGTTCTCCTCCCCAGCGGGGTAGGAATAGGTCAGGTTTTCCGTTTGCAGCATGGTTGACATAATTTCTTGCTCTTCCTTCGTTTATTCGCTCTGCCAGCGGCCCGTCGCGCCGCAGGGCAGCGCAAGGCCGGTCTCGGTGACGGGCAGGCCCAGCTCGTCCCATGTCACCCTGCCGCCGTACCTCTCCGCGACGAGCAGGTGGAGCATGTAGCCAAGCACCGAGGGCGCAAGCCCCGTGGTATAGGAATTGATGATAACAAAAAGCGGCTTATCGGAGAGCACCTGCGCGCAGAGCTTCACGAACGGAAACAGGTTATCCTCCAGCTTCCACACCTCGCCGCCCGGCCCGCGGCCATAGCTCGGCGGGTCCATGATGATAGCGTCATAGGTCTTGCCGCGGCGGATCTCGCGTTCGACGAACTTCGCGCAGTCGTCCACGATCCAGCGGATCGGCGCTTCGGCAAGGCCGCTGGCCTTCGCGTTCTCCTTCGCCCACGCGACCATGCCCTTAGCGGCGTCCACATGGCAGACGCTCGCGCCGCTCCTGGCGCAGGCGACGCTCGCCGCGCCCGTGTAGGCAAAGAGGTTCAGCACGCGGATGGGACGGCCCGCCTGCTCGATCTTTTCACGCGCAAAGTCCCAGTTCACCGCCTGCTCGGGAAAGAGCCCCGTGTGCTTGAAGTTCATGGGCTTGCACTGGAACGTCAGGTCGCGGTAGCGCATCTGCCACTGCTCCGGCAGCTTTTCCTTGTCCCAATGTCCGCCGCCGGTGGACGAGCGGTGGTAGCGCCCCTGCGCGTTTTTCCACCCGTGGTTCGTGTGCGGCGTCTCCCAGATGGCCTGCGGGTCAGGGCGCACAAGGATCTGCCGTCCCCAGCGCTCCAGCTTTTCGCCGCCGCCGCAGTCGAGCAGCTCATAATCTTCCCACTTGTCCGCGATCCACATAGGCTCTTTCTCCTTCGGGGCGCAAAACGCCGCATATTAAATCAAGATATTATACTATAGTGCCCCGCCGTTCGTCAATCGAAAAAAGAGCCGTTGTCAACGGCTTTACAATATGTTAAACTTTTAAGAGAAAAGTCGGCCGCTTCCGCGCCAAGCGTTCCCTCTGGGAACTTTTTCCGCAGCGGCCCGTCTAATCCAATACCATTTCTTTTTGTGAGATGACCTTTATGAACAAGCTCCTTCTGCATTCCTGCTGCGCCCCCTGCTCGGTCTACTGCGTGGACACCCTGCGCGCCGAGGGCATCGAACCGGTCTCGCTGTGGTTCAACCCCAATATCCACCCGTGGACGGAATACGATATGCGCCGCTCCACCCTGCTCGAATACGGGGAAAAAGAACAGGTCGAGGTGCATATCTTAGAGGACTACGGTCTGCGCGATTTCGTCCGCGCCGTCGCCGCCGACATCGACCGCCGCTGCGCGCACTGCTACACGCTCCGCCTCGGCACGGCGGCGAAGTACGCCGCGGAGCACGGATACGAGGCCTTCACCTCGTCGCTCCTCATCTCGCCTTATCAGGACCACGAGCTTCTCAGGGCGGTCGGTGAGACGATGGCGAAGCGGTACGGCGTGGAATTTCTCTACCGCGACTTCCGCCCCGGCTTCCGCGCGGGGCAGGCCAAGGCCCGCGCGCTGGGTCTTTATCTGCAAAAATACTGCGGCTGCATTTTCTCGGAGGAGGACCGCTACGAAAAAAAGATCGGCAAAGCGCGTGCGCGCTTTGCCGAGGAGTAAGGAGACTGCAATGCAATATCTGTTGACAGCCCTCATCGGCTATTCTCTCGGCTGCTCGCATATGGCGTTCTATCTGGCCGCGCTCAAGGGCGTGGACCTGCGCGGCGGCGGCAGCGGCAACCCCGGCGCCTCCAACGCGCTTATCCTCATGGGCTGGCGCGCGGGCGTGCTGGTCGGCCTGCACGACATCGGCAAGGCTGTGGCGGCGGTGCTGCTCGCCGAATGGCTCTTTCCCGCCCTGCCGCTCGCCGGAGCGGTCGCGGGCGTGTGCTGCGTGATGGGCCACATGTTTCCATTCTACCTGAGGTTCCGCGGCGGCAAGGGCTTTGCGTCCTATCTCGGCATGGCGCTGGCGCTCAACTGGAAATTCGCGCTGGTGATCCTCGCCGCCGTGGTGGTCATCACGCTGGTGACGGACTACATCGTTCTCGGCACGATGACGACCGTGGTGAGCTTCCCTCTCTACAGCGTCTGGACGGGGAGCTACCGCGCGGCGCTGCTGCTCTCGCTGCTCTCCGCCATCATCGTCTATAAGCACCGCATGAATCTGGTCCGCATCTGCCGCGGCACGGAGATCGGCCTGCGCAGCGCCCACCGCGGCGACCACCGCGCCGTAAAATAAAAATCACTTCAAAGGAAAGGGACAACATCATGAAAAACACCGTGAAACGACTGCTCTGCTCCGCGCTCGCGGCTCTGCTGCTCCTCGCCCTGCCGGTACCGGCGGACGCGGCGCAGATCACCGGCTGCTACTGCAATACGGACATTGTCGCCTATGTCAGCGGCGCGCCCATTCGCTCGTACAACATCAACGGCTGGACGGGTATCGTAGCCGAGGACCTTGTAAAATACGGCTTTGACGTCGTCAAAGACAACGACGCGCGCCACCTTTCCGTCATCTGGGCCGACCGCCCCGTCACGGCGGACTATGTTCCCGCCGTCAACACGAAGCCCATCGGCTCCCGCGCGGGGAACATCTACAAAACGGACATCACCGTTTCGCTGGAAAGCTGGAGCGACCGGATGTATGCGAATACCTCGCCCCGCTTCTCCAAGCCCGTGAGCGGCTGGAACATCGGCGGGCAGACCATCCTTCTGATCGACGAGCTTCTCGTTTTCGGCAGCGTGGTGTGGGACGCGCAGGCGCGCACCATCTCCTTCACCCGCACGCCCTCGTGGGGCTTTATGGCGCCGGACAGCGGGGACGCAGACGTTTCCGCCCCCATCGACTCCTTCCGCGTCGCCGCCGTGAACAACGGCGCGGGCTTTACCTTCCGCGGCGAGAACCTCGCCTACCTCGACCAGGTCAGCATCGGCGGCTCCAAGGAGCGCGGGCTGCGCTTCAGCTTCTCCGTCTACGGGCACGTCTTCATGAACACGGGTACATTGCTCGACAAGCTGCCCGCATGGGTCAGCGACGGAAAGGGAGATTATCTCCGCGATGCGTCGAGCGGCGATATGCTGCTCGACGAGGAAGCCGTCGGCAGGTATTTCACCTTCACCGTGAACGGTGCGCCCGTCGCCGTGCGCAGCGCGGTCGGCGGCGGCGGAAACAACCACAGGGATTATGCCTTCCTCCTCGACTGCGACCTGCCGTGGACCGACATTCAGGAGGTCGTCGTCACCTGCGGCATGGAGACCGCGCCGCAGGCTCCCGCGCAGCCCTGACCATGGAAGAAGCAAAAGCCAAGGAGAGACCATCATGAAACGACTGCTATCCGTCCTGCTCGCGGCTCTGCTGCTCCTCGCCCTCGCAGGCTGTGCGGCAAAGCCTGCCGTGCCGGAGGCCACGGACGATTACCTCACGGACGAGGACGTGCCGCTGAACGAGCATGCGCTCGCGCTCGCCGTGCCGGACTTCCTCGACGCACAGCAGCAGCTGCTCTACCGGCAGACCGCCGCGCTCTATGACGCCATGTTCGGCGGCGAAACGACAGGCATCGACTACGCATTCCCCGCGCCTGATCCGCTCCCGGACGAGTACAGCACCTATACCCCCGACGGCTCAGACCACACCTACATCAGTTCCGACTGCCGCTACCGGAACTGGGCGGATTTTGACCGCGTGGTCCACGGCGTGTTCACCGACCGCCTCTGGTCTGAGCTGAACGGCACTCCCCTCTACGTCGAGCATGACGGGCAGCTCTATATCCTCGACTGCTCCTATGGCGACCAGTATTATAACCCTGTCTTCCCCGACGAATTTACGCTTGTCGAGCAAACGGACGAGCGCATCGAATTCACGGTGACGGCGCACTACTCCTACCCCTACCCGCGAGAGGGGGAGACCTATGAGGAGCGCGACGAGCGGTTGGAAACGAGCTATGAGTTCACGCTCACCTTCCCTGTTGTCATGCTCCGCACGGACGCGGGCTGGCGCTTTGACGTGTTCTACACCGGCGTAGGCGCTGAGATGCGCTGTCCCGACGCCGTGTTTGAGGGCGTCACGGAGGTCGATTTCTACGCCGACGCCTACGGCGTCGACGCGTGAGTGCCATTGAATATCCCAACACAGGAGAGATTCCCCTATGAACGCATACGACTATGACGTGACGGCGCTGGGCGAGCTGCTGGTCGATTTCACGGAGAGCGGCTCAAGCGCGCAGGGAAACCCGCTGCTGGAGGCCAACCCCGGCGGCGCGCCCTGCAATGTACTCGCCATGCTCGCGCGGCTCGGACGGCGCACGGCGTTTCTCGGCAAGGTCGGAAACGACGCCTTCGGCGCGATGCTGCGCGGCCGCGCGGCGGCGGCCGGCATCGACGTGGCCGCCCTGCGGACCGACGACGCCGTTCCCACAACGCTCGCCTTTGTCCACACCCAGCCGGACGGCGAGCGCGACTTTACTTTTTACCGTGCCCCGGGCGCGGACATGATGCTCCGCGCGAACGAGCTGGACCGCGAAATGCTCCGCCGCTCGCGCATCTTCCATTTCGGCACGCTCTCCATGACCGCCGAGCCCGCGCGCGGCGCGACGCAGGCGGCCATCGCCTGCGCAAAGGGCAGCGGCTGCCTGCTCTCCTTCGATCCCAACCTGCGTCCGCCTCTGTGGGCTTCCGCTGCGCAGGCGCGCAGCGCGATGGAGTACGGGCTGGCGCATTGCGACATCCTGAAGATCTCCGACGACGAGCTGGCCTTTCTCACCGGAGAGACCGACGCGGACAAGGCCGTGGCTCAACTGCGCGGGCGCTATCCCCTCCCGCTCGTGTTCGCCACGATGGGGCGCGGCGGCAGCCGTGCATACTTCCGCGAAGCTGTGGCGTATGCCCCCGCGTTCCTCACCCCGCGCACGGTGGACGCCACCGGCGCGGGCGACACCTTCTTCGGCTGCGCCCTGCATTTTGTCCTGCAATACGGCATGGACGGCCTGAACGGCGCGCGGCTCGACGAGCTGCTCCGCTTTGCCAACGCGGCGGCCTCTCTCATTACGACGCGGCGCGGCGCGCTCAGCGTAATGCCGACGCAGGAGGAGATCACGGCGCTTCTGCGGGCGCGGGCCTGAGCCGGTCCGCAAAATTTGTCGAATGGTTTTTGTCCCTGTTTTGTTGAAAAACGGCCCCGTTTATGCTATTTTAGACGAGGATTTTTGTTTTACGCTCTGGTTTTACCGCAGGGCAAATACTGGGAGGGGAAATTAGCACAATGACGCAGCGCAAGACGATTTTGCTGGCAGACGCCGGTGAAGAGTTCCGCGCTATGCTGCGGGACGAAATAGAAAAAACGGGCGAATTTTCCGTCTTGCTCGCCAAGGACGGAAATGAAGTCCTTGACCTGATACAGACACACGGCATTGACGTCCTTATCATGGACGCCGTCCTGCCCGGCGTCGACGGGCTGGCGGTCCTGCGCCGTCTGACGGAGCAGGAGAACGCCCCTGTGACGATCATGATCTCCGCTTTCATTTCCGACCCTGTGCTGTCGGAGGCCGCCGAGCTCGGCGTCGCCTATTTTCTGCCCAAGCCCTTTGAGGTCGGCGCCCTGCTCGACAAGGTCCGCGGTCTGTCGCCGCACATGCAGAGGTCCGCGCAGCGCCCTCCAATAGCCCTTGTGACCTCCATGCTCCGTGAGATCGGCATGCCCGCCAGTCTCAAGGGCTATCCCTATGTGCGGGAAGCCATTTTGCTCGCCATGCAGGACCCATCGCTCCTTCATGCCGTGACCAAGGTATTGTACCCGAGCGTCGCCAAGCACCACGGAACGACCGCCTCCTGCGTGGAGCGTTCCATTCGCCACGCCATTGAGGAGGCGTGGAGCCGCGGCGATCCCGAAACGCTGCAGACCTATTTCGGCAGCCGGATCGGCGGCGCGAAGCGCAAGCCCACCAACGGCGAGTTCATCGCCGCCATCACCGACCTTCTGACGATGGAGGAGCTGGGCTGAACGGAAAACACACAGAATGCCGGAAGCAAACGCTTCCGGCATTCTTTTTGTCTGTTATAGAGCACATGCCTGCGGCATGGGCAGTGCTCAGCGCAGCTGCTCCAGCGCCGCGGCCACGCTCCTTTGCAGTCCTGCTTCGACCTCCTGCACCGAAACCGGCTCCTCCAAAAGCTCCGCCGTGGAAACGGGAAACGTCCCCGTGCCGCGCTCCCGCAGCAGATAAATCAGCCCAAGGGTCATATAGTCGGCCTTGGACTCTATGACCGCGGCCTCCGTCTCAAAGTCCCCCAACTCGCGCAGGGCCTGCACCAGCCCCCGCCGCATCTCGCCGAGATAGGTCGGCTGGTAGAAGCCGCCGAACACCGTGAAGTCGCGGAGAAAATGCATCTCCAGAAAGCAGAGGAACAGTCCGGGCAGCAGCGTCCTGTCCCGAAGCCCCTCCGCCACGGCCTGCGGCGTGAGAGGAACGGTCACGTCCTCTCCCAGGGAGCTGCGCCCCGCCAGCACCGCTCCGTCCGCCTCCTCCCGCAGCCGCAGGGGAAACAGAACCGCGCGGCGGTCAAGCCCCCAGAAAAGGTGGGTGCCGCCGGTGTCTCCCGTCCAGCAGCCGGAAACGCTCTCCATCCTCCGGAGCAGCGCCGCGCGCAGCTCCCCGCGGAACAGCAGCAGATAAGGGAGCGTGCCCTCCGACCGAAGATCCCTTACCAGCAGGCGGGCGGCAAGCGTCTCCATTGGCATCCAGAGGTACTGCGGCTTCCGGTCGGTGAAGCAGCGCTGGGAGAGCATGGCGTTGATGACCGTCGTCTGCTCCCGCAGCGTGCCATAGCGCTGAACGCGGTCGGAGAGCAGTATCTCGCGGCAGAAGCCCTCCAGCGCGCCGGCCATACGGGGCGCGACCGCGCCGCGCCGCGTCTCCCGCCGCAGGCGGTCCATGGCGCTGTCCACCATTTCGGGAGAAATACCCTCCACGGCGGCTGCGCAGGCGTGGCGCAGCTTAAACGGATAGAGCGGGAGCCGGAGGCAGCCCTCCGGCAGAGCGCAGTCATAGACCAGCATGCCCCTTGGATAGACCGCGCTGTCCATACGCGGGTTGGCGCACGAAAAAAACGGGACGACCTCTCCGCGCTCGCCCTGCAGCCGCAGCCAGCGGTCGCAGAGGATCGTGTCCTGCACGGTCATGTACTCAAACGCGGGGTGGTGATGGTTGGCGGTGGACAGGCAGCGGCAGCGGCGAAGGACCGCCGCGCATTCCTCCGCAGTCTCCGCGCCGAAAAAGGGCGTGAAATAGTCCCTCACCTCTGCGAGCAGGTCCTCCGACGGCAGAAGCTCCGGCAGCGGCCGGTGACGGACCTGCTCCAGATAGGAAAGAAGCGTTTCGCCGCCGTGCCGCCGGAGCAGCTCCGCGGCCGCCGGATATTGCGCAAGAGTCTGTTTGGTCGCTTCATTCATTCTGTGCCGCCTCCAGCTTGATCGAAAGCACCGTGTTGTTCATATTCATGATCCGTGTGTAGGTCTTCTGGTCGGTCAGCCGCTCCAGCAGGCTGATGTTGTTCATCCGGAGGATATCCTCGTCATCTACGAACGCCAGCGGATCGAAGGGCGCGCCGTTGTCACGGATGCGGACGATCAGGTCCCCCTCCTCCAGAAGCAGGCAGATGTCGATCATGTCCACATGCCCGTTATGATTGATGATGTTGAGCGCAGCCTCCTCAAAGGCGATGGACAGAAAGACGCCCTTGTTGCGGGGAAGCTCGTTCTGCTGGCAGAACAGGTCGATCTCCCGATGGATATCCGCAACGCTCTCCGGCTCGCCCGTGATGGAAAAGGTGTGGCAGCTCCGGTCCGTCCGGTCCTCCAGCCCAAGGAGCGCCACATTCTGATAGGTCCGCTTTTCCCAGAGCAGCGTGACCGCGGGGGACAGAAGCTCCACCAGAAGGCACCAGAGCGCCACGGCGGGAACGCTGCGCCAATGGAGCTGGGAGATCGCCGCCACGCAGAGCAGCAGAAGCAGCACCTTGAACACCACGTTCTGCAGCGTCAGCAGCAGCACGGACAGGTTCTGGCGCTGGATGCTGGGGTAGAGCCTTGCGAGCAGATCGTTGAGCCAGAGGAACGGCAGGCTGAGCAGCATGATGCGAAGCGCGAGCACGGTGTCCGGCTCCGCGGCGATGCCGTAGGAGCGGAGGAACGGCGCGGAGAAGCAAAACAGCCCCGCCATGATCGCCGCGACAAGCGCATAGGTGTACTTGGCCAGAAGGGACAGCATTCTCTGCAGGCCGTAGAAGTCGCGCTCCCCATAGAGCATGCTGCCGAGCGAGGAGATCGTCTGCAGCGCGCCGCCCGCCAGAATGCGCAGGATAAACCGCAGCTGGCTGTATACGGCATACAGCGCCACACCGATATTGCCCACGAAATACATCAGCAGCAGGTTGACGGTCAGGCCGGAGAAGATGCGCGAGCCCTTATCCGCCGCAAAGGAGGCGCAGGACGAGACCAGCTCCCGCCACGTCTCCCGCAGGCCGTCGGTGCGCAGAACAAAGCGGAAGTTCCGCTTATGGGAGAAAAGATACGGAAGCGCGACCAAAATCCCGGCTGCGTTGCCGAGC
>R14__coassemble_457_pt1 | contig 28621 bp, 28 predicted proteins | sample R14__metabat2_low_PE_047 | metagenome-assembled genome bin R14 | reverse complement strand
GCGTCTGATGTTTATAAGACACATATATGTTAAAACCCACAGCGGGGGGGGTCCTTGGGTACCGCCCCCTCTTTCCGTGCGGACAGGTGCTTTTTGGCGGGAATATTATTTTTGAACACTTGACAAAAATAACCGGCACGCCTATAATCCATTCGCTCGCTGGCGGCGGATAATGCCGCGCGGTGCGGGCAAACTGGAAGACCGGATGGTTTGAAAAGGAGAGATACCAATGAAATTCTGGAAACGCTTTGTGCCGCTGCTGCTCGCGCTGGTGCTGGTGCTCGGCGCGCTGCCCGCGCAGGCGGTGGAGCTTACGCGCGGCGAGGCGGCGCAGACGCTGCTTTCGGCCGCGCAGGATTATAACCCCGACGTGCGGAGCACGGACATTCTCAAGGGCTATCCCGACGGCAGCCTTGACCTCGACGGCGCGGTGACCCGCGCGCAGGCGCTGGTGATGCTCACGCGCGCCTTCGGCGGCTTTGCCGCCCCCGTGGGCGACAACGCGCGTGTGGCGCTGCCCGCGGACAGCCTGACGAACGTCCCCGCGTGGGCGGCGGAGGAGCTGTCCTCCGTCCGCGCCGCAGGCTTCGCGGACGGCGACGCGAACGAGGTCATGACGGCGGAAGCGCTGGAAACACTGCTCCGCCGCGCCTATGCCGCCAAAGGCACGAACCTCAAGGACGATTATTACGCCGCCGTCAACAAGAGCTGGCTGGACGGCTCGGACCTTCCCGTGGGCCTGTCCATCAACGGCCCGTTCTACGGCCTGAGCCTGACGGTCAACGACCAGATCGCGGCGCTGATCCGCGACATCGACGCGCATGAGCAGACCCCAGGCACCGCCGAGGCGAAGATCAAGGCTCTCTACGACTGCGTGATGGACGCGGACGGCCGCGCGGCGGCAGGCGTCGCTCCCATTCAGAAGTACCTCGATGCCATCGAGAACGCCCGGACGCTCTCCGAGCTGGTCGCGGCGGACGTGCAGATGCAGGAGGAGCTGGGCATTTCCACGCTCCTCGGCTTCGGCCTGACGACCGACCTTGCGGATTCCAGCCGCAAGATCACCGCGTTCTCGCTGATTGGCGCGGGCATGGATAAGGATCTCTACGCCAACGGCGCCGACGCGCAGAAGAAGGCGTACCGCACCTACCTCGCGACGCTGCTGACGCTCTCCGGCCTTGACGCGGACGAGGCGGCGCAGCGCGCGTCCTCGGCCTACGAGACGGAGGCGCTCATCTCCGCGGCCTCGCTCGACCCGCAGGATCAGAGCAATGTGGATAAGATCTACAACCTCTTCACGCTCGACGAGCTCAAGGCGCTGCTGCCGAACGTGGACCTCGACGCGGTCCTTGCCGCCAGCGGCATCGAAAACGCGGAGCGTATCATGGTCAGCGACGTCGGCGCGCTGAAGGCGGCGGCGACGCTCTACGACGACGCGCATCTCGCCCTGCTTAAGACCGCGGCGCGGCTGGCGCTGCTCCAGAGCGTGGCTACGTCGCTCAATCAGGAATTTCTGGACGCCTACTTCGACTTCGTGCTGAGCTACTACGGCATGGACGCCCGCCAGAGCAATGAGCAGATCGCGGCGCAGCAGGTGCAGGCGCTGCTTGCCGACTACCTCAGCCGCGCCTATGTCGACGAATACTTCTCCGCCGCGGCGAAGGCCGACGTGGAGGAGATGATCGGCGAGTTCATCGCCATCTACAAGGAGCGCATTCTCGCGCAGGACTGGATGAGCGCCGAGACGAAGGCCGAGGCCGTGAAGAAGCTCGACGCCATGGGCGTCAAGGTCGGCTATCCGGACAGCTGGGACAGCTGTCTCGACCATGCGGAGATCAAATCTCCCGCCGAGGGCGGCTCCTTCTTCTCCAACGTCATCGCTATTCAGATGGCGATGAAGGAGGAGACCCTTGCCCACCAGAACGACGCGCCGGACAAGTCCGAGTGGATCATGACGCCGTTCACCGTCAACGCCTGCTACGATCCTACCGCCAACGACATCACCTTCCCCGCGGCCATTCTCCAGTCCCCGCTTTATGACGTGAACGCCAGCCGCGAGGAGAACCTCGGCGGCATCGGCTATATCATCGCCCACGAGATCACCCACGCCTTTGACAACAACGGCGCGAAGTTCGACGAGAACGGCAGCGCCGCAGACTGGTGGACGGCGGAGGATTACGCCGCCTTCCAGCAGAAGTGCGAGGCCGTGCGCGCGTGGTACGACGGGCAGGAGGTCTATCCCGGCATCGCGTGCAGCGGTGTGCTGACGGTCTCGGAGAACGTGGCGGACCTCGGCGCGGCAAGGTGCATCGTTGCCGCGGCGAAGAAGCTGGAGACCCCTGACTTCGATAAGCTTTTCCGCGCGGTCGCAAACACATGGGCGTCCACGTCCACGCGCCAGATGCGCGAATATCTGGCGGTCGCCGACGTCCACGCGCCGGATAAGCTGCGCTGCAACCGCGTGCTCCAGACCTTAGCGGAGTTCTACACGACCTATGGCATTCAGTCCGGCGACGGCATGTGGACCGCACCGGAGACGCGCGTGAGCGTGTGGTAAAAAGCAGAGAATAACAAAAGCTGTGACCGCGGGAGCGGTCACAGCTTTTGTTGCTTTTGTTATTCGGTGAAGTCGGGGTAGCCGTTTTTCAGCTCCTCGCTGTAGATGGCGCGCTCGCCGCCGATGAATTTGGGGCGCGTGCGCGCGGCGAGGACGATGGCCTGCCCGATGCGGCTCTGCTTGAGCCGGACCGGAACGGCGACCTTTTTCAGGTGCATGCCGATGAGCGTGCCGCCGATGTCCAGTCCCGCGTCGGCGCGGATCTCCTCCAGCGCGACGGGGTGGCGGAAGCCCTCGTAGGCGGCGGTGGCGAACGAGCTGCCCGCCTTGGGCTGGGGCAGGACGTTGACGATCTCCGCATCCGGCACGGCCTCGTGCTCCACGATGAGCGCGCGGTTCAGATGCTCGCAGCACTGGGCCGCGAGGTATACGCCCATCGGCGTGAACACGCCGGAAAGCCCGCGGAAGATGGCCTGTGCGACCTCCGGCGTGGACCAGCTGCCGACCTGACGGCCGACGACCTCGCTCGTTGAGCAGCCGACGACGACGATCTGTCCGCGGCGGAGCCGCGCGATTTCAGACAGCTCCTGCGCGGCGGCGGCGGCCTCCTGCTCGACCTGCACGAGAAGCGCGGGATTTTCTGCTGCATGGGTAATGCCTGCCATGTCAATGCACCTCGTTTGAAGAATTTTCAGTGACCGCTGTTTCGGCGGCTTGCGCGGCGAGCCGCTCCGCGGCCTCGGCCTTCGCTTCGGCAAGGAGCCTGCGCTCGCCCTTGGTCCTACACCGGCTCTCGTCGAACCGCGCCCAGAGGTCGGGACGGCGGAGCATCGTGCGGATATAGCTTTCCTTTCTGCGCCATTTTTCCACGTTCCCGTGGTGGCCGGAGAGCAGCACGTCCGGCACGCGGCGGCCATGCCACTCGTCGGGACGGGAGAACTGCGGGTATTCCAGAAGCCCGTCCCAATGCGATTCCTCCATAAAGCATTCCTCGCCGGGGAGGACGCCGGGGACCATGCGGCAAACCGCGTCCGCGAGCGCCATGGCGGGAATTTCACCGCCGGTGACGACGAAATCGCCCATGCTGATCTCCTCGTCCACGCATTCGTCGATGAAACGCTGGTCGATGCCCTCGTAGTGGCCGCAGACGAGAATGAGATGGTCGCAGCGTTCCTTCAGCTCGCGGGCGACGGCCTGCGTGAACGTGCGCCCGCAGGGGGAGAGGTAGATGGTGCGGCCCCGCGATCCTGCCTCCTCGCACACATGCGCCCAGCAGCGGTAGAGCGGGTCGGCCTGCATCACCGCGCCGCGCCCGCCGCCGTAGGGATAGTCGTCCACCTGCATCTGCTTGTTGGTGGTGAAGTCCCGTATCTGGTGGGTCTTGATGGCGATGCAGCCGCGCTCCTGCGCGCGGCCGAGAATGCTCGCGTTCATCATCGCGTCCACCGCGTCGGGAAAGAGCGTGAGAATATCAATTCGCATCGGTTTCCAGCCCCTCGATCATCTTGACGTAAATTTCGCGCTTATCGCCGTCGATGTCCACGATGAAGATGTCCTGCACGGCGGGAATGAGATAGCATTTCTCCGGCCCGCGGACCTTGTAGAGCTTGTGGGCGGGGTAGGTGAGGACCTCCTCCACCGTGCCGATGTAGCGGTGCAGGAACTGCTCGTAGACCTGCATGCCGATCAGCTCGGCGTCGAGAAATTCGCCGCGCCTGAGCTGCACCTCGCTGCGCCGGATGGAGAGAATTTTGGTTTTCAGCGTTTCCGCGGCGGTCATATCGTCCCAGCCGGGGAAGTGCATGAGGACCATGCCGCCCTGCACGCGGCGGTCGGTGGGGCGGAACTGCGTGCCGTCCATGTAGAGCGCCTTGAAGCCGGCGAGCTGCTCGGGCGTCACATCCCACGGCTGGACCTTCACATCGCCGCGCACGCCGTGCGTGTTGACGATCTGGCCGACCTCGATAAATTCCGGCGCGGCGGACTTCGCCGGAGCGCCCTTGGAAAACAGACCCATAAGGGGACCCTCCTTGTCTGTTGGAAGCATTTTCAGGCGGCGCCGCATGATTCGACCGGAACCGCCGACGATATTATACTACTCTAAGTATAACCGAAAACGTGTGTAAGGGCAAGAACGATTTTTGTCATACGGCTTTTGCCGCCGCGCGGCGGCCGTACCGCTTGACGCGGGGGCGGGCGTTGTGCTATAACGGAGGCAGAAGAAAGGAAAGAGGGTGGCGTTATGCTCATTTCCACCAGAGGGCGCTATGCGCTGCGCGTTATGCTGGAGCTGGCGCAGGACAGCGGAGACGGCTATATGCCGCTGCCCCTCATCGCGCAGCGGCAGGGTATTTCGGAAAAGTATCTGGAGAGCATCATCTCCGTGCTGGCCAAGGCCGGACTGGTCGAGGGACAGCGCGGCAAGGGCGGCGGCTACCGGCTCAGCCGCGCGCCGAAGGACTGCTCCGTGGGAGAGATCCTCCGCCTGACGGAGGGCTCGCTCGCGCCGGTCGCCTGTCTGGAGGGGGAGACGAACACCTGCCCCCGCGCGGACGGCTGTCTGTCGCTTCCGGTGTGGCACCGGCTGGACACGCTCATCAACGATTATCTCAACAGCGTCAGCCTTGCGGACCTGCTCGCCGAGAGCGCGGCGCGGTAAGGCCGCCGCACGCTGTGCTTTTCGCCGCCGAGTGGGGCGGCGAAAAATTTTTTCATAAACCTATTGACAAAGTATGTTTTATGGTGTATTCATAAAACATAGGAAATAAGTAGGTTAAACACAAAGGAGCGATACCATGACGATCTATGCAGATAACGCGGCGACCACAAAAATGAGCCGCACGGCCATCGACGCGATGCTGCCTTATATGGAAACGGACTACGGCAATCCCTCAAGCCTGCACAGCGTTGGCCAGCGCGCGGCGGAGGCGCTGGCAGGGGCGCGGCAGACGGTGGCGGACTGTCTGGGCTGTACGCCGCGGGAGATCATTTTCACCTCCGGCGGCAGCGAGGCGGACAACCAGGCAATCGTTTCCGCCGCCCGCATCGGCGAGCGGAAGGGGAAGAAGCACATCATCTCTACCGCCTTTGAGCATCACGCGGTCCTCCACACGCTCAAAAAGCTCGAACGCGAGGGCTTTGCGGTCGAGCTGCTGCCGGTCGGCACGACCGGTACGGTGACGGCGCAGCAGGTCGCGGACGCGATCCGCGAGGATACCTGCCTTGTGACCGTGATGTACGCGAACAACGAGATCGGCTCGATCCTGCCCATCGCGGAGATCGGCGCGGTGTGCCGCGAGCGCGGCGTGCTGTTCCATACCGACGCGGTGCAGGCGGCGGGCCACCTGCACATCAATGTGCGGGAGCAGAACATCGACCTGCTCTCGCTCTCCGGCCACAAGTTCCACGGGCCGAAGGGCGTCGGCGCGCTCTATGCCCGTCAGGGCATTCCGCTCACGAATATCATCGAGGGCGGCGCGCAGGAGCGCGGCAAGCGCGCGGGAACGGAGAATGTTCCGGCCATTGTCGGTATGGCGGCGGCGCTGAAGGAGGCCTGCGCGCATCTTGATGAGAACGCGGCTAAGGTCTCCGCGCTGCGTGACCGGCTGATCGCGGGGCTTGCGGACATTCCGCACAGCGCGCTCAACGGCGACCCCGTGAACCGGCTGCCGGGCAACGTCAGCTTCTGCTTTGAGGGCATCGAGGGCGAGAGCCTGCTCCTGCTGCTGGACGCGGCGGCATCTGCGCCTCCTCGGGCAGCGCCTGCACCTCCGGCTCGCTGGACCCGAGCCATGTGCTGCTCGCCATCGGGCGGCCGCACGAGGTCGCGCACGGCTCGCTGCGCCTGAGCCTGTGCGAGTGGAACACGGACGCGGAGGTGGACAAGATCCTCGCGGAGGTGCCGCGTGTGGTGGCGTACCTGCGCGGCATGTCCCCCATGTGGAAGGACCTTGTAAGCGGCAAAAAGCAATTCATTCTGTAAGGAGGTCAGTAAGATGGCATTATATACGGATACGGTGATGGATCACTTCATGCACCCGCGGAACGTCGGCGAGATCGCCGATGCGGACGGTGTCGGCGAGGTCGGCAACGCGAAGTGCGGCGACATCATGAAGATGTACCTGAAGATCAAGGACAACGTGATCGAGGACGTGAAGTTCGAGACCTTCGGCTGCGGCAGCGCGATCGCGTCCAGCTCGATGGCGACGGAAATGGTCAAGGGCAAAACGGTGGACGAGGCGCTGGCGGTGACGAACAAACAGGTGGTCGACGCGCTCGGCGGCCTGCCCGCGCACAAGCTGCATTGCAGCGTGCTGGCGGAGGAGTCGATCAAAGCGGCGGTCAAGGACTACTATGACAAAAACGGCATTGCCTACGATCATTCCAAGTTCCCCGACTGCGAGAGCTGTGAGAGCTGCCGCATGGTGTAAAGAAAAAAATCCCTTCTCCCGCGGGAGAAGGGATTTTTTTGCCGTTACATTTTGCCGTTCAGGGCGCGTTCAAGCCAGATGGTGGCGAACTCCATGGCCTCGGCCATGCTGCCCTTCTCCGTGGAGCGGACCACGCGGTCGCGCGAGCGGAGGTCGGGGTCGGTCAGCTGGAGCTGAATGGACACGCGCTTGGCGAGCTTGAGGTCCTTTACGTCCTCCGTGTCGAGCACCTGCATCATGATGATATACTTATCCGCCATCGAGCCGTAGTAGACAAGATTATCCACACGGCGCAGCGGGTGACCGCGGTAAACGAGATTTTCAGCAGCTTCTGCCATAATGAAACACTCCTCACTCTGTTACTGATGGTAGGTATTCTATCATTCCGCGTCCGGCTTGTCAACCGGACGGCAAAAAACACCCCGCGGGCCTTTTTTCGACTCGTGGGGCATTTCAGAAAATTCAGAAAACCGGTCTTACTGGCTCAGGTAGTTGCGCAGAAGCACCTGCAGCAGCTCGTCTCGATCGAGCTTGCGGATCAGCGTGCGCGCCTGCCGGTGGTTGGTGATGTAGGTGGGGTCCTCCGAAAGGATGTAGCCTACAAGCTGGTTGATGGGATTGTAGCCCTTCTCCTCCAGAGCGGTATACACGCTGGTCAGAATATGATGGATCTCCTCGTCCTTTTCCTTTGCGGCGTTGAACCTGCGGGTAAAATCATCCATTCGGTCTCCCTCCTTCCACTTGCCAGTATACCCCAAAAATCTGCAAAGTAAAGGGCTTTCGGGCATCTGTAACAAAACTGTAATGTGTCGCTCTAATAGGATAAAACGGTGAAGCGGCGGCTGTCCCGCCGCCGCTTCGTTTTCTGTGAATGGAGCTCCGGCTCAACGCAGCTTTGCGCCCAGCTCGCTATCCAGCAAAGCCAGAATGCTCTTGACGTCCGCGTCGGCTTCCTCGCCGGTGAGACTGCGGTCGTCTGCGCGCAGCGTCAGGCTGAACGCGACGGACTTGTGGCCGGGGGCGACGCCGATGCCGCGGTAGATGTCGAACAGCTCGACCTTTTTCAAAAGGCCCTTTGCGCCGCGGCGGATGCAGTCCTCCAGCGCACCGACGGTCACATCCTCGGCGCACACCACGGCAATGTCGCGCGTGACGGCGGGGAACTTCGGCAGCGGCTGGTAGACAGGGATGCCGCCGCGCACGGAATAAAGCGCGTCGAACCTCAGCTCGGCGGCGTAGATCTCGGCGTCCACGCCGTAATTCGCCGCGACGAGCGGGTGGATCTGACCGAACACGCCCAGCTCCGTGCCGCCGGCATAGACCTTCGCGCAGCGGCCCGGGTGGTAGGAGACGTTGTCGGTGCAGGCCTCGAAACGGACGTCCCGGATGCGGCACGCGCCGAGCAGGGCCTCAATGCTGCCCTTGAGCGTGAAGAAGTCCATGCCGTCGCCGTAGGCGCCGAAGGAGAGGACCTTCGGCTCGTCGGCCAGACCGTCCTCGCGCGGAAGATAGATCTTGCCCAGCTCGTAGAGACGGACGGCCTTGTTGCGGTAGTTGTAGTTGCGGGTGATGATCTCCAGCATGGAGGGGAGAATGGTCGTGCGCATGATGGAGGTATCCTCTCCCAGCGGATTGAGGATCTTGAGGGAGGTGCGCAGCGGGGAGTCCTTCGGCATGCGGATCTTGTCGTAGTACGACGGGCTGATGAAGGAATAGGTGATGATCTCGTCGTAGCCGAGCGTGCGGCAGACCTCGCCGAGCGCGCGGTCAAAGAGCTGCTGCTCGTTGAAGCCGCCGCGCGTCGTTTCGCCGCGCATGAGGGTGCAGGGAATGTTGTTGTAGCCGTAGAAGCGGGCGACCTCCTCGGCGATGTCGCTGTAATGCTCCACATCGCCGCGCCAGCTGGGAACGAGAATATCGTCGCCGTTCAGCGCAAAGCCGAGGGAGATGAGAATGTCGCGCATCAGGCTCTCGGGCAGGTCGGTGCCGAGGAGCGCGTTGATCTTTTCCGGCTCGAGCTTCACGACCGTGGGGGCCTTGTCCTTGGCAATAACGTCCATCACGCCGTCCACGACCTCGCCGCAGCCAAGCAGCTCGACCAGCTCGCAGGCGCGCTGCACGGCCTTCATCGTGTTCATCGGGTCGAGGCCCTTTTCATAGCGCGCGGAGGCGTCGGTACGCATGCCGAGCGCCGCCGCCGTGCGGCGGACGGACACGCCGTTGAAGTTCGCGCTCTCGAATAGGACCATCGCCGTGTCGCCGACGATCTCGCTGTTCGCGCCGCCCATCACGCCCGCGACGCACACGGGCTTGTGCTCGTCGCAGATGCAGAGCATATTCGGTGTGAGCTTGCGGTCGTTGCCGTCGAGGGTCTGAATGACCTCGCCCTCGCGCGCGGTGCGGACGACGATCTTCCCGCCGTCCACGCAGGAGAAGTCGAAGGCGTGCATCGGCTGGCCGTATTCGAGCATGACGTAGTTCGTGATATCGACGATGTTGTTGATCGGGCGCACGCCGGAGTTGCGCAGGCGCTCGCGCATCCACTTCGGGGACGGCGCGATCTTAACGTTCTTCACCATACGCGCGGTGTAGCGCGGGCAGAGCTCGCCGTCCTCGATCTCGATGTCCACAAGGTCTGCGATGCTGCCGCCGCAGCCCTTGACCTCGGGCGTGTGCAGCTTGAGAGGACGGTGGAAGGTCGCGCTCGCTTCGCGCGCGAGGCCGATGACGGAAAGGCAGTCGGGACGGTTGGGGGTGATCTCAAACTCCACCACGCTGTCGTCATAGCCGATGACCTTGGCGATATCGTCGCCGGGCTTCACGCCGTCCTCGCGCAGAACAAAGATGCCGTCGGCGATGCAGTGCGGGAACTCGCGCTGCTCGGCGTGCAGGTCGGCAAGGGTGCAGACGGTGTCGGTCTTCGTGTTGTAGGCCACCAGATCGCCCGCGTGCAGATTGGAGCAGACCGTATCGGGGCAGGCGGTCGCGCCGCCGAGGTCAAGGCAGGTGTGGAACGTGCCGTCGTCCTGCGGCGCGCACTCGAGCACCTTCGCCGCCGCGACCGGCCCGAACACCTTGTCGCCGGGCTTAATATCGGCGGGGATGGAGGGCTTGGCGGGATCGATGGCCTTGTAGTCGTTCAGAAGCGCCGCGGGGGTGATGACCGCGTAGGGGAAGTCATGCTCGGCGGTCAGCCCCAGCTCCTTGAGGGAGCAGAGCATGCCGTTGGAGGGTACGCCGCGCAGCTTGCCCTTTTCGATCTTCACGCCGCCGGGCAGCACGGACTTGTGCAGCGCCGCGGGAACGAGGTCACCGACGTGAACGTTCCACGCGCCGGTGACGATCTGCACCGGTTCCTCCCTGCCGACGTCGAGCTGGCAGACCCACATATGGTCGCTGTCGGGGTGCTTCTCCATGGAGAGGATGCGGCCCGCGACCACGTTCCGGAGGCTCTCGTCCAGACGCTCGATGGTCTCGACCTTGGAGCCGGAGAGCGTCATTTCGTCGTTGAACTGCTTGTCGGTGATGTCGTGGAGGTCCACGAACTCATTGAGCCAATTTCTGCTTAAATTCATTTTCTTCGCTCTCCTTTCTCAGAACTGTTCAAGGAACCGGACGTCGTTTTCAAAGATCAATCGCAGATCGCCGATCTTGAAATGGCCGAGCGCCAGACGCTCAAGGCCCATGCCGAAGGCCCAGCCGGAATAAACGGTGCTGTCGATGCCGCAGCCCTCAAGCACCTTGGGGTGGACCATGCCCGCGCCGAGGACCTCGATCCAGCCCTCGCCCTTGCAGGTCGGGCAGCCTGCGCCGTGGCACTTGTGGCACTGAATGTCCATCTCACAGCTCGGCTCGGTGAACGGGAAGTGGTGCGGACGGAAGCGTGTGACGGTGCCTTTGCCGTACAGCTCCTCCATGACGGCGTTGAGCGTGCCCTTGAGGTCCGCCATCGTCACGCCCTTGTCGAGGCCCATGCCTGCGATCTGGTGGAACATGGGGGAGTGGGTCGCGTCCACCTCGCCCTTGCGGTACACGCGGCCCGGGGCAAGGATGCGGATGGGCAGGGGGCGTGTCTCCATCGCGTGGATCTGCATGGGGGAGGTCTGTGTGCGCAGAAGAATGGAGCTGTCCTCGGTGAAGTAGAACGTGTCCGTCCACTCGCGGGCGGGATGCCCCTCGAGGCAGTTGAGCTTGGTGAAGTTGTAGTCGGCGGTCTCGACCTCGCGGTCCTCGAGAATTTCAAAGCCCATGCCGATGAAGATGTCCTTGATCTCGTCGAGCACCTGATACATCGGGTGCTTTTTGCCGATCTTCACGGCCTTGCCGGGAATGGTGACGTCCACCGCCTCGGCCTTGAGCTTCATCTCCAGCGCTTTTGCGGCCAGCTCTCTGGAGCGGACCTCCACGCTTTCCTCAAGCCGTGCGCGCACCTCGTTGGCCAGCTGGCCGATGACGGGGCGGTCTTCGGCGCTGAGCGAGCCCATCTGCTTCAAAACGGCGGTCAGCTCGCCCTTCTTGCCGAGGTACTGCACACGCAGCGCCTCAAGGTCCTCTGCCCTTTCCGCGCCGACGATGGCCTCAAGAGCCTTGGCGCGAATGGCTTCCAATTGCTGCTTCATATCATTTCTCCTTCTCTGTAGAAAGTTCCTGACGGTCATGGGGGCAAAAAAAGAAAGCCCCTCGTCCGTATGGGACGAAAGAACTCCTCCGTGGTACCACCCAAATTCGCGCAGAAAGCCTGCGCGCACTCGTGGCCCGTTAACGGCGGCCAGCCGTCCGCGCCTTTCCTCGCGGCCGCTCCCGGGCGAACCAAGCGGCGCTCCGCAGACCGGCTTTCAGCCGACGACCGGTCCTCTCTGCACGCAGCAAAACCCGCTATTTTCCCGTTCCTCGCGTTTCTCTATTTCTTGTTTATAGCACAGGCGGCGGGAAGTTTCAAGTGTTTTCGCGCCGTTTCCGCTATTTTTTGAAAAACCGGAGCGGTGCTGCACCCAGCGGAACGGGCAGCGGGAGCATCTTGACCGGTGCTCCCGCCTTCCATCATTGGCTCGACAGCCTGAAGCGAGGCGTTTCACGTCTCGCTTTTCGTTTCTTCCTTGACCGGTTCGTCCGCCCCTGCCAGCAGCACCACCGCCAGCAAAATGCAGAGGATGCCGATGCCCAGCCGCACGGTCAGCACCTCGTGGTAGACGAGAATGCCGACGACCACGCTCGTGAGCGGCTCAAAGGTCGAGAGCATCGACGCGCTCTGCGCGCCGACGTACTGGTTGCCCACTTGAAAAAGGAGGGAGGCGGCGCTCGCCACGCAGCAGAAAAGACCGATCGCCCGCCAGCTCAGGGACGTAGTGGGCAGGGCGAGCTGTCCGGTGCCGAGCGTGATCGCGCCCACGAGCACCGCGGACAGGGCGCACAGCCAGAACGCGAGCTTGAACGGCTCCAGCTGCACAAGAGCGCTGGAGTTGAGGTGGAGAATGTAACAGGCCCACGCCACGCCGGAGGTAAGGGCGAGGAACACGCCGCGGGCGTTCAGGCTGCCGCCCGGGGTGTAGAAGCACAGAATGCCCGCGAAGCACAGCGCGCAGCAGAGCAGCTTTCGGCGGTTCGGTTTTTCGTAGCGGAGCACAAGGCTGGCGGCGACCACCAACACGGGATAGACAAAGTGCAGCGTGGTGGCAAGGCCGGAGGCGAGGTAGTTGTACGACGCGAAAAGCAGCGGGCCGACCAGCCCGTAGCCGATGCAGCAGATGAGAATGTCCTTGAGCTCCCGCCGGCTTACGCGCAGACTTCCCCCGCGGCCGAGCTGGAGGACCAGAAAGATAACGGCGCCCGCCAGCAGGCGGGAGAGCGTCAGGGTAAGCGAGTTGCACCCGCCGGTGTAGACCGTTTTGGCAAACAGCGGATTTAAGCCGTAAAACACCGCGGACAGAACGGTGAGAAAAATGCCCTTGGCCTTTGCCCGCATGCGGCCGCCCCCTTTCGCTTTGGTGCTATTGGAGCATTATACGACGCAAAAGGGGGAAAAGCAACCGGATATTAACAAGTTAAAGCGGGGATTTTGCCCGCGGGGAGAGCGCGCCCTACAGCCACGGCGCGAGCGCCGTGCGCCAGACTGCGGCAAGCTCGTCCGCCGACCGCCGCGCGTTGGCGGGGCTGGTGGAGGGCAGAAGCTGGGCGGGACCGAAGCGGGTCTCGTCGTACCGGCGGTAAAAGCGGTGCGCCGTGCCGCCGTTGCAGAAGATGCGGCGGACCGGAGCGGCGGTCAGAATGCGCGAGAGGTCGTTCGGCACGACGTTCGTGATGCTCGCGTCGGAGGAGCCTGCGATCTCACAGGAGGCGATCACGTCCCACAGCGCCACGCCGCGGCGCAGGAGCATGGACCGCTTATCCTCCACCGTCTGCGGTGTTTCCTCCTCCAGCACGGCGGCAAGCACGCGCCAGAAGCGGTTTTGCGGGTGACCGTAGAAGAACGCCGCTTCGCGCGACTTCACCGAGGGGAAGGAGCCGAGGATCAGTATTCTGCTGTCCTTGCCGTACACCGGCGCGATGGTATGGAGCTGCGTCTGCTTTTCCATGGGGTCCCCTCCCTGTGCTTTTTTCCGGCGCTATCGTACCACGGCGGCGGAAAAAACACAAGACGGCGAAAGAGCGGAAAACCACCGGAGGAGGGGCGGCAGCCCCTCCTCCTTGCATAACGGGCGGGAGGGCAGGATACAGCGCCGCCGTCCGTTGTCCTCTATTTTGCGCGGCGCGCGGAAAAAAATACGCTTTGCCTTTTCTCCCGCCTGTGGTACAATGGGCGCACCGACTTTATTCTTATCTTAGCGGAGGAACGCTGCCATGCAGCCTTTGGCGCATTTTAAGACCATCACGCATCACCGGCATCTGGTGTGCAAATACTGTTTTCGGCTGGGACTGTACCGGCAGGGGCTTCTGCACGATCTGAGCAAGTACGCGCCCTGCGAGTTCTGGCGCGGGGCAAGGTACTATCAGGGCTACCGCAGCCCGAACGACGCCGAGCGCAAGCAGAACGGCGTGAGCCTTGCGTGGCTGCACCACAAGGGCCGCAACCGCCATCACTTTGAATACTGGATCGACTACTGCATCGGAGAAGACGGCCGTGTTTTCATGGGCGGCTGCAAAATGCCGCTGCGCTACGTCGCCGAAATGTTCTGCGACCGCATCGCGGCCTGCAGGACCTATCTCAAGGACAAGTACACCGACGCCGCGCCGTATGATTATTATCTTCGCTCCAAGAGCCATATCCTCATTCATCCCGAGACGAGCGACGTCATCGAGGAGATGCTCCGCGTTCTCCGCGACGAGGGCGAGGACGCCGCCTTTGCCTACGTTCGCGGCCTGCTGCGGGAGGAAAAGGAGAAAAAGTGACGCAAAAAATCTCTTTTTCACGTTTCCATCTTGCATTTTTCCTTTCACGGGAGTAAACTATTTATCGAATTTTGCAATAGGACGGATACTGCTGCTATGACCCATCCCTACAAGACCCGCGAGGGCGGTGCGACCGTTACGATCTTCGTACCCTACGACTGCCGCAACCACTGCCCCTTCTGTGTGAATAAAAAGGAATATGCCGACTGCGCGGGCTTCAGCGTGGAAGCCATTTTGAAGTCCATCGCCGTGATGGACGCCATCACGCCGCAGTGCGATTTTGTTTTTACCGGCGGCGAGCCGTTCGCTCAGCTCGACGATCTCCAGCGCATGCTCGACGCGATCCCCAAAACGCATAAGGTGTATATCAACACGACGTTCCCCGTGCAGCCGGGCTGCAGCGCGGAGGAGATGCTCGAATTTACCCGCCGCAACGCCGACAAGATCACCTGCATCAACGTGTCCCGCCACCTCCAGCGCTATGTGGAGGAGTCGCCGGACGAGGTCGTGGCGCAGATCGCCACGCCCAAGCGCATCAACTGCGTCCTGTATAAGAATTATCCCGCGGACAAGCTCACGGCCTATGTCGAGCGCTGGCGGAAGTACAACATTCCCATCCAGTTCCGCTACGACTACACCGAGACCACGCCGGAGAACCTTTATGAAGAGGAGCATGACCGGATACTGCAGGACCTCAAGCGTCAGTTTACCTACATGGGGCTGGACGGCTGCCGCATGCGCAACGGCTTCCACTTTGCCTATAAGGGCCTGCACATGACCTACCACAAGACCCTGCCCTACTCCACCATCGTGGAAACGGGGGAGGACGGCGTGACCTACGACATTCTCTACGACATTCTCATCAAGCAGAACGGCGACCTGCATTCCGACTGGACGGGCGTGCCGCTGGACGTGGAGAGATACCGTAAGGTCGTCTTTGAGCCGTATGATCTGCGTGTGCTCAACGGCACCATTGATTTCTGAAAATACGCTGTTTTGGAAAAAAGGCTCTGACCGCGGAAACGGTCAGAGTCTTTTGCATAGAGAGGGGATCATTGCGGGGACTGTGCCGCGGCCTGCTCCCGCCGCAGCTCGCGCAGCACGGGAACGCTCACGCACAGCGAGGCGGCGAGGAAGCAGGCGATGCCGAGCATGCGGTTGACGCTGATCGTTTCGTGAAACACCGCCACGGCCAGCAGAGTCGCCAGAACGGGCTTGATGAGGTAGATGAACGAGGCTTCGGTGGCGGAGGTATACTCCGTGATCTTCGCCGTGAGCAGGAAGCCGATGGCGGCGCAGCCGATCCCGACGTGGCACAGCAGGAGCGTCGACCGGAGCGTAAAGCCGGTGAAGAACGGCACGTCGGCGAAAATGTCCAGCCCGAGGCCGCGGTAGACCGTGCCGACCGCCGGAAGATGGCCGAGCAGCAGCAGCGCGAGCAGCTCCGCCCCGCCGAGGAGCAGGTTGAAGGTCGAAATGACCAGCCCGCCCAGCCGCGGAATGCGCAGCTTGCAGAGCGTGCCGTACATGGCGAAAAGCACCGTGGCGGAGAGGATTTCAAGGAAGCCGCGGGGACTGACCTCCAGCCTGGCCGGATTGAGGATGAGCAGAATGCCGACGACCTCGATGCCGATGGCGGCAAGATGGTTCTTCTTCAGCGGCTCATGCAGGATCAGGTGCGCGGCGGCGACGGCGAACACCGGATTGCCGGAGTAAATGATGGAGGTCGCCGAGGCGTCCATGTGCAGCACGGCCATTTGCAGCAGCGACATGTGCAGCGTGACCGTCAGGAAGCCGAGGAACGCGAAGTAGCCCCAGTCCGAGCGGGTAAGGCGTATGCCGCGCCGCCTGATGTCGCGCAGCGCAAAGGGAAGCAGGGCAAACGCGCCGAGCAGCACGCGCTCGACGGTGACCTGCATGGGTGCGAATGCGCCGCCAAGCCCCTTGAGCGCGACCTCGGTGGTGGAGTAGAGCATCGCGGCAAGGAGAATATAGAGATATCCGCGCTTCCGGTTCATGGCTTCGTTCCTCCGCTTTCTGTGATGGAGCACCGTCATTGTATGCCCGTGCTCCGTAAAAGGCAAGAAGGATGTGCTGTTGCCCGCAGTAAACAGCACTTCCTTTGCGCTGCTTTCTAAGCAAAGATGCTTGCCTTACTTAACGGCGGCCTTTTTGCTCTCCCACTTGGTGACGCAGAGCGCGCAGGAGATGTCGCCGGTGATGTTCAGGCAGGTGCGGCCCATGTCGAACAGACGGTCCACGCCGTAGATGATCATGATCATATCGACGGGGATGTTCATGGCCTGGAGCACCATGGCCAGCATGATCATGCCTGCGCCGGGAGTGCCGGCGGTGCCGATGGAGGCGAGCGTCGCGGTGACCACGATGGTGATCATCTGACCGACGGTCAGGGTCATGCCGCAGCAGGTGGCGAGGAAGATGGTAGCGACGCACTGGTAGATGGCGGTGCCGTCCATGTTGATGGTCGCGCCGAGAGGGATGACGAAGGAGGAAACATCATTCTCCGCGCCGAGGTCCTCGGAGCACTCCATGCTCAGGGGAATGGTCGCGGCGGAGGAGGTAGAGGTGAAGGCGAAGATCATAGCCGGGGACGCTTTCTTGAAGAAGGTAACAGGGCTGACGCCCGCGAACGCCTTGGCGGAGAAAGAGTAGCAAAGGACCGCGTGGACGATGTAGCCGATGTAGGCGCAGCCGATGACGATGCCGAGGGAGCCGAGGATCTCGGGGCCCTGCGTGGCGACGACCCAAGCCATCATGGTGAACACGCCGATGGGGCTCAGGGAGATGATGAACGCCATCACGCGCTCAATGACCGCGTAGAGGGAGGAGACCATGTCCTGCGCGAGCTTGCCCTTTTCGCCCGCCGCGAGGATGCCGCCGCCGAGGAGAATGGCGATGACAATGACCTGCAGCATGTTGGCGGTGCTGAAGGACTCCCACATATTGCTGGGGAAGATGCCGATGAGAGTATCCATGAAGTTGGCGCTGGTGGCCTTATCCCAGGTTGCGCCGTCCACGAGCTGGAGCGTGGGGAAGAGGCCGGCGTTGTTGAAGATGTTGGCGAACACCAGACCGATGACGCAGGCGACGGCGGTGGTGACGAGGAAGTACGCGACGGTCTTCCAGCCGACGGAGCCGACCTTCTTCATATCGCCCATGGAGATGATGCCGTCGATCATGGACAGCAGGACGACGGGGACAACGATGAACTTGAGAAGATTGACGAAGATGGTGCCGAAGGGCTTGAGGTAGTTGGTCGTGATCTCGGGCTTGCCCATAAAGTAGAAGGCGAGACCGACCGCGATGCCGAGTACCAGAGCAATTAAGATCTGTACCGGCAGGCTGAGCTTTTTCTTTTCCATAGATAACACACACTCCTAAAAAAATCTGCCTCTTCATTTATAGATGTGCTTTATAGAAGAAGCGTGGACATTTTACAGCATCTGAACGGATTTTTCAATAGAATTTACAGAAAAAGCGTTTTTCTGTGAATTTTCGCTAAAATCGGAGCGATTTGGAGAATCTCTGACAAAGTAACAAAAAATTTCAGCGGACGCTTGCAATATACCGCGCTTTTTTGTAGGATAAAGAAAAGACAACGAAAGGGAAGCTGCACTATGAGAGTGATCACCGGCACGGCGCGCGGACGTCGGCTGAACGAATTGAAGGGATACGACACCCGCCCGACGACCGACAAGGTCAAGGAGGGCATTTTCTCCGCCATTCAGTTTGAGGTGGAGGGCGCGCGGGTGCTGGACCTGTTCGCGGGCACGGGGCAGCTCGGCATCGAGGCGCTCTCGCGCGGGGCTAAGAGCGCGGTGTTCGTCGATCAGCGGACCGACGCGGTGAAGCTCATCCGCGAAAATCTGGCGCTGACGAAGCTGACGGACGGCGCGCAGGTCGTCTGCGGCGAGTCCATGAGCTATCTTAACGCGCTGCGCACGCCGTTCGACCTTATTTTTCTCGACCCGCCCTATGCCGACGACCTGCTTGAGCGCGCCATCGCGCACATCGCGCGGTTTGACATTTTGGCGCCGAATGGTATAATGATCGCAGAAAGTCCGGCGGACAAGGATCTGCCCGCGCTCGCGCCGCCCTACCGCATCGCGCGCGAGTACCGCTACGGCAGGATCAAGGCCACGCTCTACCGCCGCGACGGGGAGGAGACGAACGCATGAGGAACGAGCGCGCTGCCGTTTTTCCCGGCAGCTTCGACCCTGTGACGCTGGGGCATATGGATATCATCGCGCGGGCCGCGCGCATCTTCGACCGTGTGTATGTCGCCATCGTGCCGAACGGCGAGAAGGCGCACCCCATGTTCTCCGACGAGGAGAAGCTGGCGCTGATGCGCGCGAGCGTCGCGGACCTCCCCAATGTGGAGGCGGCGCTGTGGAACGGCCTGCTGACCGATTTTGCAAAGGAAAAGGGCGCGGCGTTTTTGGTGCGCGGCGCGCGCAGCGCGACGGATTTTGACGCCGAATACCAGCTCTCGCTGATCTATAAGGACGTTTCCGGCGGCGCGCTGGACACGGTGCTGCTGTGCGCGGAACCGGAGCACCAGCACATCAGCTCCACGATGGCGCGCGAGATGATCAAATACCATCAGGACCTGACGAAGTATTTACCGGCTGCGGCCGCTGCGCGGCTGAACAAGAAAGATTAAGGGGGATCACCATGGCAGAGGAGAATGTACAGAAGCTGCTGGATATGCTGTATGAACTGATCGACGGGGCGAAGAACGCGCCGCTGTCGAACGATAAGTGCGTCCTGAACCGCGACGAGGCGCTCGACCTGCTCGACGAGATCCGTGCCCAGCTTCCGGTGGAGCTCAAGCGGGCGAAGGAGCTGGTGCGGGCGCGCGACGAATATGTGGAGGCCGCCAAGCGCGACGTGGAACGCATGATGCAGAAGGCCGAGTTCGAGGCCAAGAGCAAGGTCTCCGAGAGCGAGGTGCTCACCGCCGCCCGCGAAAAGGGACACGACATCGTTTCCCGCGCCGAGGAACGCTCGCGCGAGATGTACCGCGTGGCGAACGATTATTCCGAGGACGTCCTGCGCCGCACGGAGGAGGCCGTCCAGATGGCGCTCGACGAGGTGAAGCAGACACGCGTGCGCTTCCGCGCCGCGTCCGCCGAGCAGATGCAGCGCCGCCGCGAGGAATTGAACCGTTCTTTGGAGAAAAACGACAAGGAGCCGTCTTAAATTTCGTTAAAACCGCCAAATAAAATGAGGGCGATTTCTTCCAAGTGAATATTTGGTGTTTCGTTAAGAGCGCGTCACAAGATGTTGTGGCGCGCTTTTTCTTGCTTTTTCGACACTCAAACAAGCGTTTTATTTTTGATGGAAAAATTTGGAAAAACAAAGCAAAAAAACGCGGCAAAGCGCTGAAAACAAAGAAAATTTCCGCTTGCAATTTGGGGCCGTTTTATGTATACTCAAAACACGAAGTGGGGGAAAGTGGTGCTAAGTGTTCAAAAGTGGCGCTGCGGACCCAAAAGTGCAGGAGAGTGGAGCCGAGCGACTTCCCCGAAAAAAGAGGAAGCCGCTGCTTTGCCCTCTTTGCCGCAGCTTCCGATCCGCAGAAGGGGGGAACGCTCATGACCGGCCAATATCAGCACTCGATCGACGCCAAGGGCAGAGTGTTTATCCCCGCAAAGCTCCGCGAGGAGCTGGGCGAGACCTTTTATGTCACGATGGGCATGGACTCGTGCCTGAGCGTCTATTCCGACGCGAGCTGGGCGAAGTTTACCGAGAAGTTCGAGAGCCTGCCCTACACCAAGACCAAGGCGATGCGCCCGCTGTTTGCGAACGCCGCCAAGTGCGAGCCGGACGGTCAGGGCCGTATCCTGCTGCCGCAGAAGCTGCGCGCTTACGCGGGACTGGACAAGGACGTCGTTATCATCGGCGTATCGAACCGCGCCGAGATCTGGAACGCGGAGCGCTGGGCGGCGCTGGAGGCCGAGGAGCTCAACCCCGAGAACCTCGCCGCCGTGATGGAGGAGCTGGGCTTCTGATATGGAGGAGAACTACGGCCACAAGCCGGTGCTGCTGCACGAATGCCTTGACGCGCTCGCCATCAAGCCGGACGGCGTCTATCTGGACGGAACGCTTGGCCGCGCGGGACACTCGCTGGAGATCGTCCGCCGCCTGACGGCGGGGGGACGGCTCATCGCCCTCGACCGCGACGAAACGGCGCTCGAAGCGGCAAGGCGGCGGCTCGCGGACTATATGGACCGCGTGACGCTGGTGCATTCCAACTTCAGCGCGCTGGACGCGGTGCTGCGCGAGCTGGGCGTCCGCGGCGTGGACGGCATGCTCTTCGACCTCGGCGTTTCCTCGCCGCAGCTCGACGATGCCGCCCGCGGCTTTTCCTACAAGCAGGACGCGCCGCTGGACATGCGTATGGACGAGAGCGCGCCCTACACCGCGCGCGAGCTGGTGAACACCGCCGGCTATGAAGAACTGAGACGCATCCTGTACGAATACGGCGAGGAGCGCTACGCGCCCGCCATTGCGAAAAAGATCTGCGCGTACCGCGGGCAGCGGCCCATCGAAACGACGCTGGAGCTGGCGGACATCATTCGCTCGGCGATGCCCGCCGCGGCGCTGCGCGAAAAGCAGCATCCCGCCAAGCGGAGCTTTCAGGCCATCCGCATCGCGGTCAACGACGAGCTGGGCGAGCTGCCGCCGATGCTCTCCGCCGCCGAGAAGAACCTCAACAGCGGCGGACGGCTCGCGGTCATCACCTTCCACTCGCTCGAGGACCGCATCGTCAAGCGCGAGCTGCAGGAGCTGGCGAGGGGCTGTATCTGCCCGCCGGAATTTCCGGTGTGCGTGTGCGGCAGGAAGCCGAAGATGAAGCTCATCACCCGCAAGCCCATCGTTTCGGGCGAGGAGGAGCTGAACGAAAATCCACGCGCCCGCAGCGCCAAGCTGCGCGTGGCGGAAAAGTGCTGAGCACAGCACGATAGAAAACAAAGGGAAAGGAGATCGTCATGGCGCGCAGAGACACGGAAAAGCTGAAATACAAGTATGGCGGCGGCCGTGTCGTCGGCGATCTCGCATACGATCTCAACTATGAGGAACCGCGCCGGGCGCGCCGCGCCGAGCCGCGCACCCGTGTGGAGACCGGCTATCGGGAGGAGCGCCGCGAGGCGCGCCGTGCCGAGCCTGTCCGTGCGCCGCGCCGGACCGCCGCGCCGTCGGCCCGTCCCCGTGTCCGCGAGCGGCAGAAGGTCTCCGGCGTGCTGCTTCTCGGCTTTACCGCGCTGGCCGCGATGGTCGTGCTCGTGCTGATGAGCTACGCCCAGCTTACCAGCATTTCCTCCGACGTGGTGGGCATGCAGAAGGAGCTGAAAACGCTCCAGACCGAGCATGTGGCCCTGCTCACGCAGTATGAGCGCACCTTTGATCTGGAGACGGTCAAGGCCGCGGCCGCGGCCGCGGGCATGAACAAGCCCAGTTCCTCGCAGGTCAACTACATCGACCTTTCCGCGCCGGACAGCGTGGAGGTCTGCGAAACGCAGAACGTCAGCGTGCTCAGCCGCGTGTTCACCTCGCTGGGACAGGGCGTGTGCAGCGTGGTGGAATATTTCAGCTAAGCGAAGCCTATACATAAGGAGTAAGGAGCTTCCTTACTCCTTGTTTTGCTCATTAAGGTCACCCGTTCCGAGGAGGAAAAGCCGTGGCAGAAGCCCCGAAAAACCCAAAGAGAAGACCGGACAGCGCGCGCCGGGCCAACCGGATCATCCAGCAGAGGACGCTTTTGCTGCTGGGTGTATTCGGCGTTTTGACGTTCGCGCTGCTTTTTGCGCAGCTCTACAGGCTGCAGATCCGGCAGCACGACGAGCTGCAGTCCATGGCCGTGCGCCAGCAGACGCTGCGCACCACCGTGGAGGCCAGCCGCGGCACGATCTACGATAAGAACGGCGATATCCTCGCCATTTCCTCCACGGCGGAGAATGTGTTCGTTTCTCCGGCCGACATCGTGAAGTATGAGCAGGATAAGGACCTCATCGCAAACGGCCTTGCCGAAATTCTCGACATAGAGCCGGAGAGCATCCTCACGCGCATGGAGCGCACCTGGTCGCAGTACGAGGTCATCAAGTACAAGGTCGAGCAGGAAACGGCGGATGCGGTCCGCGGCTTTCTGGACGAGAACAAGGTCCGCGGCGTGTTCCTCGAGCCGACCTCCAAGCGCTACTATCCCTATTCCTCGCTCGCCGCGCACGTCATCGGCTTCGTCAACGCCAACGGCGGCGCTTATGGGCTGGAGGCCGTTTACGACGAGGAGCTGACCGGCGAGAGCGGCATGGTCGTCACGGCGCGCGACGCGAACGGCGGCGCTCTGCTTTACCAGTATGAGCAGTATTTCGACGCCGAGAACGGCGACAGCCTGGTGACCACGCTGGATAAGACCGTGCAGTACTATCTGCAAAAGGGCCTTGAGGAGCTGGAGAGCCGTTACGGAACGGGCGTGGGCGCGACGGGGATCGTCATCGACGTGAACACCGGCGGCGTCCTGGCCATGGCGTCGCTGCCGACCTACGACCTCAACAACTATTCCGCGCTTTTCAACCGCGAGATGCTCACCGCCGGCATGAGCGAGGAGGAGATCAGCGAAAGGCTCAGCGACCTGCAGAATACGCAGTGGCGCAACAAGGCCATCAACGACACCTTCCAGCCCGGCTCGACGTTTAAGATCATCACGCTTGCCATGGCGCTGGAGGAGGGGACGGTCGACCTCAAGTCCACCTTCAACTGCCCAGGCTACATCATCGTCGAGGGGCAGAAGATCAACTGCTCCAAGAAGGAGCCGGGCCACGGCCATCAGGACCTGATCACGGCCTTCGCAAACTCCTGCAACCCCGCGTTCATCAACATCGGCCTGCGTCTGGGCAACAAGACGTTTTATGATTACATGAAGGCCTTCGGCCTGACGGGAAAGACCGGCATCGACACCACGGGCGAGGCCAGCGGCTTCGTCAACAAGGAGATCGAGTATTCCGCGCTGGCGCTCGGCTGCTACGCCTTCGGCCAGAACTTCAACGTCACGCCCATCGCGCTCCTTTCCGCGCAGGCGGCCTGCGTCAACGGCGGCTATCTGCGCACGCCCTACATCGTTTCCGAGGTGCTCGACAAGGACGGGAACGTGAAGTACCGCCATGACACCACCCCCGTCCGGCAGGTCATTTCGGAGGATACCTCCAAGCTCGTGCGCGACATCATGGAGTATGAGGTCGAGTACGGCACGGGCAAAAACGGCAGGGTCGCGGGCTACCGCATCGGCGGCAAGACCGGCACCGCCGACCAGATCGACGGCGACATCATCGTGTCGTTCACCTGCTGCGCGCCCGCGGACGATCCGCAGATCATGATGCTCCTCACCCTCAGCCATCCAAGCAGGGACACCGGCACCTACCGCTCCGGCGGCAACATGGCCGCTCCGGTGGCCGCGACCGTGATGGCGGAGATACTGCCCCACCTCGGCATCGAGCCGACCTACAGCGCCGACGAGCTGGTGGGCGCGGATAAGACCGTGCCGAACGTCGTGGAGCTGACGCTCGACGAGGCCAAGGCAAAGCTCGCGGAGGAGGGCTTCTCCTGCCGCACCGTCGGCGACGGCGGGACCGTCACCGACCAGACGCCGCTCGGCGGCGCCATCGTGCCGAACAACGCGGAGATCATTCTCTACCTCGGCGCGGAAAAATCCGACGCGCTCTGCATCGTCCCGAATGTCGTGGGCGACAGCGCGGCCGCGGCGAACCGCAAGCTGACTGACGCGGGGCTCATCATGAGCGTTTCCGGCGCGACCGGCGGCAGCTCCGCGAGCGTCCGCGCGATCGCGCAGTCCGAGGAGCCGGGGAAGGAAGTGCCTGCCGGAACGGTGGTGCGCGTCCAGTTCAGCGACGGCTCCGTGACCGACTGACGGCGCCGATTGTCCGGAGCGGGGCGGGACCGGACCCAAACACTTTACCAAAGAGAGCAAGACTTGACGGAGAAAGGATGCCGCGCTTACGCAGCTCTGCGAGCTTTTGAGCGCTCTTGACACCTATACGCTGCTCCGCGCCGACGCGCGGACGGAGATACGCGCCCTCACGCTGGACTCCCGCACGGCGGAGGAGGGAAGCCTGTTCCTTGCCCTGCATGGAGCGCGGGCGGACGGCGCAGACTATGCGGCGGAGGCCCTCGCGCGCGGTGCGGCGTGTGTCGTGACCGAGCGGGAGACAGGGGACGCGCCCTGCGTTCTCGTTCCCGACGCACACGAGGCGGCGGCACGGCTCGCCGCGCAGTGGTACGGCAGACCGGCAGAGCGCATGACTGTGATCGGTGTGACGGGAACGAACGGGAAAACGACCACGACCTGTCTTTTGAAGCAGCTGCTGGAGCGCTGCCTCGGCGCGAAGGTCGGACTGATCGGCACGAACCGGAACATGATCGGCGACGCCGCGCTTCCCGCCGCGCGGACGACGCCGGACGCGCTGACGCTCCAGCGCCTGCTGCACGAGATGGCGGACGCGGGCTGCACGCATGCGGTGATGGAGGTATCCTCCCACGCGCTCGTGCAAAGGCGTGTCGGCGCGATCGACTTCGCGCTCGGCGTATTCACCAATCTCACACAGGACCATCTGGATTACCACGGCACGATGGAGGCCTACTGCGACGCGAAGGCGCTGCTGTTCCGCCAGTGCCGCGCCGCCGTGGTGAACGGCGACGACGCATGGACCGGGCGCCTTTTGCGGGACGCGGCCTGTCCGGTCACGCGCTTCGGCCAGAATTTTTCCAACGACCTTGTCGGCTGGCGGCCGGAGTACCGCGCCGACTGCGTGCGCTTCACCGCCTGCGACGACAGGGAGCATGTCCCCGTTACGCTGCATATCCCGGGCGCGTTTTCCCTCTACAACGCCCTTGCCGCGCTGGGCGCGGCGCAGGCTCTCGGCATTCCGCTCGCTGACGCGGCGGCTGCCCTCGCGGACTGCCGCGGAGTGCGGGGACGGGCGGAGGTCGTGCCGACGGACACGGACTACACCGTGCTGATCGACTATGCGCACACGCCGGACGGCCTTGCCAACATTCTCTCCGCGGTCTGCGGCTTTGCGGACGGGAGGGTGATCGCGGTGTTCGGCTGCGGCGGCGACCGCGACCGGACGAAGCGCGCCGAGATGGGGCGCATCGCGGCGGGGCTTGCCGACCTTGCGGTCGTGACCTCCGACAATCCGCGGACGGAGGACCCCTACGCGGTCCTGCACGAGATCCTCGCGGGGCTGCGCGGCAGCACCACGCCGTTCGCCGTGCTGGAGGACCGGCGCGAGGCCATCGCCTACGCCCTTGACCATGCCCGTGCGGGCGACGTGGTCGTGTTGGCGGGCAAGGGACACGAGACCTATCAGGAGGTCGGCACGGAAAGGCGGCCGCTCGACGAGCGGCAGGTCGTGCGCGAGCACCTGAACCAATAAAAACGAAAGAGCCGCGCTGAGCGGCGGAGGTTGACCACCATGAAACTGATCGCAGCCTGCATTCTGAGTTTTGCCGTTACCGTTGTGACCGGCCATTTCCTCATTCCGGTCCTGCGCCGCATGAAGGCGGGGCAGAGCATCCGCGAGGACGGCCCGACGTGGCACGCCGGCAAAGCCGGTACGCCGACGATGGGCGGACTGATGTTTATTCTCGGCGTCTTTGCTACCGTTGCGGTTTTCGGCTGGAAAAGCATGCTCGCGGGCAGCTTTACGCACCTTTATGTGTTTCTTTTTGCCGCCATTTTCGGCGCCATCGGCTTTATCGACGATTACGAAAAGGTGAAGAAGCACCGCAACCTCGGCCTTACGGCCGTTCAGAAGTTTGTGCTCCAGCTGGCGGCGGCGGTCGCGTTCCTCTGCCTGATGCGCTATGAGGGAATGCTGACGCCGAACCTGTATGTGCCGTTTTTCAACACGCACGTCATTCTCAACTGGACGGTCTATATGGTCTTTGCGGCCTTTGTCATCGTCGGCACGGTCAACGCCGTCAACATCACCGACGGCATCGACGGGCTGGCGGGCAGCGTGACGGTCCCGGTGGCGCTCTTTTTCACCGTGGTCGCGGCATGGTGGGGCTATGAGAAGGAGCTGGGCGTTTTCTCCGCCGCGCTCGTCGGCGGACTGATCGGCTTCCTCGTTTACAACTTCCATCCCGCCAAGGTGTTCATGGGCGACACGGGCTCGCTCTTTCTCGGCGGCGCGGTGGCGGGGCTGGCCTTCGCCTACGATATGCCGCTCGTGCTGCTGCTCGTCGGCATCGTTTACATCTGCGAAACGCTCTCGGACATCATTCAGGTCGCCTACTTCAAGGCGACGCACGGCAAGCGCATTTTCAAAATGGCGCCGCTGCACCATCATTTTGAGCTGTGCGGCTGGAGCGAGGTCAAGCTCGTGACCATTTTCACGCTCGTCTCCGCCGTGTTCTGTATGCTGGCGCTGTGGGGCGTGATGGGACGGTATCATTTCTGAAAGCAACGGCGCTGCCGCCTGCGGGCGGCAGGCGGAGGAGGTGAAACGGCATGACGAAGGAAGAGCGCGAGCTGCGGCGCGAGCAGCGCGAGCACATGAAGCGCATGGAGGCCGCCGCGAAGGAGGCGGGGCGCGGCCCGCTTGACGTGCCGTTTCTCCTGCTCGTGCTGCTGCTTACCGGCATCGGCCTCATCATGCTTTTTTCGGCGAGCTTTCCCATTGCCTACTATAAGACCGGCACGCCGCTCTACTACCTCAAGCGGCAGGGCGTGTTTGCCGTGCTGGGCCTTACCGCCATGTTCGTCATCGGGCGCATCAATTACGCGCGCTTCCGCGGCGTGGCGAAGATCGCGCTGGGCGCGTCGATCGCGCTGCTCATTCTCGTTATCATTCCCGGCGTCGGCATCACGCGCAACAACGCCACGCGCTGGCTCGGCATTCCGGGTACGGAGATGCAGTTCCAGCCGTCCGAGCTTGCCAAGCTCGGCGTGATCCTCTACTTTGCCGACAGCATTTCCAAGAAGAAGGACCGCATGCGGACCCTGCGCTACGGCATCGTACCCTACGCGGCGATCCTCGGCATCATCGCCTTTCTCATGTGGCGCGAGCCGCATTTTTCCGGCATGGTGCTCATTCTCGGCATCGGCGCGATGATGATGTACGTCGGCGGCATTCGCGGCTACTGGGTCGGCTTCGGCTTTGCGGGCGTGGCCGCCGTGGCCTACGCCTTCGCCACGGGCCTTATCACCTACAACTCCTCGCGCCTTGCCATCTGGCTCGACCCCTTTAACGAGGAGTGGGCGCTCGACGCGGCCTACCAGATCAAGCAGAGCCTGCTGGCCATCGGCTCGGGCGGGCTGCTCGGCCTTGGCCTCGGCAAGAGCCGCCAGAAGTTTCTCTTTATCCCAGAGCCGCAGAACGATTTCATCTTTTCCATCGTCTGTGAGGAGCTGGGGCTGGTGGGCGCGACGCTCATCATGGCGCTGTTCGCGCTGCTCATCATCCGCGGCTACTGGATCGCGCTCCACGCGCGCGACCGCTTCGGCAGTCTCCTTGTCGTGGGCGTGACGACGCAGATCGCGCTGCAGGTTTTTTTGAACATTGCGGTCGTTTCCAACCTCATTCCGAACACCGGCATTTCGCTGCCGTTTTTCAGCTACGGCGGAACGGCGCTGGCGATCCAGCTGGCGGAGATGGGGGTCGTATTGAGCGTGTCGCGGCAGATGCCGCCAAGCTGACGCTTTTTGAAAATTGCCGCCTGCGGGCGGCAGAAGAAATGCGGCGGAGCAGGCCGCCGCGATGGATAAAGGGGGACGGAGGACATGAACGTTATCTTCACCTGCGGCGGAACGGCGGGACACGTCAACCCCGCGCTGGCGCTGGCGGGCTATATGCGCGAAAGGGACCCCAGCACCAAGGTGCTTTTTGTCGGCGCGGAGCGCGGACTGGAGCGCGATCTGGTCGCGCACGCGGGCTATCCGTTCCAAACGGTCAATATCTCCTCGTTCCACCGCTCGCTGAAAATAAAGGAGGTCCGCCATAATCTCGTCTCCGTTCGCAACCTCCTTCACGCCGAGCGCGAGGCGGACGCCATTCTCGACGCGTTCCGCCCCAACCTCATCGTCGGCACAGGCGGCTACGCGAGCTACCCCATCGTGCGCTACGGCGCCAAGCGCGGCATTCCGACGGCGGTGCATGAGTCGAACGCCGTCCCGGGCCTGACGACGCGCCTGCTCGAAGGG